>JACCDP011335610.1_pt1 | contig 11742 bp, 24 predicted proteins | sample 7445841 | NCBI WGS metagenome assembly JACCDP01 (sample SAMN15323441, study PRJNA562643) | freshwater metagenome | isolation source: river surface water | place: USA:Blue River Watershed | collected 2017-08-17
AAATGGCATCAAGCACATCGACACGAACTGGAAGGCGAGGGCCAGGAACAGAGCGGCTAGTGCGCTCGCCAACGCGACCAGGCTCCAGTTCTGTGCCTAGGTCCTTGTACCAAGTGGCTAGGTCTCTCAACTCCTGAGCGGTTTCAATAAGAGGTTTCTCAGACACCTGAACTCCCAAAACCCGAAGCGCCACGGTCGGTTTTGGGAAGTTCGTTCACCTCTTGTGCGTCCACATCAAGAGAAGCATTTGTCATAAGAATGTACTGCACCAAGCGCATGCCTGGTTCGATTTTGACTGGCTCATCAGTCATGTTCCAAACGCCCGCAAAAAGCGGACCAGTGTAGCCACAGTCGATGACACCTTGTGCCACCATGAGGCCGTGTTTGCGCAACGTGCTAGAGCGAGCTGTTAACAAGCCCCACGTGCCTTCGGGTACTTTGATTGCGACACCAAGTGGAACGTCCACAAAAGTGTGCGGTTCGATTATTAACTCCGCATCACAATACAAATCGAAACCAGCGTCGTCTGCGTATGCTTTAGTTGGTGCTAAACCAGTCGGCGTCAGTACGCGGTATAATAGGGCTGCCATATTCACTCCATTCTTTAATAGATTCGTAGGTTTGCACTTCTAGTGCAGCGAGTGCGACGCTGTTCATTCCGACATCGCCGATGACAATGACTGGAATGCCACTGTCAACAGCATGTTGGATTTCAACGATTGTGCCGATTGTGAACACATCTTTCAACAACACGGCCACAAGAAGGTCGGCATCTTCAAGCACCTTCAAGTTAGCCCAATGCACGAACTCATCGGGCACAAGGTCTTTTGGTGCGTTCCAAGCTCCAGCTGGGTCATACACCCAAGCGCAGTCTTGGTCTTTGAAGTGCTTTTTGATTTCATTTTTGGTGCGAGTCACTTGCGACCCTGCATCAAAATCAATCGGCGCGGCTAGGTAGACAATCACTTGACAAACCCGCCCCAGCCATTGTGTTCACGTGCGTATTGAGCCATTTTGGTGTAAATAGCGATGTCGTGCCATGTGTCATCTGAAGGCAAGCGCCCGTCAGCATAACCACCCACAAGGCGTGCGACTTTGCCTAGCACATAGAAAGCGATACCAAGTTCGTCATGTGTGACACCCTTTGGCTCGCCAATCATTTGACTAAGGGCAAAGCCGATGACTTTGAGGTCAGCACTGCCATACTCGATTGCTTTGGGTATGACAGAGTCCAGCTCTGACTTGGTCTCGTCAAGCCACCAGTTGGCAAGGTCTTGCACAGTTGGTGAGCCTTCAGCTTGTGGTGCGTGCCTGAACGCGGCTGCCACATCTTCCCACTTTTCAAATGACATTATTTCACCCACGCCATTGTTGAAGGACCTGTGCCAACTAGCTTGACGCTTGCGCCAGTTGCGCTTTCGATGTCTGTGATGTATTTGGCTTGCTCATCAGACAAAATGTCAATCTGGTCTTGATTTTTAAGCTCAGGAAAGATGTAGTCAAACATGGTGAGTGCGATTTTGACTGTCGGCGCTCCACCGTTTGCAACAACTGCATCTCGAACCAGCTTAGAATCGAAGTGGCCAACACGACGAATCTTTTGTGTCACTGTGGTGCGTTCTGCTTCAAGTCCTAGCTGTTCCCAACTGGTCTCATTCTCTAGTGGTCCTGAGTTGCCAGCGACTCGGATTGGGTAGGTTCGTGCGGTCACCCAAACATCAAAGACATCAACTGCTCGGTCCCACGGGCTGATGCCAGCTTGAGACAAGAAGTCAACGGCTCTGCAGTTTTGGCTTGTGCAGAACGGGTAAAGTCCTGCGTGCAGTCCAAGGCCATAACCTTGTGTGCCTTCGATAAGTGCAGTGCCGCCTCGTTGTAGGTGCTCGCGAATAACTTTTGAAGTATCTACTCCGCCACCAAATAGAGAAGCCTTGCGCATGATGCGGTCGGCACGTGAAGCGCCAATGCCTTTGCTAGTCGAACCGATTCGGGCTTGAATGCCGTCTGCGTTTTCGATGTCGTGGTGGCGTGGCTCTAAGATTGTGGCTTGGTCGTCCACAATGATACGTGAACTGGCCTGGTATCCAGCTTGGTCTAGCTCTGCAAGCTCTCGGTTGAAGACTTCAATGTCAATCTCAGACCCTGCTGCGACGATTAGGTCGGACTCAGGTGCTGTGACTGCGTTGACTGGAACTGAACGAAGTCGCCATGCATATGACTCCTCGCCATTTGGTCCTCTGCCGATAACTGTGTGTCCTGCATTTGGCCCTGCAACTCGGATTCCCATGAATGGAGCCTCTGAGGTTGCGGATAGGTAGCCTGCTACGGCGCCCTTTCCTTCACTGCCATATTGACCGCCGACTACGGCGATAAGACGTCCTGCCATTTGTTCCCCCTTTTAGAAGTTAGGTTCTGTTGTTTGTAGTGCTGCCCAGTAGATTGGGTGCTCCTTTGTGGCCTGGGCTGAACCGCAAAGATGCTTGGCGAGTATGAACTCGTATTGCTTGTGTATGTTGAGCATTGAGCGGCGCTCTAGGTAGAAGCTGGGCCGCCACCTAGAAACGCCATACGTAGGGCGCTTATTGAGTAAGCACTCTATCTCTGTCTTGATGTCAATGGGGGTGCAGTCCGAAAACACCGAAAAACCGCACCACTGCGCCTTCCAAAGCGCAGCTCCACAAACACGACAGAAATCCTGTATAGCTGGTTTATCTTGTAAAAAATCAAAACTACTAAACTCACGCATGGGGCTCACCACCTGAACTGCGGACCGACTTCACCGACCGCCCCCCCTTATAGGGGGGGGCGAAGTCGGTCAAGTTTCGGTCGCCTCTTGCCCCTACTTGACCGATAGTGAGGCGGTCAATATCGGTCAAGTCGGTCAAGTTCAATGTCATTTCTGAAACCCCCAACCGTCTCCCTTAAAAACCACGCTTGGAGAGGACCACACTCTATCAGCCAGCTGGCCACAACACAAGGGCGCCACGGTCTCGCCATGCACCGAGCCGTCAACCAGCAAGGTCATGCTACACACTCCACAACGAAACTCATAAGTTGGCATCTAACACCCCCTGAAATGGTAGCGGAGCCCCTAGCACATATGTTTTCAGATGTGTGTAATAGCGGCCTTGGCCTTGGGCTCGGACTCCGAGGTAGCCTTGCCCTTCGAGTTGAGCGAGCGCCTTCTTGATTTGGTCGGTGCCGCCTTCAATCGCTTGGACGATTTGATTGGTGGATAGCTCTGCCCCGTGGGTCTCCATGAACTCAGATACCTTTCTCATCAGGTACTCATGAGCTGTGAAGCCAGTCTGACCGCCAACCAGCGAAATCTCAATGCGGTTGTCGGGTTGCGATATCAAATCAACATGTCCGATATAAGAAGCCTCTTGACTGATGCCGCGGACAAAGCCTGGGCGGTCCTTGGTGATTTTGAGGTTGAGCTTGCCGTTGGAGCCTCGGCCGAATGGCATCGAAACGTCCACTGCGATTGCGACACCATCAATATCTGCACGCTTGGCTTGTGCTCCGATTGCGTAGTTGCCTCGGTTGTCCTTAGACTTCGTGACGTGGTCAATGGTCAAAATGGCAGCACCCCACAAGCGAAGTGGCCTCAAGACCACCTGACTGAACTGGGTGGCGTCTTTGTTCTTTTCAAGGTCAAGCCCGAGCAAGTTCATGGCGGCGTTAACACCGTCCACCACAATCAGGTTGGGTGTGAAATCGCGAATCGCACCAAGAAGGGCTTGCTGTGCCACTTCGTTATAGCTGCCGTCAGGGTTGGCGTACTTGAAGCGCTCAAACTGCTCGCGCTGGACACCAAGTGCCTTCAAGCGTCCTCGAATACCACGCTTTGAGTCTTCAAAATCGATATAAAAGACTTTGTTGCCTTGTACCAGTTGTTGACGCACGGCTTCAAGCGCTACCCATGTCTTACCAGATTCAGATTCGCCGAAAATGGCGTTGACTTTGCCTGCATAAAGAAGGCACTGCCCGTCTGTTCTATAAAGCACTGTCGGTCCAGGCTCGGTCTCGTCCTCATCAAACTCGACTGGTCTAGGCAGCCAGCTGGTGTCGGGTTCGGGCTCAGGTAGTGCTACAACGCCTGGCTCGGGCGCTGGCGCTTCCATGAGCGATGAAATGTCAATCGGCTGCAAGCTGCTGGAGCTGCCTGAGCCAAAGCCCTTCGCGGCGAGCGCAGACGCTGCCTTGTGGAAGTCGCCCCCGTGCTCAATAAGAGTGTAAGCCGCGAACTTTGAGTAGCCGCGCTCTGCTTCAAAGATGGTGCTGGTGCTGAAGACAAATAGCAAGTCTGAGCCTTCGTAGTTGGTGGTGGCGCTGATGCCGCCCGTCTTGCCTGGTCTGCACCAAGCCACGGTCTGACCCTTTGCGAATACCTTAGTCCAACCCAGTGGCAAGAGAAGCTCGTCCCAAGTCGCACGCTCATTGTAGTCGTCGCCTGGAAGTGTCGAACCCGCTTCCCGATGCCTCTCCGTGACCTCTGAAGCCACCACCGAAGCCTTTGGAAGTTGGTCGAAATATCTAAACAAGGAGTGGAGACTTTCACGTTCATCTACGGTTATCGTCGGGATTGTCTCAATCGAGCCCGAAATCAAAGACCAAGAACCACCTGATGGGTGACAAGACCCGCCGCTTGGGGCTGCAACCACGAAGCCACCTTCACCGCGGGTCTCGGCAAGTACGTCAACGGTGTCGCCTGGGCCAGGCCGTCTCGCCAGTTTGGTGTTGCCTGGCACTTCACCGTCAATTCGATAAAGCCAGTGCAAGCCACCTGACGGGGTCATTTCGCAGTAGCCCTCGTTTAGTCGTTGCCAAAGCTCCTCGAGCCCAATCTCATTGGCCATGTCTTTGATTTGTGTGTGGATACCGTCCGCAACTGCACGACCTTCCACCTCAAGCATTTCTAGGTTGCCCGAAATCTTGCCAGTGATGATGCCGACGCCTTTTGCGTCTTTGAACCAAGCCTGAAGTTCTTCAACTGTTGGCAGCTTGTGTTGATATTCTTTCCACTGACCAATGCCAGGGCGCTTGGAACCGTCTGCCATAACTGGCACGACTGAACAGCCGACAGCGGCGAATCTAAGCGCCGCGGTTAAGACCTCTAAAGACATTTAAGCTGCTCCCCCGTTCAAATGTGTTGCGTGCGGTGTCAGGTCTTGCACCTGATGTCGCCTAGGCTCGTGAGCTTCCCCTTCTCACGCCCGCGTCACCGCGCCTTCCTTAGAGTCGAGTGGAAGGATACTCCTCTAAGAAACCTAGAGTTGTTTTGCCCCGAGTTGGGCAAGTAGAGCTGCGACCTCAGGTGGCACGCCACCCGCCGCTGCTGGTGCTGCTGCCGATGCTGTGCCAGGCTTAAAAGCCGCGGCCTTTGCAATAGCTGCAGGGTCTTGCGATGCGTCGGCGATTATCCATGGGGCAGTCTTCCCAGGCTTGGCGACTCCTTGCTGAATACGGCCGAGCACTCGCTGCCCGATAAGTGGGCGAAGTGCATTGCGAATTGCGATATTGAAAAAGAGCACGTCGCTGTGTGTCTCTCCTGTGTCCAAGTTGATGACGTCGCACGAAATGGCGTCAGCTGGACCATTGACCGTCTCGATACCTGAGCGGTACTCGATTGGTTTGAAGATAAGCAACTGGCCCTGAAGGTCAGCTGGCTTTGGACCAGCGCTCGCGGCGGCTGGTGAAGCAAATGCTTCCATTATTCCCCTGCTTTCTGTTGGTTGGTGGTGGTGGTGGGTTCCTCATCAGCAGACTCCATCATCTCTTTGACGATGTCGTTGATGGTTTTCTCAGGCAGTGTCACCTGGGCAACCGTCCTCGAGAGACTTGCTGAAAGGTTTGAAGTATGGACACCAAGCGCAAAGACGGTCTGCCTCTGCGGGTATTTGACTCCAAAACTCGGGATTAGCTTCAACGTCCACAGCGGCCAATAGGGCATGAATGGCGTCAATGCGAGCGAGAGCGTCGAGCGCAACCTGCTCATCATAGTCGTGCATGACCATGACCATATCAGTGAGCGAACCTGAAGTTGGTAGGTAGCAGAGTGCCACTTTCTTGACGTCAGCTCCTTGTTGTGCAAGTCCATAAGCGTAGAGCTGGACTTGAATGATTTGTTGTTGGTCGGCGCCGAACTTCTTATAGTTGGCCAGTTTAGTCGCACCCGTCGTTTTCCAATCGAGCACCACACCGTTTTTGACGTCGAAAAGGTCAACGGTTCCTGCAAGATTGCCGCGGATAGTGACTCGCTGTTCAATAAGGAATCCTTCGCGCTTACCAAAGACTTCTGCCAAGTACGCGTGAATAGCCGTTCCGACTTGTGCAGCCCAAGAGCCGCCCTGCATCGCGTTAGGCTTTTCCCAGTCAAGGAGCTTGTATGCCAAACGGCGAGTGCATTTATGACCGACTTCGCTGGGACCGATTTGGATTTGTCCAGCCCTTGGTGACCAGATGCCTGCTTGAATGACGACATCACGGACTGCATTAGCGTACTCCTCTGAATCGCTGAATAGTTTGGCGTATGTCATTCGTCATCGTCCTCATAGATTTCGTGGTCGGGCACGTTTGGTTGTCGCCCCCAATCAGGGGTTGGCACTATCGGCTCAATTATCGACATCAGGGTCCGCCAAAGTGAATCTGCGAGACGTGCTCTCACGAGACAAAAATGCGTAAATGGCGGGGTCAAGCACTTCTTTGGCTTTGGCAACGTCCAGTCTTGTGGTTGTCACCTTAGTCCAACGAACTGCCACTCGGCCGTCAATCAGACCGACCTCGCTCTCGCCCATACTCTCTTGAATCTTGCTCTTGGCTTGTTCGAGCTTTTCCTCGAGTGCCTTGATATCTGCCTGGGTCTTGCGGTAAAGCGTAATCCAAGCCGCAGTGTCCAAAGGCAAATCAACCTTCGGCTTCTCTTTATCAAATGCGTTCATGTTCCCCCTAGTACCAGTTTTTCTTCTGCCAGTGACGCCAGGCGCCACAAGGTCCTGCTGAGCCGTACTTGCGCCCGATGTAGGCGAGCGCTGCAACCACTTGTGGCACTTCAGCTTTTGAATGCTTCATGCCGAGGTTCTTGTAAGTTGCCTCAAGAAGTTGACCCACACCTATCGCAGTGCTGGTCGGATTCTTGGCCTTTGGATTCCAGCCGCTCTCCTTGCCCATGAGCTGGGAGAAGCACCGAAATTGCTTGTCTGTAAGCAGCTCCCGAGCCACGGCCTTCCCGTCCACTTGCATCAGAGGTGGTCGTTTGGCATAGACAATCGGATTGGCTGGTTGTGCTGTTAGAACATTCGATATCATCGCAATCGCAAGCGATGACCCCACTATCGTCAAAAGGTTTCGTGTTAATGGGCGCATTGGCGCTCCTTTCGGACAGATTAGTCAAACTTCGGTTTGTCATAACCCGCCGCTTTCAATAGGTCGATGAATACATGGAGTGGCACGATGGCGGGCCAATCCGCGATGTGAGCCTCGCCTTGACCGTCTAAACGAAGTATTGCCACTGGCAAAACACCGTCTTTGTAGCGGTCTCGGAGTTGCTTCATAGCTTCGGCGACTTTAATACCTCGCCTCGCTTTTACTTCGACATCTACCCCTATTACCCCAGTGATGTCGGTACCCGAACGGCCTGACCCTGCAGGTTCTGCGTAAGGCCAGCCATGGTTTTTAAAATACTCAGCGACTAAACGCTGAGACTGATACCCCCGTTGAACGCGAGAGCTGGTCACCCAAGAATCCAAAAAACCAACGCTAGGACGGCTATAACACCGAGCGCGAGCGTTAGCTTGACGGAAAAGGACTCTTGGGTGTTGCTCCGCGAGAAGGCTGCCTGGAACTTTATCCATTGAGCATCAATCTTAGACTTTGGTTTTTTTCTGCGAGCCATTTAGTGCCTCTTTCAGTTCAAAATCGGCAGCGTATGGCGAGTGGTAAACCCCCACCGTGGTGCTGCTGTCGGTTTTGACGGCAAGCGCCCAAACGCTTGCAGGTAGTTTGACTTTGAACCATTTGCCATGAACGTTTTCCCCCTCGAATGTTGCTTGGGGTGGCAGTGGCTCCTGTAAGATAGCCGAGAGCTGTCTCGACCAGTTGTTGTCGGTCTCTACTCGGACCGCGTGCTTGAAACTATACATATCGTGGTTCCTTCCCCCGTAAGTATCTAATTCTACCACACTCTCGGCTGTCATTACTGCGACACGCCGTTCATGAGTCGGGCTTCGTCGAGCCCCATTTTGAGCATCGCCAACAAGTCCCAAGAGTGCTGGGTGTCGCCTGGGGGGCAATCCTCGCGGATACCAGTCTTTGCAGCTTGGTAGGCTTCGTTGCGGGTCATGCCCTCTTTGATATATTTGTTGAGCATTGTAGTGCTGCCTTGGTAAGTGTGATATCTCATGCCAGCCTCGTTAATCCGAAGCTCTCTAACCAGTCTGCCAGTCTCTTTCAGAATGTGCTCCGTGATGGCACAAAGGTCGGGAATCGCTATCCGCTCGACTGATGAGTGGCTGATGTCTCGTTCGTGCCACAAAGCGACGCCTTCAGTGATTGGCATGACATAAGCCCTGGCCATCTTGGCCAAGCCGCATATTTTTTCAGCTGTGATTGGGTTCTCTTTGTGTGGCATAGAGCTGGAGCCTTCTTGCCCCCCGCTGCGCCCTTCAAATATCTCGCTCACTTCTGAACGCTGGCCGTGTCTGACTTCGAGTGCAAATGCCTCACAAATAGTCACTAAGCTAGCAAGAGAATAAGCCCAAGCACCCAAAGAGTCTCTCATCAAGACTTGGGTAGCACTGTCAGGTACAGCAAGGCCAAGCTCTTTGGCGACATCTAACTCGACGCCCCTGGGGGTGTGAGCGTAGTTGCCTAAAGGCCCCGAGATGTGCGCAGTCTGAACTCCGCCACAAACATATGCCATGCGTTCAAGTCCCCGATTAATAGCGAATGCAAAGTCTGCAACCCGATAGCCCCACGTTGTTGGCTCTGCAAACTGGCCGTGGGTCCGACCGCTTCGTTTTGTGTCCTTATATCTGAAGGCGTGGACAATCAAAGCATCAAGCAGTTGGTAGCCAGCATTTGCGATTAGCCAGTTGGCCTCGCTTAGCAGGACCGCTTGCCCCGTTTCTACTACGTCAGAGCTGGTCAAGCCATAATGAAGCCATCGATGAATCTCTCGGTTCTCAGTGTTCAGGCGCCAGGCTTCAAGAAAAGCCATCACGTCGTGTTTCAGAATTGCTTCTTGTTTAGCCACTTCGTCAACCGTTGGTGCTGCTGTCAGTTGCAATGCCCGCCACAAGTCGCGGTCAACAACCCCGTGCCTACCTTGTGCTTTCATTACTTCAAGCTCTACTTGAGCCCAGGTGTTGTATTTCGATTCGTCCGACCAAACGGCCGCCATCTCTTTTGAGGTGTAGCGCCCAATCATGCGGACTTCTTGCTAATAAACTCGCGCAGTGCCTGGTTGATGACTTCGGACACGGTAGTGTCGTCGCGTTTGGCTTGGGCTTTCGCCTTGAACCATAGCTTGTCATTCACTCGAACCGTGCGGATAGGTGTCTCTTTACTCATTTATCTCCCCAATAGCATTCTGTCATTTCGCCCCAGCAGTAGCCGTCGCCGACCCACCAAACGTGCGAACTAACATAGTAAAAGGCGACGACTGCCGCCAGTATTAAAACAGCACGAACGCGCTTGCCTCTCTTTGTCAACTTCATCGGACTTCTCTAACTATCGAAATCAGTGTCGCAGCCCAAACATGAAAATCGCGTTCGCCAACTTCATCGGCTGTGCGACATTCTGCAGCTTGGTGTAGGTGCCAATCCATCAGCTTTTTGAGCTCTATGTTCTCCTTAACTTTGAGGCTCATTCTGCCACTGTCCAGCCTGAGTTCCATACTCCATTGTAGAAACGAGCGATTGCCTCTTTCTCGCCAATGTCGTAGAAGGTCGCAATTTCGACCCAAGTGTCATGTCCATTCGTTACAGGAGCCGATATCTGCCAAGCTCCTCGGTTTGTTTGTATTATGTTCATTCCTTGTCTCCTTCGTGACAATCGCAGTCGCACGGGCGGCGACGGCTGGGAAATGCGCCCATGTGAGCGACTTTTGTACAACTTGCGTGCTTGCCGAAAACACATCGAGCTGATGTGAATGCTTGTAGGTATTCGCGAGCCCCGTTCATTTGGCTGCTCTGATTCGCATAACGGTCTCAACTGCTTTGGCTTTGGTTGTACCAACAAAAGCGCGGTTCCAAAAGTACATGCCGTTTTCTTTGACGAGATTTAACTCGATTAGCTCTTTGATTTCGGCTTTTGTCATTATGCCACCGTCACTCTGTCGTTAATGCGGCATTCCTCGCACCAGTCTGACACTTCATCAGCTGCACCCCAAAGGCGACGCTTGTTGGTGTCTTGTACAATAAAACCGTGATTCTCGCACATCAAAAGCCACTTGCCACCATCTTTGATGTCAAGGCCTTCATCTTCTGTCAAACAGATTGTGACTGTAACGGTTTCGCTTCCTACTAATACCTTCTTGCTTTTGCTTGTCATTTTCGGCCCCTTCCTGAGCTTATGGGATAAGCGTAGCACACCTGTAAATACGTTGTCAATACGACACGCCGAGCTAGACCTCAAACCTGGCTTCTTCCATAGTGTCGGGCTCGAAGCAGACGCAGTTCACCTCGTCGCAGTTCTCGCACGGCTGGTTGATGCCAGCAGCGAAGTCGTCCTCGAGTCTTGGCTCGCTCACTTGGACCACATGCTGTGGTAGCGGCGAGTGACCACGGCCAGCTTGGCGGTGCACTCGACTAAGGTGTCAAAAATCAACTCGGGGTCGCCGTCCTCTGTGGCGTACTCTAACTGCCTTGCGACTGCTCGCATCTCGTCTTGCATGTCAATAAATAGCTCTTTAACTGCGCCCATCTCACTTGCCTTCCTGTAGTTGGTGAAGTCTCTTGCCTAGCTGTTGCGCGTCCCACTGACGGTTAGCGCTAAATCGTCGGTCTTGAACCATCGAGCCCAGCCCTGCTAGGACTATCTCGAACTCCTCGGGTGTCAACTCCAGGTTCATGCGGTCACCCCCGCCATCATGCACGCCATCTCTTCCTTGGCCGCATCAACGGCCATTTCGAAGTTCTGAATGTCTGAGAAGTATCCGACTTTTACTGCCTCTAAACGGTTGCTATACCTGTACCCAGTGTTAGTGGCATTCCAAATCATCTCGCGACCAACCAAATAAAGGGCGAACAATTCGCCTTCTTTGTAGGCGCGGTAATTGTCTGTTTTTGCGGCGCATTTTCCCAAGTCTTTCACGTAGATTGTTGTTGTCATTAGAACACCAACGCTGACTCGATAGCGCCCTGGATTAGCTCCAAGTTGCGTGTTGCGAAGCCTGTAAGCTTGATCTCTCCAGCGTTAAGCGCGTGATCTGCTACTTGGCGAACTACGACCTGAGTGTCGTCGATAAAAATAAAAACGCCTTCTCTTAGGTAGTCGAAGCCATCGCGCTGTGCCACGCCCTCTTGGGTGGATGTCCAAACGTAGTAGAAGTTCTGATAGGCTTTGATTCTCAAACCGAACTCAGATACTGTGTTGTTGACTGCGAGTTCTAACAGGTCTGCTGTCTTTGCTGTTGTTGATGTTTTTGTCATTTTGTTGCCTTCCGTTTGTTGGACCCTCTCGGGCTTATGGGATAAGTCTATTGCATCCGTGTATACGCTGTCAATACAGTGGCATAGT
>JACCDP010055992.1_pt1 | contig 11741 bp, 9 predicted proteins | sample 7445841 | NCBI WGS metagenome assembly JACCDP01 (sample SAMN15323441, study PRJNA562643) | freshwater metagenome | isolation source: river surface water | place: USA:Blue River Watershed | collected 2017-08-17
ATGGATTTAAATATGACCAGTTTGCATTTGCATCAGTTGAAATAGCAACACCTAAATGCGTAGCTTCATCAATCCGAACCATTCCTGAATCTTCTGGTTGCGCAAGCACGGTATTACCAAGTACATAACGATCGTATTGATTAGTAACCCAAGATTTATCTGCAATATTCGGAGACGAAATTAATTTTAGAACTGCTTCTTTTACTTCGCTAGCTGAGTTTGGCATTGGCAATTTAAGTTCTGCTTTTGCCACTTCATCAATATAAGCTGGTTTTGCAAATGGACGCTGATAAACCGGACCATCATGAGCCACGGTGCGCGGTGGTACCTCAACAATTACTTCGCCGTGCCATGTAATTATCAAACGATCGCCATCTGTAACTTCTCCAATTACCGTCGCAGTTACATCCCACTTCTGGCAGATTTCCATGAATTTATCGATGTTTTTAGGCTCAACAATTGCGCACATACGCTCTTGTGACTCTGACATCAAAATCTCTTCTGGAGAAAGCGAAGGATCACGAAGCGGCACTCGATCTAATTCGACTCTCATGCCACCAGTTCCGCCTGAAGCCAATTCTGAAGTCGCGCAAGATAAGCCGGCACCGCCTAGATCTTGAATACCAACCACTAAATCCGCTGCGAAGATTTCTAAGGAACATTCAATTAATACTTTTTCGGCAAATGGATCGCCAACTTGAACAGATGGACGCTTTGCAGGTCCTTCTTCGCCGAAAGTTTCTGATGCTAAAACCGAAACTCCGCCAATGCCATCGCCACCGGTCTTGGCGCCATAAAGCACTACTAAATTTCCAGCACCTGATGCTTTAGCTAATTTAATTTGATCATGCTTCATCACGCCGACACAGAGCGCATTTACTAATGGATTGCCAATATAAGTTTCATCAAAGACAACTTCGCCGCCGATATTAGGTAGCCCCAAACAATTTCCATAGCCACCCACACCTGCGACAATTCCAGGCAATACTCGTCGAGTATCTGCCGCATCCGCAGGACCAAATCTAAGTGGATCCATAACTGCCACTGGACGAGCACCCATAGTCAAAATGTCACGAACAATTCCACCGACACCAGTTGCGGCTCCTTGATAAGGCTCAACAAAAGATGGGTGATTATGCGATTCGATTTTAAAAGTTACTGCATAACCTTGACCGACATCAACGACACCGGCATTCTCACCAATACCAACTAATAGCGCATCCGATTTTGGAGCTTTTTCGCCAAATTGCTTTAAATGTACTTTGGAAGATTTATAAGAACAATGTTCGGACCACATCACTGAATACATTGCTAATTCAGATGAAGTTGGACGGCGCTTTAAAATATCTCGGATACGCTGATATTCATCTGGCTTTAAACCAAGCTCGGCAAATGGCTGGCTATTTTCAGGCGTATTTGCCGCATTTTTTACGGTATCTAGCGACATTTACTTCACCATCGCTTTCAGCACCGAAGTGAAGAATCTAATTCCATCACTACCAGGTCCACACAAATCTTCGATCGCATGTTCTGGGTGTGGCATTAATCCAACAATATTTCCGCGTTCATTAGTAATTCCTGCAATCAAGTTTCGGGAGCCATTTGGATTTTCACCAACATACCTAGCGATAATCCGGCCCTCTGATTCCAACATACTTAAAGTTTGATCATCACATTGGAATGAACCTTCGCCATTCTTAAGTGGAATAGTGATGTGTTGGCCAACCTGATAGTCACAGGTCCAAACTGTTTTATTGTTTGTAATTTCTAGTTCTTGATCTTTACAAATAAAGTGCAAATCTTTATTTCGCGTCAATGCTCCTGGCAACAGATGTGATTCACAAAGAATTTGAAAGCCATTGCAAATTCCTAAAACGGGCAATCCGGCTTTCGCCTTTTCGATGACTTCAGTCATTACCGGCGCAAAACGAGAGATTGCACCACATCGTAAATAGTCTCCATATGAAAATCCACCTGGCAGAACGACTGCATCCACATTATTAACTGATGAATCGCCATGCCACAACGCAACCGCTTCGCCACCGGCTTCGCGGACTGCGCGCTGCGCATCGCGATCATCTAATGATCCCGGAAAAGTTACGACACCAATACGCATTATTTCTCAACCCGCACTGTGTAATTTTCAATAACTGGATTTGAGAGTAGCACTTCAGCCGCTTTTTCAATATCTGCCATTGCCGGTTCGCCATCGACTTCAATTTCAAAACGCTTTCCTTGGCGAACACTTTTGGCAAAGTCGAAACCTAAACGAGGTAGCGCAGAAGCGACTGCTTGACCTTGTGGGTCCAATATTTCCGGCTTCAACATTACTTCAACGATGATCTTTGCCATTTTTAGCTCCTCTTACCGGTTAATCTGAAAAGTGCCTCTTCATATCGAGCTGCCGTTTTTTCCACTATTTCTTGCGGAATAGTAGGTGGTTCGCTTTCTTTATCCCAAACGTTCGCCAGATAATCTCGTAAATACTGCTTATCGAAGGAGGTGCGATCCTGATCCCAGAATCTTGAAGAATCAGGGGTGAGCGCTTCATCGCCAAGGGTGATTGTGCCGCTTGCATCTCTGCCAAATTCAAATTTGGTATCGACCAAAATAATATCTTTGAGGGCCGCATATTCTTTAGCGCGATCATAGAGCGCCAGAGTTAACCGTTTCAATTCTGTAGCATCTTCTTTTCCGACAATCTCTGCTGCCTGCGCAAAATTAATATTGATATCGTGATCGCCTATTTCAGCTTTTGTCGCAGGAGTGAAAATTGATTCTGGTAATTTTGATCCATCAGTTAGCCCGGCCGGTAATTTATTGCCACAGATTTCTTGGTTAGATTTATATTCAACCCAACCGCTGCCGGTTAGATATCCACGCGCCACGCATTCGATTGCAAACATTTGAAGTGGTTTTGCAATAACCGCACGTCCAACAACTGTCGCTGGAACATCAGTTGAAATTACATGATTTGGAACAATATCTGAAAGCAGTTCAAACCAAAATAGAGAAATCTGAGTAAGTAGTTTTCCTTTATTTGGAATTTCGGTTGGTAATACCCAATCGAATGCGCTGATACGATCAGAAGCCACAATCAATAATTCATTTTTATCATTTGTGTAGAGATCACGAACTTTTCCAGTTCGAAGATGTGTCCATCCTGCAACTTCTGGCGCTGCAGGCGCGCCTCTTAGCCCAAATCCGCTCATCGAATAGAGCCGGGTTGATACTTTGCAGCATCAGAATGTTTTGTAGTAATCGCTTCGATGCGTTTGACTACACGAGAAACTTGTTCCTGGGCAGCGCCAGTAAATTCAATTGGATCGCTGATAAGCGCCTTTAAGTCTTGTCGATCAAGCGGAATGCGAGGATCATCGGCAAGCGCATCAAGCAGATTATTTGCTTGACCTTCACGCATAGTTAGCGCCGCTTTTGTTGCGTGTTCTTTAATAACTTCATGAGCTGCTTCGCGCCCAACTCCAGCTTTCACGGCCGCCATCAGAATTTTAGTTGTAGCTAAGAATGGCAAATAACGTTCTAATTCAGCATTAATAACTGCCGGAAATGCGCCAAATTCTTTTAGCACTGTCAGCATGGTTTCTAGTAATCCATCGATTGCATAGAACGCATCTGAAATTGCAACACGACGAACCACTGAACAAGAAACATCGCCTTCGTTCCATTGATCGCCTGAAAGTTCTCCAACCATTGCACTGTACCCGCGCAAAATGACTGCTAAGCCATTAACTCTTTCACAAGAGCGAGTATTCATCTTATGCGGCATTGCTGAGCTGCCAACTTGACCTTCTTTAAAACCTTCAGTGACTAATTCTGCACCGGCCATTAATCGAATCGAAGTCGCTAGCGAAGAAGGAGCAGCTGCTAACTGAACTAATGTTGTGACTACTTCATAATCAAGCGATCTTGGATAAACCTGACCAGTTGAATCTAGAACTCGTTTGAATCCCAAATGATTTGCAATTTCATTCTCTAAATTTGAATGCTTTTCAAACGAACCAAGTAGATCTATAGAATCTTGTGAAGTGCCTACTGGTCCTTTGAGTCCGCGCATCGGATAACGATCCAAAAGAGAGGTTAATCGTTCGTATGCATATAACAACTCTTCTGCGTTAGACGCAAAGCGTTTGCCAAGAGTTGTAACTTGCGCAGGCACATTATGCGAACGACCAGCGATTGGTTGATTATTGTACTGAGCAGCTTTTTCGCCAAGCCGCGCAAGTAGAGCCACTGTTTTGTCACGAACTAGTTCTAGACCCAAACGAATCTGTAGCGCTTCGATATTCTCAGTTAAATCACGGCTAGTCATGCCGGTATGAATTATTTCGTGGCCAGCTAGCGAATTAAATTCTTCGATTCGCGCTTTTACATCGTGGCGGGTGACTTTTTCCCGCTCATCAATTGAATCTAAATGAACCGCGTGTTTTACCTTTTCGTAAGCTGAAAGTTGATCATCAGTAATCGGATGGCCCAACTTCTTCTGAGCGCGGGCAACAGCTAGCCAAAGCTCTCGTTCTGCAACGATTTTCGCTTCTGCAGAGAAAATCTGACGCATGGCCACAGATGCATATCGATTAGCTAAGACGCTCACTGACTTATTCTCTCCTATTTGTAGTCATTCAGTTGCCTTTCTCAGCTACTGACGCGTTGAGGGCAATGTCATTACGATAGAAAGATCCTGCCAATTTAATCTGCGAGACAGTTCGGTAAGCCTTATCGCGAGCTTCGGTTAAATCAGAGCCGACTCCCGTAACAGTGAGTACCCGACCACCTGCCGATTTAAGCCCACCATCATCTTTAGTTCCGGCATGAAAAATAGTTACCCCATTAACTGCATTTAAGTTTGAAATTTCATCGCCACTTTTAACATCGGCAGGATATCCATTTGCTGCAAGTACTACGGTTACTGCTGAATCATCTGACCACTGCAAAGTTGAATCAATTAAATTTCCGGTGGCTGCCTTGTAAAGTAATTGGCCAAGTGGTGTTCGTAGCCTTGGAATTAAGACTTGTGTTTCTGGATCACCAAAGCGGGCATTAAATTCGATAACTCTAATTCCGCGATCTGTAACGGCAAGACCTGCATAAAGTAATCCCACAAATGGTGTGCCGCGGGCAGCCATCTCTGCAATCATTGGCGCTAGAACTTGGGTGTAAGTATCTTCAACAATATTTGTTGGTGCCCAAGGAAGTGGTGAATAAGCGCCCATACCACCAGTGTTTGGTCCTTCATCATGATCATAGGCTCGTTTGAAATCTTGCGCAGGTTGCATTGGCAAAATGTTCTTGCCATCTGAAATGCCGAATAATGAAATTTCAGGTCCCTTTAAATACTCTTCGATAACTACGCGCTTGCAAGAAAGTGCATGCTGCAATGCAATTTCTCGATCCTCAGTTACCACTACGCCTTTACCTGCAGCTAAACCATCGTCTTTAACTACATATGGCGCACCAAAAGTATCTAGCGCTCTTTCAATTTCCTTTTGATTTTCACAAGTAAATGATTTTGCAGTTGGAACTCCGGCATCACGCATCACGCCTTTGGCAAAATGTTTCGAACCTTCTAGTTGGGCAGCGGCCTTTGATGGGCCAAAAACTGCAATTCCTTGCGCGCGCAAAACATCCGCTACGCCATTTACTAAAGGCATTTCTGGGCCGATAACTACCAAATCAACTGCCAATGATTTAGCTAAATCGACAATTGCTTGGTTATCTGAAATTGAGATTGAATGTAAAACTGCGATTTCTTTAATGCCTGGATTTCCAGGTGCAACATGAAGTTCTGTTACAGATTTATCTGCTGATAGTCCTGTGGCTAGTGCGTGTTCGCGCCCGCCGCTTCCTATCAGCAGTACCTTCATCGTTAGATAAATTCCTTGACGACGATGGTTTGGTCACGTCCAGGCCCAACGCCGATTGCCGACATTGGGGCGCCACTTATCTTCTCTAGATATTGCACATACTTCTGCGCATTGATTGGCAGATCTTCAAACTTCTTACAATTCGAAATATCTTCTTTCCAACCATCTAAATATTCATAAATCGGTTTTGCATGATGGAAATCCGATTGTGAAGCTGGAACTTCTTCTACGCGCTTGCCATCTACTTCATAGGCAACGCAAACTGGAATTTTCTCCCAGCCAGTTAGCACATCCAGTTTTGTTAAGAAAAAGTCAGTTAAACCATTTACACGAGTTGCATATCGCGCAATTGGCGCATCAAACCAACCGCAACGGCGATTACGCCCTGTAGTCACGCCAACTTCGCCACCGATACGACGAAGCGCTTCTCCGTCCTCATCAAAAAGCTCTGTCGGAAATGGTCCGCTACCAACGCGAGTGGTGTAAGCCTTCAAAATACCGATTACACGATCAATTTTGGTTGGGCCAATTCCAGAACCGGTGCAGGCACCACCTGATGTTGGATTAGAAGATGTCACATATGGATAGGTGCCGTGATCTACATCCAGCAAAGTTCCTTGCGAACCTTCTAGAAGCACGGTTTTGCCAGCTTCTAAAGCCTTATTTAAAAGTAGCGCAGTGTCTGCCACATATGGTCGCAAAATCTCTGCATAATTTAAATATTCTGCAAGTACATCATCGACATTAATATTGTTGCGATTAAAAACTTTAACTAAAACTTGGTTCTTATCGCGAAGGGCAGCTTCTAGCTTCTGGCGCAAAATTGAAGGATCAAATAAATCTTGAACACGGATTCCGATTCGATTTATTTTGTCAGCATACGCCGGACCAATTCCACGTCCAGTTGTACCAATCTTTGCCTTACCTAGGAAGCGCTCTGTGACTTTATCGATGGTGCGGTGATATGGCGTAATTAAATGCGCATTTAGCGAAATTGTTAACTTAGAAGTATCAATGCCACGTTCATTTAGGCCTTTGATTTCTTCTAACAAAACTGCTGGGTCAATAACTACACCATTACCAATTACTGGAACGCAATTAGAAGAGAGAATTCCAGATGGTAATAAGTGCAACGCATATTTCTGATCACCAATTACAACGGTATGGCCAGCATTATTTCCGCCTTGGTAGCGAACAACGTAATCAACTCGATCGCCAAGTAGATCGGTTGCTTTGCCTTTTCCTTCATCGCCCCATTGGGCTCCAAGTAGAACTAACGCTGGCACAGGAACTTACTTCTTTAATGAAGTTCCGGTTGAGCGAAGATCTTCGCAAGCATGAACAACGCGCGCTGCCATGCCGGCTTCAGCTGACTTGCCCCAAGCACGTGGGTCATAAGTCTTCTTATTTCCGACTTCGCCATCGATCTTTAGTACGCCGTCGTAGTTCTTGAGCATGTGGTCTACAACTGGACGTGTAAATGCATACTGCGTATCAGTATCGATATTCATCTTAATTACACCGTAATCAAGCGCTTCACGAATTTCTGAGAGAAGTGAGCCCGAACCGCCATGGAAAACAAGATCCATTGGCTTTGCGCCGGCTGCGAGGCCAAGTTGCTTAGCAACTGCTTCTTGCAAAGTAGCAAGAATCTTTGGTTGTAGCACCACGTTGCCTGGCTTATAAACACCATGAACGTTTCCGAAAGTTGCTGCCACCATGTAGCGACCACGTTCGCCGGAACCAAGAGTTTTGATGGTGTGTAGCGCATCTTCTGGAGTCGAATAAAGCTTTGCATCGTGCTTTGCTTCTACGCCATCTTCTTCTCCACCGACAACGCCGATTTCGATTTCAAGAATTGTCTTTGCAGCAACGCACTTATCAATTAGTTCGTCTGCAATCTTCATGTTTTCATTCATATCAACAGCTGAGCCATCCCACATATGTGAGTTAAATAGTGGCTTCTGTCCTGACTTAATACGTTCTGCACCAACAGCAAGAAGTGGACGCATGAATGTGTCTAATTTTTCTACTGGGCAATGGTCTGTGTGAAGCGCGATATTTACGTTGTAATTCTTCGCTGCAACATGTGCAAACTCTGCAAGTGCAACTGCGCCATCTACTGCATTCTTAACTGTGGAACCTGATGCATATTCTGCTCCGCCCCAAGAAAATTGAATGATTCCATCTGACTCTGCCTCTGCGAAGCCACGTAGCGCTGCGATTAGAGTTTGTGATGATGAGACGTTAATTGCTGGATATGCGAATGCGCCCTTCTTAGCGCGATCAAGCATCTCTGCATAAATTTCAGGGGTTGCAATAGCCATTTTTTGCTCCTCGGTAGATTCGTAATTCTCTGCCGAACGCGCCTTTGAGTCGACTGGAGGCTTACGGCTAATCCAACCATCTTGGCCCCTCAAATTAAAATCGCCGCCCCTGGCGCGGAGCCAGAAAGCGGCGATTTATGCTGATTTAGGCCAGCGCTGCCGATAACTTGGCTAGCGCCGCCATCAGCAGCTTGACGTTTGACGCTGATGAGAAGAACTTCATCAGTAGCGCAATAAATGAAGCGAGCATTTTCTACCTTTCTATCTCCATGGTTTATATATGCCGCTATCTTCGCCGTTATTAATTGCTAAATTCTTAAAGAAATTCATTGCTGTGGATATCAGCGACTAGTAATCTCATATCTCATGTCACAGGATCAAGTAGAGAATCTCCTAAGCGAAGATCGCACCTTCTCGCCCACAGCTGAATTTGCGGCGCAAGCAAATATCAAGGAAGCAGAGTATGCACTTGCAGATGCAGATCGAATTGGTTTCTGGGAATCTAAAGCTGAATATCTTAAGTGGGATAAACGTTGGCACACAGTTCTGGATTGGCAAGTGCCATTTTCAAAATGGTTTGTTGATGGAAAATTAAATGCATCCGTTAATTGCTTGGATCGACATATTGATGAAGGCCGCGGAGATCGGGTGGCATTTTATTTTGAAGGCGAACCTGGTGATACTCGCACCATCACTTATGCAGAATTATTGAAAGATGTTAAGAAAGCTGCGAATGCTTTAACTGAAATTGGAATTAAAGCTGGAGATCGCGTTGCAATTTATATGCCGATGATTCCAGAAGCCGCAGTTGCCATGCTTGCTTGCGCCCGAGTTGGCGCAGCACATTCCGTTGTTTTTGGTGGTTTTAGTGCAGAAGCTCTAATTTCTAGAATTAATGATGCGGATGCCCGATTGGTTATTACTGCTGATGGTGGATATCGAAAGGGTGCGGCCTTTGCATTAAAACCCGCAGTTGATGAAGCGTTAAGCGGAGAGCACAACGTAAAAAACGTTTTAGTTGTAAAAAGAACTGGGCAAGAAGTTGCATGGAGCGACCGCGATATTTGGTGGCATGAAATTGTTAATCGCCAACCAGAAGAACATATTGCAGAGAGTTTTGATTCAGAACATCCGCTCTTTATTCTCTACACCAGTGGTACTACCGCGAAACCAAAGGGAATTTTCCACACTACTGGCGGTTATTTAACTCAGGCCTCATATACCCATCGCGCAGTATTTGATCTAAAGCCAGAAAGCGATATTTATTGGTGCACTGCAGATGTTGGCTGGATTACCGGCCATTCATATGTGGTTTATGGCCCATTAATTAATGGTGCGACCCAAGTTATGTATGAAGGAACTCCTGATACTCCGCATAAAGGTCGCATGTTCGAAATTATTGAAAAATATAAAGTTACTATTCTTTACACCGCACCAACTCTCATCCGAACTTGGATGAAATGGGGCGATGAGTTTCCAAATAAATTTAATCTGAAATCTTTGAGATTGCTCGGATCTGTTGGTGAACCTATTAATCCAGAAGCTTGGATGTGGTACCGCGAAGTTATCGGGGGTAATCGTTGCCCGATTGTTGATACTTGGTGGCAGACCGAAACTGGTGCAATCATGATTTCACCATTGCCAGGTGTAACGGCAACTAAACCAGGTTCGGCAATGCGCCCGCTGCCAGGAATCAGTGCAAAAGTTGTTGACGATTCTGCGCATGAGGTGGGTAAAGGCCACGGTGGTTATTTAATTTTAGATAAACCTTGGCCTTCAATGCTTCGCGGAGTTTGGGGTGAGCCTGAACGTTATAAAGAAACTTACTGGTCAAAGTATGAAGGAATTTACTTTGCAGGTGATGGCGCGAAATTGGATTCTGATGGTGCGTACTGGTTATTAGGTCGCGTCGATGATGTAATGAATGTTTCAGGACATCGAATTTCAACGACCGAAGTTGAATCAGCGCTTGTTTCACACGAAGAAGTTGCCGAAGCTGCAGTGGTTGGCGCCAACGATGCAACTACCGGGCAAGCTATCGTGGCATTCGTAATTCTGCGCGGCGGCATCGACCATACAAAAGGTGAAGCGTTAATTTCTGCACTAAAAGCACACGTTGTTAAAGAAATTGGGGCAATTGCTCGCCCACGTCAGATTCTGGTGGTCAATGAATTGCCAAAGACTAGAAGTGGCAAAATTATGCGTCGATTGTTGCGTGATGTGGCAGAAAATCGTGCAGTCGGTGATTCAACAACGCTTGCAGATCCAAATGTTATGAACCTAATTAAAGATGGATTAGCTACTGCTACTGAAGATTAAGCTTTAAATACTTATTGCTCTCTTCAACCAGAGTCTTAGTGTCTTTGACTGCGCCAACGATTTTTCCAACTACTTTTCCTTTGGCATCTACGAAGAGAGTTACTGGTACGCCCATTCCTAGATTCAATCTGGTACGCCCATCTGGATCATAAAGTGATGGCCATTTGATTCCCATGCTCTTTATGAATTCAGTGGTATCTGACTTCTTTACCTCTTCTACTGCAATTCCAACTAGACCAACTTGATTTTGATACTTTTCGTAAAACTCACGGAAATATGGAATTTCTTGTCGGCAAGGCCAACACCATGAACCATAAACATTAATCAACATCGGACCGCGAAGCGAAGATTGCAGCAATGTTTGCTTACCAGTACCTAGACATTCCAATTCAATTCCAGTTTTGACTTGCTTTGCAACTTTAATTTCAGAGCATTCTTTTACTATTCCATCGTTTGGTAGCGCATTTGAGTCTTTCTTTGCACAACCAGTAAGTGTTAGTGATGCAATTAAGAGACTAGCGAAAATCTTCATCGCGCTTCACCAACTTCTTTGCTTTCTCAGTATCAATTTCTCCGATACCGAATGATGGACATTCGAAAGCCAACGGACAAGCGCCACACGCTGGTTTTCTGGAATGACAGATACGACGACCATGCCAGACCATCCGCTGCGAAAGATCTACCCAATTCTTCTTTGGAAATAGCGCTCCTACTTCATGTTCGATCTTCACCGGATCATTTGAGGTAGTCCAACCGAATCTACGAGATAAGCGACCAAAATGTGTATCCACGGTTATACCTGGAACATCAAATGCATGTCCTAGAACTACATTGGCAGTTTTGCGCCCAACTCCTGGCAGCTTAACTAATTCTTCTAAGGTATCTGGAACTTTTCCGTTGTACTCAGAATCAATCATTATTCCTAAAGCTTTGATGTTGCGCGCTTTGGCACGGAAAAGTCCAATAGATCTAATTTCATCTTCCAATTGATGAATATTGGCATTTCCATAAGCGCGTGCGGTTTTATACTTCTTAAAAAGATGTGGAGTAACTTGATTGACTCTCTTATCTGTACATTGCGCGGAGAGCACCGATGCCACTACAAGTTGTAATGGATTCTTAAAATCTAATTCGCAGGTTGCATGGGGATAGGTTTTCGAGAGAATCTTGAATATCGCTTTAGCGTCCCCGGACATATGCGTAAAGTATCGCC
>JACCDP010293120.1_pt1 | contig 11740 bp, 26 predicted proteins | sample 7445841 | NCBI WGS metagenome assembly JACCDP01 (sample SAMN15323441, study PRJNA562643) | freshwater metagenome | isolation source: river surface water | place: USA:Blue River Watershed | collected 2017-08-17
CGCCAAAATTATACACGCGAATCATGGTCGTTGTCAAGTGACAAACGCTGCATGAAACAAAAGTTTATCGAGTCCCTGGCGTCGATTTGCCTTGCGAATCATCCTGAATCATGCGATTGTGAGTCATAGGCAACAGGAGGCTGACATGGCAAAAAAAGCTATCTCTGAATCGGTCCGCACAAAGGTTCTGTCGCGCGATGGATTCATTTGCCGCGCGTGCGGATTCGGTGGTTCGGCGAATTTTGCCTTCGCTCTGGAATGTGACCATATCGTGCCGGAGTCAGAAGGCGGACTCGGCAAGGCTGAAAATCTGCAATGCCTTTGCAGCGCATGTAACAAGTCCAAAAGCGACAAATTGACTTGGGAATTTGAGCCGCGCAACGAATCGGTCGCAGAGTCGGTCTGGGCTGTCAATCAGAAAATTGTCGCTGTCGCTTTTACCATCGGAATCAAAGAAGGATCGGTGGCCAGAACGTTGAAGCGCCTGAAATAGGGCGCTTCAAGTTATATTTCGATCATAGTCTGTTTTCTACTTGACTGCGCAAGCGAATCGCTGTATACTACGCGCAGGCGCAGCCTGCGCCGGTGCAAAGTTGAAAGTAAACAGTCGAAAAACAAACAAAATCAGCATCTTAGCGGTGGTGGCGCCCTATGACCCAAAGCATTGAAATTACACGCTTTCTTAGCCTCTTGACAACACAACGCGAATCACTCTATAACAGGCTTACCGAAACAAGGAGAGCAAGCTATGACCAAAGGCTATGTCACCATGCGCAACCAAGATGGCACACAATATGCGGCTATCATGTTCGGTGGAATCCAGTGGGTCGAATCCAAGCGTGATGCTACCCTGATTCCCCGTGCGGTGTTTGACGCAATGGAAGCTGCCCAGGATAGAACGCGGATGCGTGACTGTCCCGACAACGGCTTCTACGGGGTTTACAACCTCAAGTTTCATCCAGTGTGAGGCGCGCAAGCGCCTCACCGGCGCCGGTAGTAAGTAAACGGTGTCAAGTCGAAAATAAGTATGAAAAAGCGTGCAATATCAAAGGGTTACGAGTCGTGGCGCCGCGGGCGCTAAGCCTAGGATTTACAACGATTTTTTATGCTTGTGATCAGTAACGAATCATGTTATACATATTTTAATAGGGAGGTTAGCGAATGGCTCGAACGGTACTGATTGCTAGCGCAGCGCTTCGTAACATTTCACAAGAACTGCGTAAGCACAAAGAGATTGGGTCTCCTGAATGGTTTTTGAAGGGACTCAAACAAGAAGTAAAACTCAAGAAACAAGAACTGAAACAGCTAGTAAAGCAAAGGAAAGCATAATGAAACTTGAATAACTGGACGTTGCTCAAAACGGATTCGTTGCGCATGATAGCAACGGGAATATGTACGTCGCCAAGTCGATTACTGAGTTGGCTGGAATTGTCGGGGAAGGAGTCACTATCCATAGCGGTACTGGCTATGCAGCCGGATTTGGTTCGAATGATTTGGGTAACGTTAAATACCATTTCCGGGCAGGTCGCAAGATTGAGGCGATTAAGCTGATTCGCGATTGCTTCACTCCGCGCTTGGGCTTGCGCGAAGCCAAGGATTTGGTGGAACAACTTTGCGGCTAGAAAAACCCTGCATAATCAATGAGTTATGCAGGGCGGCGCCCCATCGGCTAACCTATTGAAGTCATTAAACATTCAAACTCAAAAATTACAACAAAATACTTGACATAGTTTTTAGCTGTGATATACTTAATCAGTTAGGAGATAATTATGCAGGGAATTTATGTAATTAGATGTATATTTGAAGATAAAGTATATGTAGGGTCTAGCGTAGATATAAATAGACGTTGGATAGAGCATCGAAGTAAATTAAATACACAAAAACACGCTAATAAACAATTACAAGAAGATTGGGATTGTTATGGCGATGAATCTTTTATATTTGAAGTTATAGAAGAGACCACAGAATTAATAAAGGCAGAACAAAAACACCTTAATAGCTTATGGCCCAATTGCTATAACAGTAGTCAATATGCGTGGAACCCGCAAAGAAATCCAGAAACTATACAAAAAGGTAAGCAAACAACTTTTGATAGATATGGGACTCGTAGCACTGGTGGCAAGTTTACTGAACCGCAAGTATTAGATATTATTGCAAGACTAAATGCGGGTGATTTAGCTACGGATATTGCAAAGGACTATAATGTTCATTATAGCTCTATTTACTATATCAAACAAGGAAAAAACTGGCCGCAACTTAGACATTTAATATCTTTACCTAAAAAGCCAAGGGAAATAGCCTTTGATTATTTTGATCAAGGATATGATAGATTCGAAATATATAAGTTACTAAAAAAGAAGCACGATAGGAGTGTAATATGGGCTTGGGAAAAAGCTTATCAGAATCAAAGGGTTAGCAAATGAGGTGCCGCCCTAGCTAAATCTTTGATTATATACGATTCTTTGTTGTTGCGCCCTATTATTTTTTGCGCTATAAAGAATCATCAATAGGAGATAAAGCTATGACCTTCAAACGACTGGCAGTGTTCGATTTGGATGAAACCCTTATTGATTCTTCCCACAGAACCCCGAATAAACCCGATGGAACTTTGGATCTTGACAAATACTTTGCGATGAAGAATCGCAAGTCGATTTTTGAAGATTCGCTTCTGCCTCTGGCCGATACGTTCAAGCGTCTGGACAGAAAAGAAAATTACGTGGTCATCTGTACAGCTCGCGCCATGAATCAAGACGATTGGGATTTTCTCGCGGCTCACGGCCTTGACGCGCATCTTGTTTTGTGCCGTCCGCTTGACGGTTCGGAGAATCACATTAAAGATGCCGCTCTTAAAGCGCGAAAGATTCAACGCCTGCGCAACCTCAAGCAGTTTCGCGGCAAGCCTGTTGTGATGTTTGACGACGCTATCCCGGTGATTCGCGCAATGCGCCAAATCGGCGTCGCTTGCCTAAATGCTGTCAAGGTGAATCAGCGGTTGCAAAACCGCTGAATTTCACTACAAAATCAAGCAGTTAGGAGAGGTGGCGCCCCTTGATCTAACCCGTTGAAATTGTTAGATTTTTTGTGCTTGCATACACGCCCGAATCGGGGTATCAATGAATCACCGAGACAAGGAGCTAGCCATGAACTTTGAAGTCCTCGTTACTCTTGTTCGCAAAATTCTGGCTGAAAACCCAGAAACTAGTGCTTTCGATATTGAGTCCTTGACAGGGGCCGACTATGAGGACGTGTTGTGGGCACTGAAACGTGCAAATTCTGGAAAAGTCAAATGAAAACCGCTATATCGCCTGTATGCACTACCATTGACCAAAGAGCGGTCAAATCGAACGGGGTATGGGTTTACGTCATAGGCTCACCGATGCTGCACAAATGGGTAAAGGTTGGAATCGCTATAAATCCAACACAAAGAGTAAAAGAACACCAAACAGGCAATCCTTTCCCGCTCTGTCTGTTAAATGCAATCGGGCCGTTTCATAAAAAACGTGCACTTGAGATTGAAAAACTGCTACTAGCTGAAAACAAAGTTGTTCACGGCGAGTGGATTGAGAAAGACTTTGCAACTGCTGGAGATTTGCTAAATAAGTTTAAGATTTCAAGGGGTTAATCACCCCGGCGCCTCGACCCGTAACCTGCTGAAAACACGCATTTTTTCGTAGTTGTGTCTCGATTCTGACTGTGCAATAAACACTTAACAGCATAGGGAGAGCAGCCATGAGCGTCGAACTTGATTTGATCGGTCAAACCTTCAAAACCACGATCTATGATTCAGCTATCGGTAAGATTCTAATCGAAAATGAGATTCTGATTGATGGTAGTGTCTCAACTACCATGCTGGTATTCTACCCTGACGGATTCGGAGAAGAGATATTCACGGTTGGCGAGGCTTGTGAGAAACTGGAGCTATAAAATGAGGTATGCAGTAGTTACTGCCGATAGATGCTTTACTGAAGCGCATTATGACGATTGGGCAGATATGGTAAATCACTGGAAGACTGAAATCATGGCAGGAACCCATAGGCTTTGGGTTCTACTATAATCGCACTAGCGTAGGCTGCTCCGGTGTGAAGATGAGAAAACCCCGCTAAATCAAGCATTTAGCGGGGACGGCGCACTACGCGCTAAGTGTCTGTAATTGCTAAGTAATTTACATCTTGTAGTGTTCGCATAGTTATGCGATAAACAGTTAACAAAGGAGACGCACAATGATTACGCAAGAGCAACTGTATCAGTTTATCCGTAGCTTGTCCAAAAAGCCGGATGAATTGCGGCTTGGGCAGTATTTTTGCAATATGTTTGGGGTTACGAATCCGCAACTATTTTATTGCACGAATGATAATGAGGTGTGGAGTCAGATCAATAAGTTGGTGGAAGCCTGAAAAAACCCTTGCTAGCCAATAGGTTAGCAGGGATGGCGCCTTACGCGCTAACTGCTTGACCGTACACAACAATTTTATGCTTGCTAAAAGCTATAGAATCGTGCTATAAAGAATCATCAAAGGAGAAGATAAGCATGACAGAAGCGGCTAAAAATGTGATGATTATTGCGTTGCTCGCTTGGATGTTGTTTATGGCAGTAGTGCTGTCGCAGCCGACACAGGCCGGTTATTGGTTGGCTCAGCGCGATATTGCTTATGACAGTATCATGGCAGAATATATGAGCGACTGCGATTGCGCAACTCCGCTAGAATAATATACGGCCCCTTGGTGGAACGGTAGACACAAGAGACTTAAAATCTCTAGCCGCAAGGCGTGCCGGTTCGAGTCCGGCAGGGGCTACCATATCCTTATAGCTCAATTGGTTAGAGCAAGGCACTCATAATGCCTAGGTTGGGGGTTCGAGTCCCTCTGGGGATACCAATAGCAACTAGGTAGATTGGACAGCATGCCTTCGGGTGCGTGCAACCCCTCGTAGAATCCTAGGCGCGTCTGCAATACGTGAGGCAGACAACCTAACAAAAACAAAAGGTTAACCTATAGGGCGCCCAACCCGCTAAGTGCCTGTAATTACGCAGTAATTTAAGCCTTGTAGTGTTCGCATGGATATGCGATAACTAAGCATCAACTAGAAGGAAGATAATCATGCATCTCTCTCGATTTGTTCGCACCAGCTATGACCCGCCTAGCGGCTGGGCTTATGGGTTTCCCAAAGCATGGCCTGTAGGGCTGGAAACCACGCAAGCCAATATTCGTGCACAATTGAAGGCAGACGGGTATCCGGCACGTGATCTTGATTTTGCGGTGAAACATACGCGCTTTCTCGGTAGAGAAATGACTTATGAGGAGTGGCTGCAAGCTGTCAACGCACAAGTAGAAAAACATTACGGAATCAGCCTTGATCTGCTGCCTGACTGGCTGAGCCGTGATGCCTATGATGATGGACTCAGCGTGCAAGAAGGTGCTATACTGTGCGCAGAACAAACAGGACTCTATGAATCACTGGTGGATGAAGCATGAAAAAATCTCTCACTAAAACCGGAACTTGCAAGGCTTGTGGCATTAACTGTTATGCCGAAACAAAGAATGAGCCTAGTGTTTGGCCTTGTGGAATTGAAGGTTGTCCTTATACGAATCGGGGGCAGGTTCTGCCATTTCCGCGGTCAGAAACTGGCTCTAGTTTGTTTCTGTTAACCAACTGAAAAAACCCCGCTAAATCAAACATTTAGCGGGGGCGGCGCCTTACTCACTAAGTGTCTGTAATTACTGCGTAATTTAAGACTTGTAACGCTCGCATAGTTATGCGATAAGGAGATAACAAAGGAGGAAGCTATGACTGACCTAACCATGAGTATGTTTCTCAACAAAGAACATTTGCTGGCGGCTCGAAAAGAGAAACTTGAGCAGCAAGCGCAAGAAGAAGCCTTGGTCGCTTTGCGTATCAAGGCTGTAGCTGTAGTGACTCATCTGGAGTCCAGCGGTAAGCACTGGACGTTCACTGCAAAACCTAAACATAAATAACAACAAGGGGTTAGCAGCCCCGGCGCCCCACAGGCTAACTGCTTGATTCTGCACGAATCTTTCCTACTCGCTAAATGAATTTTTTTCTTGTGCTCAGCCCGCGAATCGCCTATAAAGATTATACCGAAAGGGAAGAACAGTAACGCCAGCTATAAGGAGATAGAGATATGGCTACTGAAAAGAAAGTGAACTACACTGACGAACAAACCGCCGAAATCGTCAAAATGTATACCGAAGGCAATTCGGTGGACGAAATCGCCAAAGCCACTGGCCGCGCGACTCGCTCGGTGCGGGCGAAACTTGTGCGCGAAGGCGTCTACCAAGCGCCGGAAAAGGTTGTCAAGGCCAAAGTTGACGGCCCGGGCAAGAAAGAACTTCTGCGCGATCTGGCCGCTATCGCTCCGAATCTGCCGATTGACGGCTTTGTGAACGCTACCAAAGAAGCGATCACTGCGCTGATTCAGCATCTGCAAACCGAGGCTGAGGCCCCGGCAGAAGATGCCGGCGAATCGATGCAAGAAGCTGCCTGACGAATCGGTGGGGCTGTAAGGCCCCACCACTTTGGCCCGCGTATGGTGCCACCCTGTCAAGGGAGCTGCAACTACTTGACAACTTTGCAGAGGGGGTGTGTGGTGCAAGTCCGCAGAGGGTCAACTAACCAAAAACCCAATAATATCAATGGGTTAACGGGCGGGGCGCTGCGGTAAGCAACTAATTGATAATCAATAAAAAATATGAGTTGTAATAGCTGTAATTAGTGATATACATAAGGCATCAGCAACAGAGGGCAAAATAATGAATCTCTCAGCAAAAAACGTTGATTATACTTATGCTCGCAGAAGTGGTTCCAATGACCCTTGGGAACGCATTGTAGACTCAGAAGGGCCGTATGAAGAAGATGGTTCTATGGGTGCCCCGGACTGCTTCAAATTGGAGTATAGCGGGTGGGCTACTCATATCGAATTTAAACCAAAATAGAATAAAAGAGAAGTAGCTCAAGGTTTAAAAACCAATGCCTTGAGCTACTTAGCAAGCTAAGCGCCGGCACTATTAAGTGGTTGTTCTCATTACTATTTTTCCTTACAACAGATGCAATTTTCTTCTTGCACTCAGCCTGTGAATCGCATATATTGATTATATCGAAGAGGCAAGGAGTGATTACCTAGTTTCGAGATCGACTAACCACACGGCCGTTAACTTGGAGGTGGTGGTCTTGTCAGTACAGCCGTTTGCAACTGACCCGATGCTTACTGTGGTATGTGTAAGTGCAGCGACAATGTGCGTGAAGGCGGGGCTAATCACCCAAAACTGCTCCGGTCCTTTGGACAGGTGTAAGAAGTGATAGCGGGGGTGGCCACCCCCGCTGTTGCCGCAACCAAAATAGGTGCTAGATATGGACTTTACAGCTTTCTACACTCGCATCATGGCTGATGTTCTATACGAGTCAATGATAGCGCAAGATCGCGACAGAACAAAATTCGAGCCGTTTACGCCTGATGAGTGTAAGGCAGCAGCTATTGCCAGGGTGTCAAAGATACGAGCACACAACAGGAAAAACTATAGAGAAATAGAGGAGTTTGCTGTGTATTTCTATACAGAGGCAAACTATAAGACAATAGCCGACATGTGCAATAAAATGCTAGAAGCGGCTTGGCCATGGGATTGATGTAATGACGTTAACAAAAAAACTTATGCGAATTGTTGAGTTGGTCCACAGCGACGGCGGTATTACCTTTTTGAAAATCCGCATAATGCTTGAACAAATCCAAGACGCACGGGATAATGGCAGCGTTCAAGCCGAAGAATTTGAGCAGGCACTAGATAGAGTTTTGCGGCTGTGTGAATACGCAGAGAAACAAAGCTTTGAATAACAAGGGGTTAGCCGCCCCGGCGCCTCATAGCCTAACCCCTTGATTCTACTACATTCTTTTTTGCTTGTGCTGTGCCTCGAATCGTGCGATACATAATCATCGGCAAAAGAGGAACAAGACATGAAATTCTATTGTGCTGGAAAGATTTGGCACGCTGACAAGTTTCGGCACCTGCGCGACTCGCTGATGTTGCCCGTCCACTCTCGCTGGATTGATGCAGACCAGGATTCTGATCTTGTGAAGAATCGGAAAGGCGATCTGTGGCAAATGTGCTACGAGGATGTGCGCGATTCAGATTTTGTGCTGCTTTACAGCGAGGACGAGTCGGAAGAACAGCGCGGGGCACTGGTAGAGGTTGGCATGGCCTATGGTATGGGCAAGCCTGTGTATGCAGTCGGCCATTGTCGCAGTATTAAGCCGAATGAAATTTCGGATGTTGCATTTACGCATCATCATCTGTGGACGTGGCTGGACACTGACGATTTGTTGCGCGGGGCTTTTCTCGCTATCGGACACGAAATCAAGCGCAATGCGCACAAACTGAAAAGAAAGGTTGCCTAAAATGCCGTATATCACGCAAGACGATCGCTTTTGTTCTGATGATGAATTGCGCGTTTCTGGAATTCACTTTGTCCCCAAAAATGCCGGGGAATTGAACTTTATTATTTCAACCTTTATTGCGAATTACATTCGCGAAAAAGGGCTGAAATATGCCAACCTGAATGAAATGGTTGGGGCGCTTGAGTGCGCCAAGATGGAACTGAATCGGGTTATTATTGGTCCGTATGAAGATCAAAAGATTCAAGAGAATGGGCCGGTATATGACGGAATCTTGAAAGGGGCTGAATACTGATGGACGAAGAACAAAAAGAGGTTTTGGCCTATCTGGATTGGTTTTATTCCAATGCCGATTTTGGTCCGTCACATTTCGATATTGTTTCTCAAATGCAGGGACAATATGAGCGCGAAACTGGACAGCAGGTTCCATCCGGTTACAGACTAGACGTGGAGTGATGAAAAACCCTTGCCAATCAGTAGGTTGGCAGGGGCGGCGCCCCCAGCGCTAACCTACTGAAAAGACCTAATAATTTGTTGCTTGACTAGAATCGCATGAAATGCGATAACGAGTCATCAAGAGGAGAAAACCGATGCTCTATGCCCTGCTCGACTCACTTCGTAAGGATTACGACCGCACCCGGTCGCCCATCACCTTGGATGCTATTCGGCGCGTGGAGGCGCTTTTGAAATGAGCGTGACTTCTATCGTCTACAAACTGATGTGCGTATCCGGCATCAATGGTGCTTATCAAGTAGCCCAGCCATTTCCAAGCGAGGCTGCCGCGCGTGCGCACGCTGCAAACATGAAAGATGACGTAGCCCAAGACTATCAGATTGTGGCGGTTATCACCACTGAATCGACGCTTGATAGCTTTACCGTTCCCGCGTATGTCCCAACTATTGAAGAAATTGCAGCAGACATTATTGACGGGTCAAACGGTTCTTTCAATATAGAGTGGGGCGAACACTATGCCGCGTTGAGTCCAGAAGATCAACGCAAGGTTGAGGATATTGTTAACGAGGAAATTGGCACATGCGATTGTTGCGGCTGGCATTGGGCTACTTTTGATTTGGAACAGAGCATGAGTTCCGGGCAGATGCTTTGCTGGAAATGCGCAGAAGATGAAGAAAATGAGGACGAATTAGAGGACGACGATGAAGATTAAAATGGGTTACAGCATGGGATATGCAGGGACTGACACCGAATGGACTGAGGAAATTCCTGAGGATGTGGTTGAGGGCGGGCCAGATTCTATTCGGTTCTATCTTGAGGAAATGAAAGAATATCTATACGAACAGGCTTGCGAAAAGATCTCGGTATGGGCAGAAATTGTTGAATAACAAGGGGTTAGTCTGTGTCAGACGAAGATATAAAAGCCTATAACGAGGGTTATAGGGCACAAGATGAATCAGAAAATCCGTATGAGCCAGGTTCTAGATTATGGAATATCTGGTTTGATGGTTGGACGCAGTGCCAGCTAGTCAGCGCTTATTATGGATAAATAACAAGGGGTTAGCCACCCCGGCGCCCCCATCGCTAACCCATTGAATCTACAGCATTTTTTCGTGCTTGCATCGCCTAACCGAATCGCGTATCAAGATCAGGCAAGAGCAGACAACATAGGAAACCTGCAAATGAAAAAACTGCCGACGATTTTCGTCGTTACCGATGTGGAAACCACGATGAAAAAGACGATTGTCTTTGACATTGCCTGGAAATCTATCGACCGCAAAGGTCGCGTGTATGGCCGTGGGTCGTATCTGATTCGGGAAGCGTTCCGGCATGATGTGCCTTGGTATAAGGAAAAAATGGGCGATTACTACGATGATGCCTATGAACGGCGAATCGTGCCTACCTCGATTCTTGAGGCTCGCGCAGAATACAATGCGCAAGTCAAGGAATTTCAAAATGCTGGGCATAGGGTGATTCTGGCTGCTTATAACAGCCGATTCGACTTTGACAAGCTGCCCTTTACGCTGGCCGAAATTACTGGCGGAAAAGTGACGCGATGGCTTGACTCGTCTGTCGAACTTATGGACATTTGGGATTATTGGGGCGAATCGGTTCCTCGGGACTATGCTAAACGCGCACCTGCTAGCGCGTCTGGCAAATATGTATCAACTTCGGCTGAGTCGGCGTATCAATATGAGGCGAATCAACCTCGATTCAAGGAATACCATCGTGCATGGCATGACGTGGAAATCGAATCAGAACTTCTGCTGAAAGCCCTGTCGCGCAAGAAAAAGATTCCGGTTGTCAAGCGTCCCTCTGATCTTGCCGGGGCTGTGTGGAAAAAAATCAACACGCGACTCGGTATTGATGGCAAGTCGATTCTGCCACAATTTGTCAAGCCTGATGTTGAGGCGGTGGGGGCGTAAGCCCCCACTATTTTCTGAACAAAAACAGCAACTTAGCAGGCGGGGCGCCCGACGTGCTAAACCACTGAAATCATTACATTTTTTGTGCTTGTAACGATACTAGAATCACGCTATACATAAGCATCAACAAAGGAGATCACCGATGCAATTCACTGCACATGCTTATGATCCGCCCAGCGGTTGGATGTATGGTTTTCCCAAACCGTGGCCGCGCAATTTGGTGCGGACTCAAGAAAATATCCGTGCACAACTTGTCAAGGACGGGTATCGCGGTGATTTGGACCTAGCTGCGCGCCATTGCCGTTTTATCGGAACTCCGTTTCCGTATGAGGACTGGATCGAAGCGGTTGACGAACAGATGATTAAGCTGTATGGTGTTCGTCTGGACGAATTGCCGGACTGGATGAGTCGGGATGCTTATGAGGATGGTATGAGTCCTGTAGAAGCGGCATATGAGTGTGCTGAACAAGTCGGGCTGTATGAAACCCTCAAGGATGAACTGTGATGGCAAAGAAACAACTTACAAAAACGGGCGTGTGCCCTACCTGCGGAATCAACTGCTATGCAGAAAAGCAAAATGAGCCGAGTATCTGGCCTTGCGGAATTGCCGGATGCCCCTACCCGCCTCGGGGAAAGGTCGTCGCCTTCCCGCTTTCCGCCACAGGATCTAGCCTTCTTCAAATCGCGAATCAGAGTTGAGAGGCGGCACATAGACATGGCATACCTAACCGGAAGGCGCATGGCCGCCTCCGGTAAACCCTGGGCAAATCCGTATGTCAAGGATTTTCCAGAACATGCAGCTTGGTGGAGAGGCTGGTTTGATATAATGAAATCAAGGGGTTAACCACCCCGGCGCCTCGACCTGCAACCTACTGAAAACTAACAACTCTTTGCGCTTGCAACACAACACAAACCAGCCTATAAAGAATCATCGAAAGGGAGAAAAACGATGGATCTGAC
>JACCDP011183113.1_pt1 | contig 11736 bp, 23 predicted proteins | sample 7445841 | NCBI WGS metagenome assembly JACCDP01 (sample SAMN15323441, study PRJNA562643) | freshwater metagenome | isolation source: river surface water | place: USA:Blue River Watershed | collected 2017-08-17
AAATAAAAATATGAAAAAAAAAAAAGCAAGTGTTTTTTACACTTACTTTAATTTTTAGAATGATAATAATTTTGAATGTTACTTAGTTTGGAAATCTTTTAGGATTTTTTCATAATGCTCAACAATAAATCCTAATAAATAAGCAAATCCTTCTTCTGAAGACTCCTTCAGTGGCATATCAATAAATCTCATTATCTCACAGACTGCATGAAAAGACTCGTGAGCTATTATATTAAGGTCTGCTACGTCTGATACCTTTTTATATCTCATCAATGAATAGCCGTCATACAAAGCAGTCATTCCTTGATACCCTCTAGTTACCTTAGAGTCCTTAACTAGACACTTAGCTTCTTTTTCTGAGACACCTTCTTTAATTAAGTTCTCCAAAAGTTCCTCATCAGAAACATTAACCGCAATAAAAGACTTTGTTCTGTAAACTGGTATGTCAATTGGTATAAAGTAATTCTCTGTTTCTCTTGACTTATTTTTCATTTTAGTTATATTTGGAATGTATCCTGTATCCTATTTAATTTTTTTACAAAGATGGATTTTACACCGAAACAAAGTCAAGTTTGGAGAAAATTTAAAAAAGCAGTAGAATCCAAAGGGTTTGTCATGATAACTGCAACTGATCAGTTTAAAAAACAAATATACGACTCTTTTATAGAAAAGTATAGATCTAATCGCATGACAGTAGAAGAATTCGCTGGAATTATGATAGTTGTCTGGAATACTACTCCTCACAGAGCCATAGACAATATAGGAGGACAATACATGGGTCCTACACTTATGAAGCCCAAAGACTAATGTGATTCAGTGCTTTATTAAATAAAGCCATCTCTATAGGATTCCTAGGAGGAATTAGTCTGACCTTTTGATTCTTACGCAAATAGATGTAACTGGCTATAATCTCTAGCCCCTCGGGTACCGATACGTTTCCTTCTCTCAAGCGCAAGTTTATTTCTTCTTTAGACATTTTAAAGCTGAAAAAAGTAATTCGTTAGATTAATCATTTTTAAAAGATTCTCATCCTCATTATCGTGAGGATTGGCAAAAACTTTTTTAACCTCTTTTTTAAGATAAGACTTCTTTTGATTCTCACTCCATTCTTCAACAAAGAACTTACTTTCTTTAGATACTAAAGATTGGTTATCTGATATTCTTTCTACTTTTTCCATAGAACAAATATAGTAAATATTACTTACTATAACAAAAAAGATTAACAAAAAAAGTTATTTATTTTTTTTAATATCTACAACACCGATATTTGAACTCGGTGAAAGCTTGAGGAGAATGAATAGTGTGACTATTCCTGAGAAACAGGTTGCACATCATTCATTACGCCTAACTTGATCCTATTGGTTTTTGAACTACGGAGCCAAGCCTTCGTCGAATGTCTTAAATCGTGGATTAGCCGTTTAAGATTGGAGTCAACTTTTCAGCTTCTAATCAGCCTTAGTATCCCTCTCACTCCTCTGTGTCAAGGTTGGGTATGATACATTCCCCCGCTACCCTTAAAGTTTCTGTCTGCGGTGCACTTCGCGTCTCTACACAGAAACCGTTTTACTTATTTGTCTGTGTCGTTATCAGGTTCGTCGTCTTCTTCCCAGTAATCTTCCCAGTCATCGTCTTCCCAATCTAGTGAGTCTAGTGATTCGTCAATTTCATCCCAAATGTCCTCGTCTTCCCAGTCTTCAAGATCTCCTTCTCCTAAGAAGTTAATAAGCTCATCGTCTACAGCAACTAATTCGCCAGAGTCATTAAGCTCTACTACGTCTCCAAGTTCCTTAAGTTTTTTAATCTCTTCTGGAGTTAAGCTTTCAATAGTCTCAAGAAGATACTCAATATCTAAAGATATTTCAGGAAAATGTTTTTTGATTTCATCAATATGAGCAAGAAGATGCTGATCCTCTACCCAAAGATTGTCTCCTTGTTTTTTAAAAGGAATTCCTCTTTTTTCTAAAAATTCTTCAAACGACATAACTTAGTATTACAAATATACTACTTTAAAAAAGGAATGCAACCCTACCTTGAAACATTTTTCCACTTGAACCAGTGAAGCCCAATACACAGTAGGAAGTAGCCTAGAAAAATAATTAAACTCATAATTTCTCTGGTTTATAAAAATAATAAGGACTCCTGGCATAAGTCATGTCTATGTGTTCAGACGAGATAAAATCGTTCCTTAACTTAAACTTGGGTGGATCTTCTAAAGGATAAGGTTTAATAAAGTCTGGATTGTGCCACCTTAAAAGATTATTAGGTTGGATACAGAAGTTTCCATTGTTTAATTTGATGAAGTGAAAACACTTCGAGTCTAAGTCTGCTGAGTAACCTACATTAACTGTGTTGGGATCTGTAGGGTAGTCGTCCAAGGTAAAAAGATAGGTTCCAGTTCTCCACTCCCCGTCACGGCAAAATACATCTACTCTTTTGTTCTCAAGAAAAGAAAATGATATTACCGAGATAGCAGAAGATTGGCAGTCCCAACTTTCCAACATAGATAATCTTTCCTGTTCTATAGGAGAAAGAATCTCGTATCCTTCTTTCCAATAGAAGGCAGAGATAGGAAGATTCCAAACTATGGCTCCGTTACTTCCTTGAAAGTGGAAGAGAAGAGGATAGTTAATTAAGGATTTTGCGCCAAATATAAAACCGCTTATATCTTCAATCCCTGTATACTCTTTTCTAAGAAAACACTCGGTATAGGGAATATTACAATTAAGTTGACTCATTTATCTATTTATACAAAGATACGGGTACTTTATAAAAACCCCCCACCCTATTTTAAATTTTAATTTAGCCCCGGTCCTTAGGTTCCCGAAAATTTTTTCAAAATTTTAGAAAAGGGTTTTATGTATAGGAGGGTAGACATTCCTCCTTTAATGCCCCCCTGTTGGTTTCGCCGATGACGGTACCCCCGTCATAAAACTATACAGATATGGCAAACGCAAAGAGCACCGTTGACACTGTTATTGATACAGCAGTCAACCAAGGTACAGCAGAAACCTTGCCACCAAATTCTGCAAACGAAGCAATGGACGATGCAATCAACATTGACTTCACAGAGCCGAGAGCCGAGAGCCGATTCAAAGTCGGTGATATTCGTACCGAGAACATTCGTACTTGCGTGGAAGTTATCCCGTCTACGGGTAGCAATGCAGGCAAGAAAATGTATGTTATCAACGGCGTTCATTGGTCGCGTCACAAACCCAAAGACACGGACAATACCATTGTGCTTGAATTTGCAACGTGGAATGGCGGTAGCGGTTGGAATGTTCGCGGTTTCAACAACGACGCACGCGTTCTTTCCCTTGACGCAAAGATTAGCAAACTCAAAGAACACGAAGCCGATTATTCGTTGGCTATCGCGTCTTTGCTACGCTAACTTGCTACGCTAACAAAGGGGGGCAACCCCCCTTTTTGTTCAACCCTGTTATTAAAACCATAATGGAAAAGTTTAATTTTATACCAAAACAATACGTTGGTCAATGGATAACAGTAAATGATAGGGTTATGCTTTGGCAGTGTAACTTTGTTTTTTGCGGTTATGTATACCACTCATAAGGGGGCTTAGTCCCCTTTTTTTCGCGGGGGGGGGCTTCGGCTTCGGTTTTGTTTAGGTTTGTCTCACATAGTCCTTGTGAGAGTAATTGTTGTCGGTTCTCAACAGCAAACCTTTGCTTTAATGCATCACAACCTACTTCACAAGGGTAGGCAGTTGTAATATGTAATTCGGTAGTAACCGTAATCACTTAATAGTCCGTAAGGTTATTACAACTGAATGCAGAGTGAAGTAATAGTTGTAACGTATCACATGTTATAAGTAATCAAATAGGATGTATGATTCTGACTCCAACAATAGATTGGGTTAACCTTGATGAAAGAAATAATATGCATATTGCAACTAAACACCTAAGCAAGTGGGTAAACTGCTTTTCCAATCGGTTGTTCTGGTTGTAGTAGATTTGGTAAGTTTTTTTTCTAATGCCCCTTTGTTGGTTAGGCAGAATGTAAAAAAAATATACACATGAAAAACACAACCAATCCTTCCGTTGCTAACGCAACCAACGCAACCTTCACAAAGCCTGTTAAAGGTTTCACCTATGTTCGTGACTTTGCCGCTATAACCATAGAGTTAGACGGCAAACTTGAAAGAGTTATTATCGGCTCAAAAGACCAATTCCCTATGCGGGATATGTTTGAGTTAAAACAAGCCGAGAGTGTCACGATTATGGAAATAGACCCAAGAACAGTCAATGGACAAACCTACAGACGGTTCGTTTTGCAGTCTATCAACCTGTCATTCTAACGGAATTTTAAGTAAAAGGGTGAGCAATCACCCTTTTTTCTACTCTTTACAAGATTTCTTTGTAAAAAGTGGTGTTTTCCCGGGAATTTCGGAGACAAATCGAATAAATTCTACGTTGATAAGTGGGAAATTGTGGAATAAAATTGACATTTTTACCCTCCAATTACCTATGAATTGGTAAAAAATGGGGTAACTAAAAGTCAAAATTTTGCTGAACAACGTGGCTAACTTAAAAAAAGAGATAAAAAAGGAAATAAAACTATGATAATCACAGCATATAATCCGATCCCTGTTAGACACATTACTCATAACATTATCAAAGATGATAAATACTTTGTAGTAGAGTATGTGTGTTTAGTTACAGGAAGAACTTATGTAGAACGTTATGTTTATCCTCTTACTAAAAGAGAGATAGAAGAAGAATACGGCTATATTAAGTTTTAACATGTTCCCTTGCGAATTATTCAATTTGCAGGGGAACTTTTATTTTAAGTGCATAACAGGTAATGCTGTTAGGTCTGATTTGTATCAGGTTTAGGTCTATACGATGCTCAAACTTAAAAAAATAAAACTATGAGCACAACTAACAACACAGGTGTTACTACCATTGGTATCTTTCCTAAAGTAACTATTGTTAATGACTATGATGATTACTTTGGAGATTGGGCTAACAAATTGGCTTGCGAGCTTTCTCAATTTCCAAATAACAGTATTAAAGAGATTACTGTTGATTCTGGTCCTTACAGAAGTTATGGTATGTCTTATCGTCTTAGAGACAATGTTCTTGCTTTAGACTTCTATTCGGGAGTTAGAACAGGGTTTGGTTCTATAGGATGTACTGTTAAGGAATTTGCTGAAGAGTTATGTAAGTAACAATGTTCCCTTGCGATTATTTCGTAGGGGAACTTTCAAAATCTTCTCTTTGCGCTAACCCTTTTGGGTGAATAGTTGTAATCCCTCTGCAAATATCTCGTACCCGGTTTAACTGGGGTTGAGTGAGACTGCAAAACGATAACAGGATAAATAATAAACTCTTTGTGGATGAAAGGGGTTACAACTAAGTGCGGAGAAAGTGAGTTTGTTTGGGCATTGTTCTCACTCTAATCTAGTGAATGCATCCTATCCAGTAAGTTACTGGCGTATCAGAGAAGATACAGTAATAAAAACTCAAATAATACATTGACTGTAAATAACCGAGGGGGAGTCTTTAACCTTTGTACTCTATGCGGTTTACATGCAAGTAGAAATACTTGGGGGGGTTGTCAATGTTAAACAAAGTACTAATGCACCATTCTCACGTGGATATAAAGACTTCTTAGTTTAGAGGAAACTGGGCTATTGCCTATTAGTGTAACTCTTGTAAAATATCTAAGATGTGAAACCACCTGATTAATATGGGTTCAATTCCCATCACTCTTTTCATCATTGAGTGTAGAGAACACTGATTAATCAGCTCCCAAGGGTGAGCAGTTGTAATAGGCGTTACATGTCCTCGACATCAAGGGAAACCAAGTCTATTACAACTGAGTGCAGAGGGGTAAAACAAACAACTAACGTTGCAGAAGAGCAATAGTAAAGTAAGAACGTATGCTTATTTGAAAACAATCTGTTGTTTGTTCATTAAAAAACTCAATAACTTCCCAAGATGTTGAGGGCACCAGTTTCTTTTACTTATGTTTGATTAGAGTGTTTGAAAGTATTTAGTTGCAAGCTTAGAGTATTACTGTAACCTAGGATAAGGTAATATGCTCAAGGACGCTACTGGCTAAATTGCTCTTGAATTAAACTGAACAAATTGTAAAAGTTTTAGGTGTAAAACACAAATTAAAAAATACTATGAAAATATTACTTAACGATCAACATGGCGGATTTGGTGTATCTAATGAAGCCTTAAGACTCTTGTATTCAAGAAATGGAAAAACATTGAGAACACAAATGAGTGAGTGGGGAGAAGAAGAACTTTATGATGGAGATGAAAAAGTCTACTACTTTGATGTAGATAGGACTGATCCAATTCTAATTGAAATCTTTGAAGAGATTGGTAGTTCAAGGGCTTCAGGTCCTCATGCTCATTTAAGGTTGGCAGAACTTCCTGATTTTTGCGAATTTACCATAGGTGAGTATGACGGACTAGAGTGGATAGACCAAACGTGGATTTGGGTATCTATTGAAGAACTTGCTGAAGGTTTATCTGAAGAAAAATTGCAAATGGCTCAAAGAGTAGGTTGTATAAAAATTAAAAGGAAATCCGATTAAAAAATTACCTATGAAAATATTTGCATTACACGAAAGATTCTACGAAGAGGATATGTATGGGCATAATTCAATCGTATCATCTAAAATAATCTGTTATCATGCTACTGAAGAAGGAGCAAAAAATGAAATAGATTCTTTTGATGATAAAGATGAAATGATTAAAGATCATCGTGGAGGATTAAGTTCTCGTTACTTCACATCTTGTATTGAAGTAAAAGAATAAAAGATGAAAGAAGAATAGAGTATTTCCGAAAACTGATTTAACGAGTAGGAAAAAGGGTAAGTCTTCTATCTTAGCGAAAATTGCACTGAGTAGCTAGGGTATATATATAAGAAAGTCAGGCATGCAGTGCTATGTGTGTGGTTAAATCATTAAAGGGAGTGACCTATAGAATCGTAGGTAGCCCTTTTGCTTTTTTTGGCCCTTTCGTCTAATGGTTAGGACAACAGGTTTTCATCCTGTAAATGGTGTGTTCGATTCACCCAGGGGCTACTAAATTTAAAACTATGAAAGAACCTATTTATTGGACTACAAAAACCGGTGTTAAGGTTAATGTAGATGATATGGATGAGAACCATGTCAGAAATGCTTTTAAAATGCTAATCAGAGTACATAACGAGACTATTGTTAAAGCAAATGAAATAGTTGACAAGTATAATACTTTGATTGAGAAGAAAAATGTTAACTTCACTTTAAACGGTGATATGGCACAATTCTTCAACGATCAGTATTTTGAAGACGAAGACGATTTCAACGGTTGTCTATTTGATGATGAACATGGGCATAATCAATGGCTGTTATGAGTTACATAATAGCCATTGCCCTTGTTTTCATATTCGCGACTTGTATTGAATCAAAAAAAATAAACTAAATTAAAAACTAAAATAAATACTATGAGAACTATTTTAACTATCATGCTATACGTCCTTATCATTTTGGGCGTAGTAGGAATTTATGGTTTGATCGTAAGTGACAACCGTCCTCACGTAAAATCAAAAAATGAATGTACACTTCCTTCAGGTCTTAAAGTTGAGATTATAACAATAGACTCTTGCGAGTATGTGTATGGTCCATGGGGAAACGCAACAGTTTTAACTCACAAAGGCAACTGTAAAAATTCTATTCACAAAAAGTAAACCTGATTATGAACAAAACAGAATTTTTCAAACAGAATGGTCATCGTCTTGTATCAGTACATGAAGATGATAAAGAAACAGGGAATTTTATGCTTTTTTGTCCAGAAGAAAGTCATATAGCCCAACAATATCTTGATAAGGGATATTCTATTGCTTCTGTCTTTGAATTACAAGATGAAGAAGATAATATAGAATTAGACAATGATGCAGGATATTCCCCATTTAAGATAGGATACTTAATCCTTAACAATTAAAATTTAAAGTAAATACTATGAAAAAGACAATTTATCAAACTCAGAAGAACTCTGGCGAAAAAATTCCAGAGAGAGTAAGCGAAGGGGTTATGCAGCAAACTGCAAAAGCCTATGTTAAGAAATTGACCGATAAATTCGGTCCAAAAGGTGGGTTTAGGTGTTTTTAATCTAACCCACCTCCCTTATGGGGAAAAATAGTCAGGTGGTGTATACTGGTAACACCCTTCATTGTAAGGATAGAAATATCTGGAAGGACGAAATGGGTTCGAATCCTGTCCTGACTACAAATTAAAACTAACTAAAAAAAACTATGGAAAAAAGAATTGAATTACAGAAAATTTATTCCGAGTGGCAAGAGTTTCTTGCTATGCCTGAAGGAGTAAAGAAAAATTTAGCGTATTCAAAGAAGATACAAGGCGTAGGTTGTTTTGTTTCTTCTATTCTAAAAAGAGAAGATGGAACTATCCATTACTCTAACACGGAATACCGTGTCTCAAAAGGTAAAGTTTATTTTCTTAAAAAAGGTAAGAAAAGAGGATTTACTGTTGACCCAAAAGGTAAGATGAAAATTTGGTTTGGTCATAAATTAAATGAATTACCAGTTAATGATGAATTCTTTAAAGCTTTAAAACAAGAATGGTTTAAAATAATTTATTTTAATTATGTTACACCGGCTGTTCTTGGTAAAGTGATTGCAGGAAAGATTACTAATCCTACTGATTTAGCCAAAGCAATCTTAAAGGCTTACAGAGTTAAAGGTTCTCCTGCGTTTTTCTTACTAGCCATTAATAATCATTCAGGACACTTTAACAAAGGTCTTTTCTTGAAAGGTATTAAGGTTGCAAAGAACTTTGACCACTTTCTTCTTTATTTTGCTGAAAACGGAGCTTATAACAGTAGTTTGTTTGACATGATGGACCAAGCAATTATTTTAGAATCTAAAATAGATTTTAATTGGTCTACAAGACGGATTGAAGAAGAACACAACAACTTTACTGCTCAACTGATGGATTTAGAATCAGAAGATTTGTCTGATGAACCTCTTGAATGGATTGAAGACTTAAATCTCAATCTTCCAGAAAGTTGTAGACTTCTTAAATCACAAAAAGAAGTTTATAAAGAAGGAAGAATGATGCACCATTGTGTCTACACAAACTATTGGAACAGTGTTGTTTCTCAATCTTTTATTGTAGTTAGTGTTAATTACCAAGGATCTAATTATACTTTGGGAATAAACCACTACAAAAATTCAGTTACAGACAAGTTTGAATTTAACCAATTATCAGGCAAGTGTAACAATCCTTCGCCACTAGAGTTACGAGAGCAAATGAAAAACTGGATTGAAAGTCTAAACTTTAAACCTAAAACTGTTGCAGAATGGGCTAGAGTAAGAGAAGAAGAATGGGATAAAGTAACCCAAGGAGTATCACCCTATTAAACTAAAAACTAAAAAAACTAACTAAAAACTAAAAATCATGAAAACATTAAAAATTGAAATTCCAAAAAGTTACGAAATAGACCAGGAAAAAAGTACTTTTGAAACAATCGTCTTCAAAAAAAAATCAGAAACTATTCCTAAAACTTGGGAAGAATTAGAATCTATTGAGGGATTTTATGTAACTACAAGTAGTAAAGCTGAATACATAAAAGAAGTTGATGCAAATCCTAACAATTGCAATGTTTTTGCAACTGAAGAACAAGCTAAAGCTTCTATTGCTTTAGCTCAATTATCTCAGTTGAGAGAAATTTATAGAAACGGATGGAAACCTGATTGGACAGATAATTCTGATAAAGCATGTATTGATGTTGATCAATATGGTATGACTATACGTTCTTATGCTGGAACTCCATTGTTTCTTTCATTTCAATCTTGGGAAATTGCACAAGAGTTCTTAGAGAATTTTAAAGATTTAATCGAGCAAGCAAGACCTTTAATGAATTAAACAAAAAACTAAAAAACTAATTAAAAATTAATTAAAAACACTAAAAAAACCATGAGAAAAATGTTTCAACCCGAAGAAGACAAAGTGATTCTACAGAATGTATCACTTTATCCTAACAATCTTGCTTACTCTTTTGAGTTATCAGCAGAACAATTAGGAAGAAAAGCAGACTCTTGCTCTGCTCGTTATTACGCTAAATTGCGTTCAAGAGATACTATGATTGCAGTTGCTTCTGCAAATGGCGTAGTTACTCTGAACAATCAAAAGAATGCAAGGCGTGACTTTAGCACTGATTTGACTGATCAAGACCGTCTTGAATTCGTTCAAGACATGATTAGAAAGATGCCAAGGAATATGAAGAAAGAACTTGTTAAAATCTTATTCTCTTGAGTATGAGAACTTTCAATCTCAATTGTGCTCTGGGATTGATTATCTTCGGTATTTTGGGACTACAGGCATCTGCTTGTAGTACCCAAACTGCCAAGGTAGTTGAAAATCCTATTGATAGTCTCCCAAAACTTTGTATTGATCCAAAATTTGGAAAACTTACAAAGGATGACTCTACTTTTGTTTTCAATGTAATTAATCGTGAAAAGCCGATTAAACACCATATCATAAAGGTTGATAACGGTGTAATTTTAACAATAGTTAAGAAAAATCTTGAACAGGTTTACGTAACTAAAAACGGTGCAATAGATGATTATTACGAAATAGAAAACGGAAAGGTAGTACTTTATTGTAAAGAATACGAATAAAGGTATTTGGCCGGATCGTCTAGTGGTTTCCATTTGGATATAAGGACGCTGGATTTTCATTCCAGAAACGGTAGGTTCGATTCCTCCTCCGGCTACTAAATTAAACTAACTATGAATAAGTACATTAAACCCACAAAGAAAGTAATTATAGACGGTAAAGTCTATACTGCTGTTAGAGAAAGGAATTACATTCCTGAACCTGAAACTAAACCCAGGAGAATTACCGATGAGTATGTTAGTCCAAGAGCTAACAATCCTATTGTTAAAACTCTTGAAGAGATTATCGAATCTAACTTGAATGATTATTTTAAATCTGTTGAGTTAGAAATTTCTGAATTAAAGAAAGAATCTCTCACTCTAATTATTAGCGGAAATACTCAAAAAGGTATTGACAAGTTAAAACACGCTAATCAATTAGAAACTGAAATTACCTCTGCTAAAACCAAAGCAAAGATTGATTGGATGAGTCGTATCTTAATTAGATATAACGACTTGACTAAACAAATTGTAGGCAGAGAATTCTAATCAGTTTTACATTGCATTTCATAGTTACCCCGACCAGGTAGTGCTGAGGGGTAACTTAAATTTAACCCTAACTTATGAGTATCAATAAATTAAAGTGGGCAGTAAGAATACTTTCACTATTGCTTGTATTCATTGCTGTACTCTGGGGATTTAACATTGGTTTATCCAATCCTTTTAATCCTTGGAAAGCAATTGCTTTTGCAGTTGCAGGCATTTGGTTGTTTATGTTTGCCGTAGACAATCTACTTATTCGGTTTTTAGACAAACCAATCAATTTTACTAGAGAAGTAAAAGAATCAAAGTATTTAACAGAATACGATGATTTTGACCTTCAAACAAAACCTGTTTTACCAGAAGTTCCTAAAGTAACTAAGTCTAGAAAAAGAAAGAATTACACAAAGAAAAATGTAATTAGAAAAAACAAAAATTAATTAACCAACTAACCAACTAACAATTAAAAATTAAAAAAATGGAAAATGTAATGAAAAAAGAATCAAACGTAGTAGCTATTGCAGCTTGGATCAACGTTAACGCTAAAGTTCGCCCTGTAAGCG
>JACCDP011267461.1_pt1 | contig 11735 bp, 9 predicted proteins | sample 7445841 | NCBI WGS metagenome assembly JACCDP01 (sample SAMN15323441, study PRJNA562643) | freshwater metagenome | isolation source: river surface water | place: USA:Blue River Watershed | collected 2017-08-17
AACGTGGTGCATTAGCCGTACCAGCTAGCCATGTCACAGGATTAATCGCCTTAATCGCTGTCATGACCCATGTAGTGGGCTCACTCATCATTGTCCCTGAATTCAAAGCAGAACATTTTGTGAAACTAGCTGCACGTGAGCGCATCACTTTTAGTTTGATGGTGCCGGCTATGTATCAACTCTGTTTATTACAACCTGCATTTAAAGAAGTGGATTTGTCTGCATGGCGTGTTGGTGGATTTGGTGGAGCACCTATGCCTAGCGCTACCATCGATACACTCGCAGCAAACATACCGGGTCTCACACTAGTTAATTGTTATGGTTCGACTGAAACCACGTCACCTGCAACCATCATGCCTCTGGGACTGTCTGCGGTTTATACTGACAGTGTAGGTATCGCTGCACCCTGCGCAGAAATCAGTGTCATCAATGATGATGGCGCATCACTGCCCGCTTCCACTTCTGGTGAACTCTTAATTAACGGACCCATGGTGGTGCCTGCTTATTGGGATAATCCAGTCGCGACTGAAAAAGGATTTCTGCGTGGTGGATGGCGTTCAGGTGATTTAGGTTCTGTGGATGAACAAGGTTTAGTTCGCATCTTTGATCGCATCAAAGACATGATTAATCGTGGTGGCTATAAAATTTATTCAGTTGAAGTTGAAAATACTATCATGGCATTAGCCGGTGTGGTGGAAGCTGCTGTGGTTGGACATCCTTGCCCTGTATTAGGTGAACGAGTACATGCTTATATTTACGCACCCCAAGCACAACTCACGCATGAACTTATTCAACAGCATTGCGCTACACGACTCGCTGATTACAAAATACCTGAAGTCAGCTTTTTTACTGATACTCCACTACCTCGCAATCCGAATGGCAAACTACTCAAACGACAATTGCGCACAACCTAATGAATTAGCGTGGTCGAAAAAATGAGAGTAGTAAAAATCCAATACAAACAAAACTCACCCAGAATATAAGATCACGAGAATTTGGCAACCATCGTCCAAGTTCCGTAAAACGACTCTCTCTCAAATAAACCACTCTGTTTTTCCGTCTATCAGTTGCACGTCGCACTTGATGCGAACGTATTGGTATATGTTGATTTTGTTTTTGCTGAGTTGGTTTTACTTGAGCAGACTCTTTCGTTAATCTTTCCTCTTCTTTCACAATCCACGCATCATGCTCTCGTCTTGAAGTGGGATCGGATAACACACCATAGGCAACACTTATTAACTGGAAAGTCTTAGTCATCGCTAAGTTATTTTGATGATGATCTGGATGAAATTTCTTGCATAGCGTTTTATAAGCTGCACGTATAACTTCAGGCGGTGCATCCCGCGCTACTTTTAAATTGTCATAGTGAGTATGAATTATTTTCATCATTATGATTACATCTGACAAGGTTGATGTATCACAGAGTACGTCGTAGAAATAAAAAATCATTTGAGCAAAATCAATTAATTTTTTATTGAAAACTTATCTGATGTTATCAAGGCCGCTTATGTAGGCTCTACCATGCAAAATTCAGACTTAGCTCAAGGACCTATTCCACTCAAGGAATCAACTTAGCTTGAACTACTCGCCTTTTTAATAGTCCAATAACTAGTTACTTATATGGACAAGGCTATGCATAAAAAATGGGTATTAGTCGCAGACGGACATCGCGCCCGTGTGTTTGAAGTCGATGTAACGAGTGCAGCCTTAATTGAGCTCGATGACTTTCTGAATCCTGAAGCGAGAATGGCGGAGCATGAACTCGCGACGGATACCCGCGGTCGATTTAGCGGCAAAGGCAAACATGCGCAATCGAGACCAGTAGAACCTAGCACCACTGCGCTCAAACATAGTGATGAATTATTTTGCAAAAAAATTGCAAGTCATCTTGAGCAGCATTATGACAAACATGATTACAGTGAAATTTCGATCGTAGCTGCGCCTGCATTTCTTGGCATGCTACGCAAGAAAATTCCTAAAAAAATTCAAAAAATTATTCGAGAAGAAATCTGTAAAGATGTCACCTCGCTGACACCACCTAAAATGCATACCTACTTAAAAGAACACTTACATTAAGTAGCAATATCATCTAAACCGATTTACCTCATTTTTGTTTTATGAAAACAAATCAACCTGGTTTCACTGCAAGCGATTCAAAAATGAAACGCATGCTATTAAATCATACGGACTTTGCTACACAAACAGAAGCTCACGCTATACAAGATATTCTGCATGCCATACGAACACACCTGAATATGGAAGTCGCCTTTCTCTCGGAATTTTTTGGAGAAAAACGTATTTATCGTTATGTAGATTCAGATTGGGACAGTAATCCTATCTATCCCGGCAAAAGCGATCCAGTTGAAAGTACCTACTGCCATTTAATTGTAAATGGAACTTTACCTGAGCTCATGCAGGATGCATCAAAGAATTCTATTGCTGCTGGCTTAGCTGACACACAGGCGATTCCTATCGGTGCTTGTTTAAGTGTGCCTATCACTTTATCGGATAGCAAACTCTTTGGCACATTTTGCTGCTTTAGTCGCATAGCTGATGAAACACTCAATCAACGCGATCTGGCTCTCATGCATGCATTTGCAGAACTTGCTGGTAAAGCGATAGAAAGAACTCGTCGTACTAAATCGATTAAACAAATTACACTCGATGTCGTGAATAAAATCATACGTGGCGAAGCGATGTATCCCGCTTACCAACCTATCTTTGATTTATCTAACAACAAGATAGCTGGCTTTGAAGCCTTGTCACGCTTTCCTGATCTCCCACTGAATGCACCTGACATCTGGTTTCGTGAAGCGCACGCAATTGGCTTGGGCATACATTTAGAAGTGCGTGCTATTGAGCTCGCCATGAGTAACATACAATACTTTCATGATGATACTTATATCAGCATGAACATCTCACCAAAAACTATTACTTCGGCATCGATAGTACAACTATTTGATTCAAGTAATGCGCTCTCACGCATTGTGCTAGAAATTACAGAACATGATGCAGTACATCAGTATGAAGAGATTGCTGAAACACTCAAGCCTTATAGGGCTCAGGGCTTAAAAGTTGCCGTCGATGATGCTGGCGCTGGTTATGCTAGCTTTCGACATATTTTGAATTTACGTCCTGATTACATCAAACTCGATATTAGTCTTACGCATAGCATAGATTCAGATCCAGCACGACGCGCACTCGCTGCAGCTTTAGTACATTTTTCTAATGATACGGGCTGCGACTTGATTGCAGAGGGAGTAGAAACATCTGAAGAACTCTCCACACTGATTGAGCTAGGCATACATAAAGCACAAGGATTTTTTTTAGGCAGGCCATTAAGACTACAAGAATTTCCTGCACACCTATTAAAACCACCGTCAGTTAATATGAACTAAATTAAGACAAGAATTTTTCTTCTTACTTTATAGCTCTATCAAACCATGTCTAACTGCAATCAAGGTTAACTCAGCTTGATTAGTAGCACCGAGTTTTTGTTTGACGTTATAGAGATGCGTGCCTGCTGTACGGGGTGAGATATTTAAGATCTCGGCAATTTGATTAACTGATTGACCTTTAGCCAACTGAATAAACACACCAAACTCGCGCTCCGATAACACTTCAATAGGACTTTTTTCCCCATTAAACTCTTCTAATGCCATTCGCTGCGACAAATTATTTTCTATATACATACGACCTTCAGAAACCTGACGTATCGCATGAATTAATTCATCTGGCGCACTGCGTTTAGATAAATAACCTAAAGCGCCTGCTTTCAACATATAACGCACATAGCTCGGATCTTCATGTGAAGATAAACCTAAAACCTTCGCTAATTTGTCACGCGCCACAATACGACGTGTTGCTTCCACTCCCATGGTGCCACCCATAGAGATATCCATAACGATCACATCCGGTTTTACAATCGGAATCTGTTGATAAGCAATCTCTGCCGATTCAGCTTCTGCTGCCACTTGTATATCTTCAGTGGCTTCTAGTAACATCCTAAAACCAAACCGCACTACGGCATGATCATCCACCAACATCACTGTAATTTTTTTACTCATACCTGACTTTCGTGATGTGATGCATTGACTGATGAGGCTAGTGGCAATGTTACCAAGACTTCACAGCCACCCAAAGCAGCCGTTTGAAAAACCACCTTTCCATTTAAAGAGGCTGCACGCTCTTGCATACCCAGCACACCATAGTGACCTACACGCTGCAAACTTTGTGCACCCTGCCCGTCGTCTGCAATCGACAGCACGAGACACTGGTCTTTGACTTCAATGCAAACATGCGTGCGACTTGCTTTTGCATGTCGTACCACATTCGTGATCGCTTCTTGAATAATGCGGTAGGCATGTAGTTCACATTCTTGATTTAGTGCAGGCAATTCTCCTTGTACTTTCAATTCTGTTTTTAATTCGGGATTTTTCAGTTGCGTAGCAGTGAGTAAATCGCGTACTGCATCCACTAAACCCATGCCTTCTAATTGTATAGGACGTAAACGAGGAATCATTCTATGCATAGCATCTGACATCATACCTGCTGTATCAAACAGCATCTGAGCAGAACGCTGAATTGGGCTGTTTGCCACATCCGCATGCTGCAACATGGATTTAGCAATCGAACGTATACCTGTTAATGACTGCCCTAATTCATCATGTAATTCACGTGCTATTGCAGCACGCTCTTGTTCTATTCGAGCATAGAGCAATTGTGTGAATTCACGTTGCGTTGCTAAGCGTGCTTGTGCTTCCGCTGTTGCTTGTCGCACTTGAATATTGTCTTCTACAGCCTGCGCCATACGATTAAATGTACGGCCCATTTGTCCTGCTTCTTTGCCTTGTAAAGCAGGCAACCTGACATGATGCGCACCTTGTTCAATCTCACGTAATCCACGTTCAATTTTCTCTAACGGCGCTAGCCAAATACTCACTAACCAAAAAATAACGATATCAGCGATGATGAATAATACAGACTGTGCAAATAAAATATCAGCCAAATTATCCCAACCATCTAAAATCGCGCGCGTAGGATTAGTACGCATCGTAATACGTGCATTACTTAACTCAATCACACGCACCGACTCAGGTGGCGCAATCAAGGCTGAATACCATTGCGGTGCATTACGGCCTGCTTTATAAACTGAAGGTGGTGATTGATATAACAATTCACCATCTAGACTCAGCAAACTAATTTCTTGAGCACGCACACGACCGGTCTCACGTAAAAACTGTACTAACTCTGGTAGATTTTTACTGGTATGCATGCTACCTAATCGACCCAGCAATTGCGATGCAATACGACCGGATGCTTCCATCTCTTCGGCCACACTTTTACGCGTGGCATTCATCTCAACAGCAATGAGAATGCTGAACACTAAAATTGTCAGCACCACAAAGATCAGATTGATTTTGAGTCGAAGACTCATAGAAGTGGGAATAGGCATAGCTTGTGACAGCGGCGCTGCCTGAGTCCCTGAACTTGAATTTGTTGTCATAATTAGAATACTTCGCTGCGCTCAAGCAGTGAACACTGCCAGACAGTCTTTTCCTAGTAAACATCTTAACAGTTGATCGTTACAGCGGCAGCAGAGTGCACATGCAAATTGCTCAAGCGCAGAACAAAGCCATAACGTTCATGAAAATCATGAGAGATAAATACGCGATTCGCTCGTGCAGGTCCGTGCTCAAACAGGCAGAATCACCATCAATGCAGGCTACCCTGTCAGACGTTCAAACAACCTAAACTTTGGAGATAATTATGACTTGGACTACACCAGCAGCAACTGACTTACGTTTTGGCTTTGAAATCACTATGTACATCGCAAATCGTTAATATCAGACTCAGATTTCCGTAATGAGTTTGCAAGAACTCCGTTTGTTTAAAACGACCCTTAGGGGTCGTTTTTTTATTCTTCATCATTTTCAAATTAATAATAAATCTTGGTTAATTCTTAACTTAACCGCATAAATTAAAAACGTTACACACGCAAAGTGACGATCAAGTCACAAATCATGATTTTCCTGATTCATGCTAGCTACCCACTGAGGTAGCATCGTGGCTTTTTTTAAATTAAGCCCTACGGCACAAAGAGACGAGCATGAAAAGAACCAGCCTTTCCTTAATGATTACCGCGTGTTTTATCGCTAACGCTGCAGCACAAGAAACCAAAACTCTGTCACCAGTAGTTGTCACCGCTACACGCGTAGAACAAGACAGCTTTGACTTACCTATGTCTATCGACAAAGTCGAAAAAGACACCATACAAAATGCCGGCGTAAAAATGACGCTGTCAGAAAGTCTGGCACGTGTACCTGGTATCACTGCACAGAACCGTAATCAAATGGCGCAAGATCCGCAAATCTCTTCACGCGGCTTCGGTGCTCGTTCTTCATTTGGTGTACGCGGCATCCGCGTTTATGTCGATGGCATTCCACTCTCCATGCCCGATGGTATAGGTAACCCAGGTAGCGTCGATCTCGGTGCAATGAGCTCGATCGAAGTCATGCGTGGACCCTTCTCAGCTATGTATGGCAATTCATCCGGTGGCGTTATACAAATGTTCACTGACAAAGCACCTGCCACACCAGAAGTCAGTGGTGATATTTTATTTGGCAGCTTCAACACCCGTCGTGAATCTGTACAAGCAGCCGGCACAAAAAATGGTGTGGAATATTTAGTCAACTACTCTGACTACAACTCAGATGGATACCGTCAACAAAGTGCGAATGACAAACGTCAAGCGACAGCAAAGTTAGGAATCAAGATTTCTGAAGATACTAAGCTGACTATGATAACGAGTTGGTTTGATCAGTTTGCGCAAGATCCTGGTGGATTGCGTCGTGCGAATTCATCAACTAATCCATCTGCATTTATAAGCCCAACTCTTGTAGCTCAAGGATCATTGGGCGCAAACACACGAGTTACTCGAAGCAACACCCAAATAGGTTTCAATCTAGAAAAAATAATTAATTCCAATAATACAATTAACTTTATAGTATACGGCGGACAAAGAGAGAACTTACAATTTCTATCAGTTCCAACAACTACGCTTGGAGTTACAGACTTCACCACAGGAAGAGCAAGCCAAATCTCTAGAAGTTTTTCTGGCTCAGAAGTTAAATTTTCAAATACTGGTATGTTCCTTGAAAAACCATATTTATTAACCACTGGATTAAACGTAGGAATGATGGAGGATGCTCGCATAGATCAACCTGCGACAAGCGGAGTGGTTTCAGGCAACCCGACTCGAAATGAAACCCAAACAGCGCTAAATTTTGATCAATATGCTCAAGGCAAATGGTCAATTGCAGAAAAATGGGACTTACATGCTGGATTGAGACATACCAATCTTGATTTAAAAATCTTCAACAAGCTAAGCGCAACAGCAGGCTCTGGAGGCGTAGAATTTTCAAAGACAATTCCAGTTGCCGGTATCGTATTCAAAGCTTCTCCTATTGTTAACTTCTATGCCAACGCAGGAAAAGGATTTGAGACTCCAACATTAACCGAGGTAACCTTTAGTACTACTGGCGGTAATGGACCAAATCTAAGTCTTAAATCAAGTAACAGTACAAATCTAGAAATTGGCTCTAAAGCTATGCTGTCAGATTTTTCTCGTGCAAACATAGCTATATTCCAAATTAATACAGAAAACGAGATCGTTGTAGATTCAACCGCAAACTCTCGAACTGTTTATAGAAATGCAGGCGACACAAGCCGCAAAGGATTGGAATTATCAGCTGAAGCAAATCTTCCAAACAATTTTGGAATTTATGGCGCTTATACCTATCTTGATGCCAAATTTGGATCAGGAAACGCTAGCACTATTATTGGTAAAGCAATCCCAGGCACGTATCGATCGCAGATTTATCTCGAGGCCTCTTGGAAATATCAACCTATGAATTTCCTAACAGCGCTAGAAGCTAGATACAACAGTAAAGTGTATATAGATGATTCGAATAGTGATATTGCACCCGACTACACCATCTATAGTATTAGAGGTAGCTTTCAACAAAAACAAGGCAATTGGAAATTCACTGAATATGCACGTATAGATAACATCTTTGATCAAAGCTATATAGGCTCAATTCGTGTCAACGATACAAATTCCCGTTTCTACGAACCCGCACCTGGCCGTAACTGGATCATGGGTGTGAAAGCTAACTACATGTTCTAATGATTTGTTAGTTTTATATAGTTGAAGTAAACATCCCGGCCAAGAGTCGGGATGTTTTTTTGTGGAACTCATTATTACCATGTAGGTACGATTAGCGTAGCGTAATCGTACGCAAAATTTTATACCACCACACATCGCAATACGAACGTACGATTACGCTACGCTAATCGTACCTACCAAACCTTCATCTCTTCCACCTACTTCTTGATTCGCGATATATCTATTTTATCTGCGGCGACTTGTGCACTCACTGCTGCCATCCATGGAACCACACCAATTAATGGCGCTGACAATCTTTGCTCTAATGCTTGCAAGTTAGCTTGTTGATGCGACATGTTTACATCGATTTGATTCGCGACCCATCCGACTAAATTCAAACCGCGCGCTTTTATTGCTTCTGCTGTTAATAGGGCGTGATTAATACATCCTAAACGTAAGCCAACCACCATCACTACATCAAGTCCGAGTTGTACTGCTAAATCAGCGGTATCAACGTCATCATTGATTGGCACACAAAACCCACCTACACCCTCGACAATGACGCAATCAGATTGCTGTGCGATTTGCTGATAACAATCCAATAGCTGCTGCATATCGAGCGACACATACTCGAGTTGTGCTGCAATATGTGGTGCTGCAGGTTCACGCAATAAATAAGTTGTAGTCAGTTCACGTGGCAAATTGGTATTCGATGCTGCTGCTAGCATGGCGACATCTTCATTCCAGAGTTCACCATCAATTAACTCAGCACCTGCTGCAATCGGTTTCATGCCTGTAACACGTAAACCAGTTTTTGCAAAAGCATGTAATAACGCTGCAGTGACTAAGGTTTTACCAACACCGGTATCTGTTCCGGTCACAAAGTATGAAGATTTTTTTGTCATGACATGCTCGCTTCTAAGGTATGTATCGCTGCAATTAAGGTAGCTAACTGTTGATGTGACTGTGCTGCTGATAAGGTGATGCGGAGTCTTGCCGTATTAAGTGGCACTGTTGGTGGGCGTATCGCACCTACCCACAAGCCTTGCTGTAAGAGTGCTGCTCCCACAGCAATAACTTTTTCATTCGAGCCTATGACAACAGGTTGTATCGCCGTCGGTGATGCAAGACTTTTCCAGTGTTGTAGTTTCTGAGCACTTCGCCATGCGGCAATTAAACTCTGCAAATGAGTACGCAGACGCGAACCTTCTTCACCAGTGATGATGGCAATACTCTTTAGCAGTGCATGCGCAATAGCTGGTGGCGTGGCAGTGGTGTAGATGTAAGTGCGAGCACGTTGAATCAGCCACTCAATCACGCTGTGATGTGCTGCCACAAAAGCACCACTCACGCCAGCTGCTTTACCTAAGGTGCCTATGTAAACGATGTGAGGTGAATGCAAATTAAAATGCTCAAGCACGCCATGACCATGTTCACCCAATACGCCAAATCCATGAGCATCATCGACCACTAACCATGCACCATAGTTTTCACATAAAGCGAGTAATTCAGGCAAAGGTGCGATTTCACCTTCCATGCTAAACACGCTATCAGTTACAACGCATTTTACGTTTGCCTTACTTTGTTGTAGCAAGCTTTCTAATTGTGTGAGATCGCGATGCGGATAAACTGAAATTTTAGAGCGCGATAATCTAGCGCCATCAATTAAAGAAGCGTGATTTAATTCTTCAGAAAATATTTCTGCCTCTTTACCAGCCAATGCTGACAACACAGCTAAATTCGCCATGTAGCCCGTGCTGAAATATAAACAGCCTGCCTGATCAAAATTCTCTTTAAACAGTGTAGCGAGTTGTTCTTCGAGTTGATGATGCGCTAGTGAATGACCACTAATGAGATGAGAAGCACCACTGCCCGCCCCATAAAGATCTGCGCCTTCTTTTAAAGCTGTAATGATGTCTGGATGGGATGCAAGGCCTAAATAGTCATTACTACAAAAAGCGATTAATTGCCGTCCATCGACTTGCATAACTGGCGCACAAGATGTTTCTGTGACACGACGCTGACGACGTAATTGTTTTTTATCTAAATCAGTCAGTTGTTGCTGTAAATTTTTTAACAATGAAAAATCAGATGTCATGCAAGTCTTTATTGTTTATTCAATTAGCGTAGCGCGTAAGAAGAGATTATGAATGATCACTTAACCAAGAAGGTTTGCGTTTATTTAGAAATGCCTGCACACCTTCACGTCCTTGTTCTGATGCGCGACTATTTGCGATACGTTGAACGGTGTCAGCAATTAAATTTGGATTAATCTCTTTTCCAGCGACAGCGCGTAAAAGTTGTTTAGCATCTGCAATCGCGTGCGGGCTACAAGTTAATAAAGTTTGTTCCATAGTCTGGACGGCATGATCTAGCTGATCGGATTGTGCAACTTCATGCACTAGACCGATCGCTTTCGCTTGATCGGCACTAAAACGCTCAGCCGTTAAAAAATAACGATGTGCCGCTCTTTCACCCATGGCTCGCACTACATAAGGAGAGATGGTTGCTGGGATCAATCCCAACCTCACTTCAGATAAACAAAATTCAACCGAATGTTGTGCAATCGCGATATCACAAGCGGCCACTAAACCCATACCACCTGCATAGCAATCACCTTGTATACGAGCGATGGTCGGTTTAGAACAACGATAAATTGTATACATCATCTCAGCCAATGCGGCTGCATCGGTGAGATTTTCTGCCTCACTATAGGCAGACATTTTTTTCATCCAATTTAAATCTGCACCTGCACAGAATGCTGTGCCTTTTGCTGCTAGCACTACCACTCTGATCTGCGTATCTTCATGCAATGCATTAAACACCTGCGTCATTTCTGCAATCATGATTTCATTAAATGCATTACGCACTTCAGGGCGATTCAACCAAACTGTTGCGACTGCTCCGTTTTTTATACATTCTATGGTCTGATAATTCACAACAACTCTCCTTGGTGACTCTGACAACTAGCTTGCAATGTTAGTCTCTCAGGATACTGGCATTTTAGGCTTAATCAGATCATGTGGATTATCCAAGCGCACTCTTTTGCGATCTGCTTCCACTGTCGTTAAAGGTGTCACTTCTTCCATACCTTGCAAACAACGGATAGCGAGTTGTTGATATTCTTTAGTGCCACGTGATTTCCATGTTATTTCTTCATCTGACAAAGTTCTGGTGACACGCGCTGGTGAACCCATGACTAAACTTTTAGGTGGAATGATCATGCCTGTTTTTACAAAGGACATCGCTGCGACAATGGATGATTCACCAATCACCACACCATCCATCACCACTGAATTCATACCTACTAAAGCATTGCGACCGACTCGTGCACCATGTATCACTGCACCATGACCGATGTGACCATCGACTTCAATAACAGTGTCACTACCAGGGAAGCCATGTACCACACAGGTGTCTTGTAAGTTAGAGCCGGCTTCCATGATGAGACGACCGAAGTCACCCCGCAAACAAGCAGCAGGCCCTACATAACAACTAGGCCCGATAATGACATCACCAATTAAAACCGCTGTGGGATGCACATAGGCAGTGGGATCGATAACTGGCG
>JACCDP011444762.1_pt1 | contig 11733 bp, 14 predicted proteins | sample 7445841 | NCBI WGS metagenome assembly JACCDP01 (sample SAMN15323441, study PRJNA562643) | freshwater metagenome | isolation source: river surface water | place: USA:Blue River Watershed | collected 2017-08-17
TAATGTTGGGTGTGTCAGCACTCTCCAAATCTTGTATTTCCCAAAAATATTCACCAGTTGATTGATTAAATTGTCTTTTTCTAGCATCTGTTTTGAATTCGTTCCAATTTGAGAAACTTGCTCTTTGTTGTGTTCCATCTAATTGATAAGTTTCAACTGGAGCTTCTCTACCATCTGTACTAACATATCTATATTGAACTCTAAATTGAACTACTTCTTGTGGTCTTGTTCCTCTAGTAGCGACTGCCTCTGGTATTTGCCAGAAACCTCTTGCTCTAAACTTTGGTTCAACTTTTGTATTAGGGTTAGAAGCTAAGTCAATTATTTCCTTAGTTACAGAAGCCAATAATTTAGATCTAGAATCCTTTTTTCTAGTCAAATCTTCAATCTCTAAATTTGATTGTTTTTTAAGATTCTCTGTTGGGAATTTAGTTATCTTCACTTTTTTAAATCTATCTGTTAATGCTGCCTGTATTTGCTCAATCTCAGATTTTAGATTCAATTGATAATTATGTTTTTGTTTTATTAAGTTAGCATCTGGTGTATCAGTAAGGTGTGTATTTATTTGAACAACCTTAAAGTTATCAGCCACTAATGTTGGAGCATTTGGTGTTCCAGCTAATCTATTTGGTGTCTTTTTAGCAACTAAGTCTTTCAATACTTCACCATAATCATACACATAGTCTGTGTAGAATTGTTGCATTGTGAGACCATTAGCTGTCGATGTTGAACTTAAAGTTAGCTGTGATGTATTGAATCCAGTTCCTAAACTCCATCTTCTTGCTACTAAGTTGTTATCAGCATTTACCGGTTTTGCAAAAACTACATTGATTTCATTATATCCAATTGATACTCTAACTCTTTTTGTGTATAGTACCGGTGAATAAACTTTTAATGTTCCTATTCCAACAGGTATTGGTTCAATACCTTCTACTCTTTCAACTCTGATTCTAGGATTTGATTCAGCTGTTGAAACTTCAATAATTCTATATCTTGTAGAAGTTCTTACAGAGTTAATTATAACTTCGGTACCTATTGCTAATTGAAGGACTTGATTAGTTTCAATTTCAATGTAATCTAGTGTGTTAAGTACATACCATAACTTTCTATTAACCCTATCTTCTTGAATTCGTAGAACATTAAATAATCCATCATATCTTAATGAGTTAGGTTCTAAATCGAAAACTTGTTCGTCAAATTTAGGATTAAGGGGTTCCACTAAGCCAGGAGTAGAAGAGTGCCATCTTTCAAACTCAGTAATTACAATATTGGAATTACCATTGAATAAGTCGTTAAAACTATTTAACGCTGATTGACCTAAATTTGTTAAATTACCATTAACATCTTTAGCAAATTCAACTATGTATCTTCTTACTAAACATTTCCTTACATTATCTTCTATCTGACCACTTAAGTCAAACTCTACTGCTAAAAGTGGATCTAATAAACTATCAAAAAACCAATTTGGACTTGTTCTAAAGTTTGATACTGAACCTAAGCTCCCTAATTCATTCGGTTCTCTATTCAAATCAACAGTTATAATCTTCTTAAATTTATTGCTACTGTCTGTGGCTATTAATGAACCAGCAGCATCAATACTATAAAGTGAGTTAATATTATTATTTAACCTTTCTATATCAGCCTTCAAAGAGTTGAAAGATGGTAAAGAATAAGTTCTTAATACACCATTTTCATCTGCGATTTGCACATTGACTGAGTTATCAGTTGTAGAAATGAGACTATTAATTGATGATAGAAGTTCTACAATATTTTTGTTATAAGTTATTATTTGGTCAGCAACTTTAGGGAAAGACGTTTGAATAGCCATTTTTAAGAATGATTTTTTGTTTATATATTAAATTCTTGTCATTTCTTCGGAGTTTGTTTGTTAATTTTTATTTGTTATATTTGTAAAAATCTTATTTTATGAAAATCTGGAAAGTATCGTTTAATGATGGTGGTTGGTATTCTAGCGATAGACCTAGTTTTATGATTGTTGCTGATTCAACAAAAGAAGCGATTGACAAAGTTTTGGTGCAAAATCCCCGATATAAAACAGGTTGGGATGTCTGGTGTGTTGAGTTTAAAATCGAAGGTTACGTAATCGAGGTATATGATGAAAAGACATATAATCGAGATAAAAATTTAGATAATATTATTGGTTCTTAGATATTAAATAACTATATTTGTAATATGATTAATGAATTAAGAGACAAAATCACAAAGGCTAATGAAGCTTACAGAATAGGAAATCCTATTATCTCTGACTCTGAATATGATAAACTTATTGATGAACTATCACTACTCTCACCTGGTGATGAATTACTTACAAAAGTAGGTCATTTAGTTACTGATGAATCTCGTAAGAGTAAATTGCCTATCGAGATGGCCTCAATGAACAAGATTAAGTCGATAGATGATATTAATGACTGGACACGTCTAAAAGGTATTTCTAAGGATGAAGTAGTCATTATCACTCCTAAATTTGATGGATTATCTCTTTGTGTTAATGAATCTACAGGCGAGGCCTGGACTCGAGGAGATGGTGAATATGGTCAGAAGTCCTCTGAACATTATAATTTTATCAAAAATCACCTTAGTCTAAAAGATAACACATTTTCATTTACCTATGGAGAAGTAATGATGTCTAAAAAGACATTTAGTGAAAAGTACTCATCCGACTTTGCAAATCCTAGAAATCTTGTTGCTGGTCTTTTAAATTCGAAAGAACCAAATAATACATTAAAAGACACTGAATACATTAAGTACGGTGCCGTTTGTCTAAAAGATTTCAACACAAAACAAGAAATTCTCGATAAACTTAACTCTGGACAACAAACAAAAGTTCAATATCATATCTGTCAAATTTCCGATTTGACTGAAGACTTATTAATTCAACTATTTCATCAATATTCAATTGACTATGAAATTGATGGTTTAATAATAGAAATTAATAGTCTTAATTTACAAAAACAATTAGGTCGTGAGACATCTTCAAATAATCCTGTTTGGGCAAGAGCATTCAAACATTCAACTTTTGCACAATCTGCTGAAACTGAAATCATTGGTATTTCCTGGAACATATCTAAACAAGGATACCTAAAACCGACATTACATATTAATCCTGTAAAGTTAGACGGTGTTACCGTTTCTAATGTGACTGGTAATAATGCTCGATTTGTAAAAGATTTGGGTATTGGTGTTGGTGCTAAAGTTTTAGTAAAACGTTCTGGAATGGTAATTCCTATTATCTCTGATGTTATTCAACCAGTTGAGTTCCAAATGCCAAATGTTGCAAATATCGATTGGAATGAAAATGGTGTAGAGTTGATGACTCTTACAGAGACTGATGAACAAAAATTAAAAAAGATTGTTGCTTTCTTTGAGATTTTAGAAGCAGACAATGTATCTGAAGGTGTTATTACTCAATTATGGGAAGCTGGATATAAAACGATTAAAGATATTCTTACTCTTAAAAAAGAAGATTTAGAAAAAATTAACCGTTTCGGAAAACGTAAATCAGAAATAGTTTATAACTCTATTCAAAAATCTGTTAATGGTGTTCAACTTTCTAAATTACAACACGCAACTGGTATTTTCAAAGGATTAGGTTCTAAGAAATTAGCACTTCTCGAACACTTTACAACTAAACCTACTTTAGATCAAGTGATTGATATTGAAGGATTTGCAGAAGTCTCAGCTCAATCTTACATTGATAGTTATGATGAATACTTCAACTTTGTAAAGGATTTACCAATCACTATTTTAGAGAAGGTAGAGTCTGTTGCTGTTGGTTCTGATTTAGAAGGAAAACAATTTGTATTCACTGGTGTTCGTAGAGCTGATTTAGAAAGTATTATTGAGTCTCGTGGTGGTAAGATTGGCAGTGGTGTTAGTAAAAATACTACATACTTAGTTATGAAAGCGGTTGGTTCAGGTTCTTCTAAAGAAAAGAAGGCAATTGATTTAGGTGTTGAAGTTATTACTGTTGAACAATTAGAAAAGATGTTATGATGATGATAGAATCCTTACTAACACAAATTAAAAAGATAAATGATAAATATCCTAAAATTGATTGGGGTGGATGTGGAACTTTTTCCTATCATTTGTCAGAAAAGTTAAATAAATTAAATATTAAAAATCAAATAGTTTACACACCTGAGGAGGAAACACCGAATGGTGCTTACAGATGTGATATTAGATTTCATCATATATTTGTTAAAGTAGATGATTACTTGATTGATAATTATGGTATTAGTAGTTTTGAAAAGGAAGTATTCACTTTAGATAATGAAAAGTTAAAACTTATGTTGGAAGATAAAAAACTATGGAATAATATTTTCCCACATGAACAATGGGAACCTCTTTCAAAAGACATTATGAATATAAAATTGTGAATTATATTAATATGAAATTCGATAAACTAAAATTTCCACACATAAAGTATATCTCTGAAATACAACAAAAAAGTAAAGAAGAAAGAACTTTATACTATTTAGGAGGTGAACCAGAATTTAATCACAAAAGACTAACCGTTGGTAAAGTCTATGAATTAAGAACAGTATCATACTCAGAAAATAGTGATATTGAGAGAGTTAGTGTTTGGATATGTTCGGATGATGAAGGTAAAGGTAAAGTATGTCAAATTGACACTAAAAACTTTGGCACGTTTGCTGATTTAAGAAATAAAAAAATAAATGAAATACTAAAATAGATACGAATGAATCTAAAAGAAAAACTAAGTTATATTAATCTAATATTCAATTATGTCTAAGTTTATATTTACTAAAATTTTCAAAAAAAGTTTTAGCAAAGTATCAACTTTTTAATATATAAACATATAAATTTAATATAACGGCAATAAAAGGCATTGACGGCAAGTCAAAAAAAATTAAACGGCAAAATTATGGAATCAAAGGCAAAACTATTCTCTGAACAAGAGCAACTATTTAAAGAAAGAACAGGTAAAGACTTCACTACACTTTATCAAAAGTATTATCCCAAACTAATTTATTTTACATCAAGAATTTGTAATGACCCTCAAAAGGCAGAAGACTTATCTACAGATTCATTTATGATTGCTTTAGATAAAATTCACAAATATGAGAAAGAAAAATCTCAATTCTCGACCTGGTTATTTACGATAGCTAAAAACTTAACTTTACAAGACCTAAAAAACTCTAAAAGAAGCGTTTCATTAGACATTGAGTTTGATGATGAAGGCACAACAATGAAAGATTTCATACAAGAAGATAATGATGAATCTCCTAACTATGAGTCTTTTGATAAAAAGGCAGAAGTTATGAAAAAACATATATCTCGATTGAAAGAACCTTATAAAACGGTTATTGAAATGAGAGAAATCAAAAAGATGGCATATAAAGATATAGCCGATGAATTAGGTAAGAATCTATCTACAATCAAATCTCAAATCAGAAATGGTAGACATATTTTGATATCTCAAACAAAGAGTGAGTTTGACGAGATAGATGAAATGTATTTATAATATTAACTAATAAAACTAACCAAAATGAATAATTTACCGCTACCTAAAGATAGGAGTCTATTCTTTACGAAACAAGTTGATCAATCATCTATTGGAGACCTGACACAAAAAATCGTTGAAATTAACGAAGATGATAAACAATTACAGAAAATATATTCTATTTATAATCTTAAATATCAACCAGAACCAATAAAGATTTATATTGACTCTTATGGTGGTAGTGTTTATCAGTGTTTTGGATTACTCTCAGTAATTGAAAGAAGTCAGACACCAGTTCATACTATTGTAACTGGGTGTGCAATGAGTTGTGGATTTTTGATGTTGATTTCTGGACACAAAAGATTTGCTCACAAAATGTCAACTCCACTTTATCATCAAGTTTCTACTGGATTTTTCGGAACCGTAAAAGATATGGAAGAAAGACTTGAAGAAACCAAAAGGCTTCAAAAACAAATTGAAGACTACACTTCTGATAAAACTAAAATCAGCAAAAAGAAATTAAAAGAAATTTTAGAAAATAAGAAAGATTGGTTCATGACATCAGAAGAGGCTCTGTCTTTGGGAGTAGTTGATGAAATATTAGTGTGATATGCACAAAATTTATAAACAAATTTAATTTTATTTAACAATATGAATATAGAACAACTGGGAAAAAAAGCTATTAAAATTATTAAAGATAAATGGGGTCTTCCAAACTCTGGATTTGTTGCTGGTGGAAGTATATCAAATATCATATGGGAATTAGTTTCAAATAAACCAGCCGTGGTAAATGATATCGATATTTTTTATTTTCAGGGATTGTCTAACGAAAAAACAGAAAAATCCGAAGATTCACTTTTCAGATATAAAGAGGTTGAAAATCAATACTATGAAGATTACACAGGTATGTGTTATCGAAGTGTAACTAAAGACCACTATACGATTACCGAATCAATCAAAGAAGATATTTTCAATATTGTTAAATATAAGTCTAATACCGAAAAACCCGAACTTATACTTAGGTCATTTGACATAAACTGCACAAAAATTGGTTATTCTATTGAAGAAGATAAAGTTTATTGGACTAAAGAGTTTGAAGAGTTTTTACAGACAGGTGAATTGAAAGTTTGTAACCTAATGACACCATCACACACCGCGATTAGAATTACTAAGAAAAAAGATGAACTTGATGCTAAACTGGATGAATTTGAGTATAAACTTCTTCAACATGCAGTAGATTATAGATTTAGTGATGTAATAAAATTAAGATTCAAAGAAAGATATTTAGATATCTTTAATCAATATTCAACTGAGTTACAAAAGTATTTTGAAATAGATAGAGACTTAGAAGCTGAAGAATATGTATTGAGTTTTTATAAGAAAGAGACTCAACTATACAGGTTGATTTCAAAAAATCCAGAAAGAGATATCAAAGATCAATTTGAAAGACATCTTATAAGGGGAGTATTCAATGAAGAAAATATACAAAGAATTCATAACTCAATAACCTTCTTATTCTATATGAGAAATATCTATAACAAACCAGAATTGGAAACCATCTGGTCTAAATTAGACTATTTCTACTCTGATGTTGATTATATTGATAAAGAAGTAAGTGTTGAGGATATTGAACTCTTACAAAGATTCGCCAAATACGCACCAAACTCTATTGAAAATCTAAAAGGTCTAAAAATATCACAACAAATTAATCTTATTAATAAGTTTTTAGAAAAATTCAAAGATGACCCTATTATAGCAATTTCAATTTTAGAAAAGTATAAATTTACAGAAGATGTGGATTTAGACGACTACACCACTTTACTTTTAGAATTATCAGTAAGGAGGTCAATTGTTAATGACACTAGGGGAAAAGTTAAGTCAATAGTTGGAGACGTTGGTACTGACGATGTGAGTAATGACGATATAATTTTCTAAACTTAATAAGAAAAAAATAATAAAATAAAAAAACATAAATATAATGGTATCATTTGTAACAGAATTAGACAAAGAAACATATCAAAACTTTATTAATAAAGATTTTGTATTAGTAGATGTATGGGCTCCTTGGTGTGGTCCTTGTAAATTGATTGGACCTATCGTGGATCAGATCTCAGTAGATTTTAACGGACAACTTTCCGTTGGAAAATTGGAAGCAGACAGTAATCGAGACATTGTTGTTGATTTAGGAATTAGAAGTATTCCAACAATTCTACTATTTAAGAATGGACAAGAAGTTGCTAGAAAAGTTGGTTCTTTAGACAAACAAAAGTTGACTGCTCTTATCAACGAACACATTTCTTAATAAAACTATCTCATAATACTAAACTTATATCGGAATTTTAATTATATTTGTATTATGAGTATAGTAACTAATAGAAAAGCATTTTATGAGTATTTTGTCTTAGAAGAATTTGACGCGGGTGTAATATTGCAAGGTTCTGAAGTCAAGTCTATAAGAATGGGTAATGTTACCTTACTAGATTCATTTATTTATTTGAAGAATGGAGAGGTTTGGTTGAAAAATTTGAAAGTCGCTCGTTACAAACAATCTCATAAGGCTGAACAGCATATTGAAAACAGAGACAAGAAACTACTTCTTAACAAAAGGGAAATTCAAAAGATTTCTAAGATGTTAGATGTGGTAGGTGTCACTTGTGTTCCATTATCAATTTTTATTAAAAATAATAGACTTAAAATAAAAGTAGGCGTTGTAAAGGGAAAAAAACTTTATGACAAAAGACAAACTATTAAAGAAAGAGACCAAAAGAGAGATTTACAAAGAGGATACTAAGGTTTGTTTTACAAACTTCTCAAATATCTCTAATCCTTTAATATCTTCATCAAGATTAGGTCTCTCTGAACAGGTGATAGCACCCCTATTAACATCACTATCATTGTATTTGAAGTTGTCTAATGCAACCTCTATACCTCTATTAAAGTATTTGTCAGCTATTTCAAGAAAAAAATCATTGATAGATTGAAGTTTCATCTTCAATATTAATAAGTCTCCAATAGTATTGTAATTTTTATCTCTGATTAAAGTATTAATCATTTTACTAATCTCAAGAAGTCTATTAAAGAAATCGATGGTTTTTTTATCACCGCTATCTAAAACTCTTTCGAAAGAAAGCTTAAATACCTTCTCATATTTTTCAGATTCTTTTCTACAACTTCTGTAAACACTCGCCAGAGATTCAAGTTCTTTTTGTTTATATTCTAGTTCTGCTTTAATAAGATTAGTAATACTATTCATAATCGTACTTAAGTTACTAAAATTTGGTATTCCTGGTTTGATTGTAAAAATAAACATTTGACCACAAAGTAAAGTTGCGAAAATATTCTGTATATTTTTTAGTTCTGACTCTGTTGTAGTTTCTTTTAGTCCATACAGAGCGATAGTCCTTTTAAGATAATTATTATAGTTTAATTTTCTTATTTCTTCATCACTCATAAGAGCTGTAGCTCCTTCTCTTGACTCTTTTCTCCATTTTTGTATATCTGTAACAGACTCTTCTTTGAAAAGTGTATCAAAATATAAAACTATTGCAAAGTCTGCTTCTTTTATATCCGTTAAATTCATCCAGTTATTTCTAGAGTCTCGTGACAGATTTCCTCTTCTACCAATAAGTTGCTCATTGTGTTGAAGTCCTGTAAAATTTAAATCTTCAGAAGATGGCGTGTATTTATACAGATAGTGGTGGTCTGTGTCTGGTCTATCAACATCTCCTAAACACCAAGAATACCTACCCCACCTTCTCCAGTCTCTACCATCTGGTGCTCCACCATCACTTACATCCTGAATAGCAAATAATTTATCGTTTTCGAGTACGATTCTAGCCAAACTTATAGCATCATAGTTATCATCATCACCAGAGAACATACCAATTACATAGTCACCAGTTGATAAATCTCTATAGTCAGTCACTTGTGTTAATTCACCGGTAGCGCTTCCGATACTTGAGTCTTCCAGAGCTTCTTTAAATTTATCTACCAAATAAGAAGACAATCCTGATTCTGTTGGTCCAGAATCTTTAGACACTCCAGTGCAACCTAAGTAACCATTTTTTAGTGAGAACCAAAACTTTATTGTGTATATTCCATAAGGGTTGAAAATCTCTTCATCTGATGATGGTTTTATTTGTAATGCTGATTTAGCTGGTAAATATTTAATACCTAAATCAGAAATTTTATCTATTTGTATATCATAAGTATCTTTTAATAAACCTCTTAAAGTTTCGACAAACTTTTCTGAATTTTGTTTTCCAATCTTTGAACTAATAAATCCAATAACTTTAGATAAACATTCTGATTGAAACGCTTCAAATAACTTAAGATGTTTTAAATTTCTCATCTAATTATATATTATTTTTCTTTTTGGTAATTTAAACTTTTTATTTATCTTTGTATAAGAATCAAAAGTCATTAAGACGATAGTTTTAATAAAAACAAGTCATAGACTTCACAAAATAGATATGCAAATTAGTGTGAGTCTTAATGAAATTATGGTAGTAAGTAGGTGACAAATAAGTTAACACCCTTGTTAAAAATCACTGAACTACCCTGTAATATAATATATTATATGAAAAACTAAGGGTGTAGATGTCGAAATTGAGATGGTGATAGATATCTAAAAAAATTATTAAATTAAAACCAACTCAAAGAAGATTTAAAGAGCAGAATGGTAACACTGCTCAACCGAGGCGAAAGCATATTAAAAGGTAATCCTAAGTGATGAGGTCACTAAAAGTTAAGTTACAGAGGTTCTCGGATTCCGACCATACTTAACAGACGTTCCACAATCTTCTTTACCAACAAGTAACACTTAAAATTGAATATAATGTTAAAAGAACAAATCAACAAAGACTACATGACGGCATTTAAGAACAAAGATGTTGTGACTAAAAACCTACTATCTGTTATCAAAGGAGAGATTCAGACACTTGAAAAAAATACAAATGTTGAAAATCTTTCAGACGAAGAAGTAACTAAAATTCTTAACAAATCAGTAAAATCTCTAAAAGAAATGGTTTTAAGTGGTAGTGAGCAAGCAAAAACTGAATTATCTATCTTAGAATCTTATTTACCCAAACAAATGTCCAGAGAAGAAGTAACTCAAAAAGTAACAGAGTTGCTAAATTCTGGAGTAACACAAATCGGAGCAGTAATGAAAGAATTCGCGACTTTACCGGTGGACAAAAAAATGGTATCAGAAGTAGTCAAAGAACTCATTAATTAATCATCAAATTACAGAAATCATTAAATGAAAAAGACCTTATTATTAACAATACTAACATTAACACTATTAAGTTGTGAACATAAAAAATTCACAATGATAATTAGTACCGGAGACGGAATAGCATACACTGAAACCAGAGTAGAATGTGACAAATTCGAAATGATAAACAGCAAAGAAGCATACATATGGGTCGATGGAGAAAAAATGAAAGTAGTAGGTAGCAGAGGAGTAAAACCACAGTCAAATTAAAATGGGAGGGAGGAATCATGATGTTACATGAACATTTAAACTCTTAACTAACCAGAGAAAAAAAAGAAATATATATATAAAAAGAAAATCCGAAAATGCAAAAATTAAGAGACAACGGGATAATCACAGAAAGCGACTACAGAGGAAAAACCTTAGAAGACGCCACACAATATGCTGTATCAGGTGGATTCGAAATAAGGATAGTAGAAGAAAATGGAATTCCAAAGATGCTAGATATGTCAGTAAAATCCAACAGAATAAACTTTAGAGTCAATAACGGAAGAGTTACAGCAGCATTCGGTGGATAAAAAAAACTAAAAAAATTTGGTAACTCAAAAACTATTATCTAATTTTGTATAAAATAAAACATACAAAAAATTTTTAATATATAAACAAATGACAACAAATCGCACACATAAGCATTTTAGTAAATCGAGTAAGTGGTTTAGTATCCACAGATTCGGTACTGGGATAGTATTGCGTGATTTAGAGAATTTATAAATTCTTATAAAACAACATACTTTGAAAAGTCCGAATCCAAAAGATTCGGACTTTTTTTATTTTGGAACGGTGGCAGATCAGGTGATTGCGCTGGACTGAAAATCCAGAGGAGTGGGCTCGATACCCACCCGTTCCACGGAGTCCTGAAATAACAGGAAACCCCCACTCCCATATGGCAGCCAGTCCGTTAACCTGGTGAAGTGGGGTTTATATGGTGAATGTAGCTCAATCGGTAGAGCGTTGGTTTGTGAAGCCAGAGGTA
>JACCDP010568978.1_pt1 | contig 11732 bp, 26 predicted proteins | sample 7445841 | NCBI WGS metagenome assembly JACCDP01 (sample SAMN15323441, study PRJNA562643) | freshwater metagenome | isolation source: river surface water | place: USA:Blue River Watershed | collected 2017-08-17
GCTGCGAAAAAACCAGTAATTAAGCCCATAATCATTCCAATGGCTAAACCTGTGATTAATAGTATTTCGTTCATTTCACCGATGCCTTTTTCAATGCGCTACGTTGCTTAGAGTCAAACCTAGACCACAGGGCTGTTTTCCAGTCTGCGTCTAGTTCTTGGTCATTAATATATTGAACTGCTCCCTCTACGTCTCCTTTCTCGATTAAGAGCCTGACATCCATTGCGATACTTTCAATAGCTGCTCTATCTTCATCATTCATACTATCGAAAACATCAAGCGTAATGGCTTTAGCGGACTTTGGAGCGTCCGATCCTGTTGTGGCATCTAGTGCGTCATGCTCTACGATCTCTAGGGCTAGAACGTACAGATAGCGTCTTAGATAGGTCTGGGTAGCCCCTAGATTCTGCACAGGATGACAGCCCTTTAATTGAGCCTCAGCCATAGGGCTAGTGAACCGGATAAGGCCACCGAACTCATGGTCAAAGATTTTTAGAGTCGCTGTGTTCTCGTCAAACGATACCGTAGAACATAGTTTCAGTTCTGCAAATATCTGATTGATCGTAGGAAGGAAGTCACCTAGTTCAAAGTATTGATATCCAGCAAACTTATTGTGTCCAGACTTCTTGAGTTGCGTTGATTGAAGCTTGATTCGTGCTTGCTGAAGTTTTTGATAGACGAGCCATTGCTGCTGCTCATGTTCAGCTTGCTGTTGATAGTCAGTCATATTTAGCCTTTAGATTCAATTGAGGTTCGGAAAACAATAAATTCGTTTTCTTTTCCAATATTTGTCACTTCTTGGAATATTGCATTGATGATTCGTTTTTTTAGCTTATCGTCAATTCCATGAAAGCTGGCAACCCTTACAATAATATTTATATCCTCGGTTTTAGCTTCAGTCATATTTAGCCTTTATATTTTTTATACTGCACAATATTGAGAGGTTGTGTTTCCTTAGTAGTTTGTACCTCTGCCATCTTTTTCTGCTCTTTAATAATGCGAGCAAAAGTCTTGCGTATGTCAGTCTTAGCGGCTGGAACATAGTCTTTCTTGTATAGAATTGAGCGTTCGTCTTTCATATCGAGCAAGCAATAATGTATAGAACAATCATTATCGCACCACAAATGAGAGGATGGTGAGAAAACCAATCGTTAGTATTAAGCAAAGTTTTCATTGGATTCAATAATATTAGCGAGTTCATGAATGTCTCTCGGTGGGATCATGAGAGCCTCGTAAGCGATAGTCAAAATTTCTTCTTCTTCAGGAGTCTTGTTGGGTTTTTCCTCAAGGTTATTTGCCAGCAGTCGGATGGTGTAGACAAGCTCTGCGATTTCCCAGTTATGCATCTTAGTAATCATGACGATTCTCCCACTGGTGCGTTTTCATATCTTGATGGTAGTTCCAAATATCTTCAGCAGTAGGCTCATCATTAACGTATTTACTATGCTTAGACTCATAAGCAATCATTCCTGCAACGAACCTTGACAGATGACTAGACAATGCTTCAGGATTACCACGATGCGTAGCCCAAACATTGAAAAACTCGATCATGTTCTCCCGCAAGTCACCTTCAGTCATCTGATCCACAAAATCATCCGACTTAAGACTCAGAATCATCTGTAAACATTCCTGCTCGAATTCATGACGTTTCATATTAATCTCCTAGTTAATCCGCAGCATTGCGGTAAGAGAACAATACCATAACTATTCTTTTTGTGTAAAAACTTTTCTATAGATAACTTAACAATGATTAAAAGAACCTATAAGCCTAAAATTGGTAGCAAAAGAGCAACACTTTATGAGTATGTCTTGAAGAATCCGGGTCTAACGGCAATGCAGCTACATGCCCGTTTAAAGCTTCATGACGACGCGTTTATGGTCACTAGGGAGCTGAATATACTGAAGGGCTTTGAAGTCGTTAGGGAGGACAATGGACGGTTCTATGAGCATGTTCCAGAGCCTGAGATAATTACAGAGGTGGTAGTACGTCAGCCAATGGTATTTAAGCCACTTAATACATTTTTGCCAACAGTGAGTCCACGAGGTCAGCCAATTGAACGTAGAGAATTTAAAACCTGCAAGTCCAGCGTCAAACCAACAAAAAACGATTTATAACTTTAGTAAGAAAGTATGTCCTAGCTGCAAGAGGACTAGATCAGCAATACAGTTCCAGAACTCTGAGTTATGCAGGGTTTGCACATTACGAGGAAGTAAGGTATAGTTTTTTCAAAGGCTAGGGAGTGCAACCCGAAAAGACGACTTCTCACCGTCCTGCCTTGATTCCGCTTAGTGAGATTGCCATTGAGAGAGGCAGATATGTCAGTACGAATCCGTAACTGGAACAAGTTCCAGCATTTCAACGACAAGCGTCGAACCATCTGGATCAAACTTTATATCGATCTACTCAACAATTTTGAGTGGCATGAGCTTGATCCAAAACTTTCTAAATTCCTAATTAATCTCTGGTTGCTCGCTGGTGAGAAACATGGCGAATTACCGAGTGTTCAGGCCATTGCATTCAGACTTAGGATGCAAGAAAAAGACGTAAATTCAATGATTTACCAGCTTAGTTCATGGTTGGAGCAAGATGATATACCGTTGATATCAGAGGAATATCAAGTTGATGCCCTAGAGAAGAATAAGAATAAGAATAAGAAGGACGATATACGTCCTGATGATATTTCTGAAGAACTCTGGGATGACTTTAAAAAGTTGCGCGAGAAAAAGAAAGCCACTATTACTTCTTTGGTAATAAATAAAATTAGGAGTGAGGCTAATAAGGCTGGAATGACTTTATCTCAAGCAATAGAGGAAATGTGTGTTAGAGGATGGACTGGTTTTAAAGCATCTTGGATTACAGGATCAAAGAATCAAGAATCATCAAATGGCTTTGATGAAATGCTTAGGAGAGCCAAATGATAGATGACTTCCTTTCGCGGTTACAGAAGGTTCACGGGCGTAATGGTCGCTGGACTGCTTGTTGCCCGGCTCATGGTGATAAGTCTCCATCCCTCGCGGTTCGAGAACTGGATGACGGGCGAATCCTCGTCAAGTGCTTTGCTGGATGTTCTGCTGCGGAAATAGTTGAGTCGGTAGGAATGAGACTGACTGATCTTTTCCCACCTGATGATGATTCTTTGGCTTATCGTGTCAAACCTGCCAAACCAGAGCGCAGACCGTTCTATCCATCCGACCTATTGAAAATAACGCGATTTGAGGCGTTAGTCGTCGCGTTGGTAGCTAGAGATATAACTCGAGGAAAAAACGTCTCAGAAAGCGATTTAGAGCGTTTAAACGTGGCTTTTGAGCGTATATGTGCCGTAGTCGGAGAGATAGATGAAAAATACACTTGAAATTAGGGCACAAGAGCTTGATGAAGTTATCCGTCAGCAAAAGATATCATCACGCAACATTGATGTAGACAAGTATCTACATTTCCATGATGTAACTACTCAAGTGAAGGATGCGACTGAGTGGCTTGCTGAGATGGAAGAAAGCTATATCAATCCTAGTGTTGATAGTAATGTAACTATGCCGTGGACTACGACTCATGGAGACTTCAAGTTTCGGATGGGTGAGGTAACTGTTTATGGTGGGACTAACGGTTCAGGAAAGTCTCTTATCACAGGGCAAATTGCTTTGAATCTAGTGCGTCAAGGCAAGAAAGTATGTATTGCGTCTTTTGAGATGCAGCCGAAATTGACGTTATGGCGAATGATTCGTCAGTTCAGCGGTGAGTTTATTGATGATCCTTTGGCATCTGACAGGGGTGGATATATCAGTCCGTTGATGGCGAGGTTTGCTAAGTTTATCAAAGGCAAGTTATTTATTTACGATCAGCAAGGAACTACTACGCCAAATAAGACGATAGCGATGGCAAGGTATTGCGCTATGGAAAAAGGAATAACGCATATCTTTATTGATTCGCTGATGAAGTGCGTAGAGAAAGAGGATGATTACAACGAGCAGAAGCGGTTTGTTGATGAGATGTGCTCATTGGCTAGGGATCATGATGTTCATATTCATTTGATTCATCATATTAGGAAGCAAGAGACTGATGAGAAGCAGCCAAATAAGAATGACTTGAAGGGTTCTGGTTCTATTGCAGATCAGGTAGATAACGTGTTCTTAGTTTGGAGAAACAAAAAGAAAGAGAATATGTTGAAGCAAGGTGAGGTTGGATTAGATGATATTGCTGATACGTATTTAATGTGTGAGAAGCAAAGGAATGGTGATGCTACAGAGTGGTATAAGTTATGGTTTCACTCAAGCAGCCAGCAATTTGTGGAGAAATTAGGAGGCTATCCAATTGACTTTGATAACGGTGGAAGGTTCGCTCAATGAGTTGGCTCTTTTCGCGGGCGCTGGTGGAGGATTGCTCGCCTCCAAAATACTTGGATGGCGCACCGTCTGCGCTGTGGAGTTGGATGAGTACTGCCGATGCGTTCTTATCCAGCGACAAAATGACGGACAACTACGACCCGGTTTCCCGATATGGGATGATGTTTGTACCTTTAACGGCAGACCGTGGCGCGGAATCGTTGATGTTATCTCTGGAGGGTTTCCTTGTCAGGCTTACAGCACAGCAGCAGCCGGGAAAAATACGGCAGACGATCTTTGGCCTGAAATGCGACGAATCGTGGCAGATGTCGCTCCCCGGTACGTATTTGCCGAAAACGTATCAAAAAAAGCCATTGATGCAGCATGTGACGACCTTGAATCGATGGGTTACAAAACCAAAGCAATATCCCTTAGCGCGAAAGACTTGGGTGCAGACCATGTACGGGAAAGATTTTGGTTACTTGCATACACCGACGACGATGGCGAATTTTTGCGCTCCGTCAATGCAAAAGCACGCTGGTTGCCGAAATTGGCTAACGGTGTTTGGGAAGGTGATGCCAGAGGCACAAGAGTACCTGATGGGATGGCCTATCGGATGGACAGACTTAAAGCCACTGGCAACGGCCAAGTTCCAATTGTGGCGGCAACGGCATGGATGATATTGAGCGAAAGCGTCATCAATGCGAGGTGAGATACGTCTTAGCAATAAGAGCTACTAATAGGGATGAGGCTATGAAATATTTATCGTTAGTGCAGGAAAAAAGAAAAGAAAAAGCAAAGCAGTTAATTGATGATTGTAAAAAACAATGGGAACTAGGAAATAGAGGCGATAAAGGAGATTGGCGTGAATAGAGACAAACTAATAGAGATGTTAATGAATGCAGGATTTGAGTACACAAGTGACTTAGTATCTAAGATAGATAAGTTCGAAAAGTTGCTAGAAATAGAACGTGAGCGTCTTAAATGGGACGGACTACATAGCTGTTATCCTGAGTGTGATAGACCTGCTTGTGTGCATACTAGGAAGGCAGTAGAGGCAGAACGAGAGGCATGTGCTCAGATTGCTTTTAATTCTGCAACATATATAGAAGCGGCTAAGGCTATTCGAGCAAGGGGATCAAATGTTTAGAGCAGCTAGAACAGACGCAAACCAGACAGAAGTTACAAAAGCACTAAGAAAGATAGGATGTAGTGTTCAGTTACTTCATTCAGTCGGTAGGGGTTGTCCTGATATGCTGGTAGGTTACAAAGGTAACAACTATTTACTAGAGATAAAAGATGGGGATAAACCTGAGAGTGCTAGGAAACTAACGGCAGAGCAGACGATCTGGCATTACGACTGGAAGGGGCAGGTAGCTGTAGTAAATAGTGCACAAGAAGCTATTGACACAATAAAGATATTATCTGGTATAGTTTGATTGTCTTTGTTACCGGCATTGACGATAAGCTAAAGCCCTTAAAGTTTTGGTTTTCTGTCCCTTAAGTGGGAAACGTGCCGGTAACGCGTGGAAAGCCAAGACTTTAGGGGCTTTTTTGCGTTTAGGCGGTTGTTTGTTGGTGAATGCGTAGGCTGATACGCAGACGAGATTCGGTTTCTATAACAAGTTCCTGCTATACCGGTTAAGCATGGCGTTATATGGAATCAAGCCGGAGATCAGCACCGGCCATCAACAAACAATCGCTTAATAGACCGTACTGGTCGCGTTAGAAATGAGTTTAGATGGACTGCTACCAAGAAAACATCGGCTATCCAGCACCCGGAAGCAAGCCGCGCAGCCTGTCAGTGAGGGACTGCACAAGAGAGGGAGGAACATGGTGAGAGACAACTTCCCTATCGACGAATCGCTGCCTTATGGGGGTCATAACGTGAGTTATGGCGGCTAGGGTTATCAGGAGTCATTGATAATCTGGGCATGAGTGATAAAGGAAACTACAGGCTTATCACCCTTGGGGAACCTATGGAGAAAATAAAATGGACTTTTACATGATGTATGTTGCTGGAATGAGAAGGCCGAAAAAAATTCATGAAAGCATAGAAAGTGCTAGGGCTGCTGTTCAGGCATACAAAGATGATGGCGGCACAAGAGAGTGTTACATATTAAAACCAGTAGAAAAATTTCCGGGCAGAAAACTTTTGACTATTAAACCTAAAATTACAGTTGAGCCTAAATAATTATTACTATGAAAACAATTGATCCGCATAAAGCTATCGACTTCATGATTAAGAACGCTAAGGCTTATGCAGAGGCTAAGGCACAAGTTACATATCTGGAACAATACAGGAAAACAAAGAAAGCTATTTTGTTTGCAAGTTCATTAGGAAATACTGTTGCAGACAGAGAAAATTATGCTTATGCTCATCCAGAGTATCAGGAGCTATTAGAAGGTCTTAGAGAGGCTGTAGAGAAGGCAGAAGCATTAAGGTGGGAGTTAATAGCAGCACAGGCTAGAGTGGATGTATGGCGCTCTCAAGAGGCTAGTAATCGGAATATAGACAGGAATACACAATAAGGGGAATATCATGGAATATAAAGAAACTGACGACTCAAATCTGGCTGAATGTGAGTATTGCGGATATGTTGAAGATTGGAACGAAATCCCTACGGCTAATGATCCGTGGTGCTCTGACGGTACGGTAACTGTATGTCCTAAATGCAATGAGGGAGAGTCTTTTTTAAGCTATGAACCAAAAAAATAACGAAACAAAACTTATAAAAGTAGTTGCTGATATTGCAAGCAATGTTGGCGTTAATGGTATGAAACATTTATTGCCTCCAGAATTGCGACCATCATTTCATAAATTTGTGAGAACTAATTTTAAAGTTGTGAATGATAAATAATGAAAGCTGACATAAGGGCGATTACCCAGATCGGTGAGAGTAAGCCAGAGACTGAAAACGACAAGTTACTGTTTACGTTAAGAATAAACAATGTTACTAGAAAGAATCGTATTGAAATAGTTGGTGAGTTAACGCATGAGGAGCAAGTAAAACTGTTTGATATGCTTGGGATTAAATGACTCTGTGGAGAAAACGTCAGATTGATTTACAGAAACAAAAAGCTATTAGAGATAGTGAGAGAATTCCCATGCCAACACTGCGGAAAGCAGGACGGAACGGTAGTAGCAGCACACTCGAACCAGTTGCGAGATGGGAAAGGAAAGGGTATAAAGGCTAGTGATTTTCGGATTGCTAGCCTTTGTTTTTTGTGCCATATGGAACTAGATCAAGGCAAGAATCTGAGTAAGGCTGAACGTCTGGAAATGTGGGAAGAAGCGCATAGAAAGACGATAGGATTACTTTTTGATAATGGTCATTTGGAGGTCGTATGAAAAAGATGTCTAAGGCTCAGAAGAAGGTTGGCAAGGTTATGGGTGAGTTCAAGGAAGGCACATTGCACTCAGGTAAGGGCGGTAAAGTAGTTAAGAATCCTAAACAGGCGATTGCTATTGCGTTGAGTGAAGCAAAGATGGCTAAGGGTAAAAAGAAATGAAGGGTCTATATGCCAACATTCACGCCAAGCGTAAGCGTATAGCAGAGGGTTCTGGCGAGAAAATGCGTAAGCCGGGAACTAAGGGTGCTCCGAGTAAGGCTGACTTTAAGGAAGCCGCTAAGACTGCTAAGCCGAGGAAGAAATGAAATCACCTGCATGGACTCGTAAGGAAGGCAAGAATAAGGCTGGAGGGCTTAATGAAAAAGGCCGTAAGTCTTATGAAGCAGCGAATCCGGGTTCTGACCTAAAGGCTCCTGTTAAAAGCGGCGATAACCCTCGTAGAGCGTCTTTCTTGGCTAGGATGGGGAATATGCCGGGAGCAGAGAGAAAACCCAATGGTGAGCCTACTAGACTGCTTCTAAGCCTTCAGGCATGGGGAGCTAGTTCTAAGGCTGATGCTAAGAAGAAAGCTGCTGCAATATCTGCTCGAAACAAGAAAAAATGAGTCACCAGAGCCAGTTAAATTTCGTTAGCAGTCTGAAATCACAGTTTCCTATATTTTTTGCAGGTCAGAAGGTATTGGAAGTAGGGAGTTTGGACATTAACGGCTCGATAAGGCAATTCTTTGTAGGCTGTGATTACACTGGTGTTGATTTGGGAGAAGGAAAAGGCGTTGATTTAGTGGCTAGAGGGGAGGAATTAGACTTTCCTGATAGGTCATTTAAGGTTGTAGCGTCTTGTGAGTGCTTTGAGCATAATCCTGAATGGGAAGCAACATTTAGGAACATGATTAGGATGTGTAGTGGTCTAGTATTTTTTACTTGTGCAACTACAGGAAGGCCTGAGCATGGTACTAGACGGACTAGCCCTAGTGATGCTCCTTTTTGTGGTGATTATTATCGTAACTTAACAGAAGCAGACTTTAGGGAAAAGTTCGACTTTAGTGAATTTGAGCAATACGGCTTTTCTGCTAATCGTGATCCTGCTGACTTATATTTCTGGGGTTTATGCAAGCAATCGTAATAGCTACAGTCAATAGTCCGTCAGTTTATGTTCTTTTGGAGTCTTTAAAGCACTATGCCCCAGATATACCAATATTCCTTAGCGGTAATAATTTGGGACTATGGGCAAGAACTAGAGACTACGGAAATATCATCTTCAAGCCAAATAGTGCTACCAATTTCGGGGATGCATATAACGAGATTATCGATTATGCGTTTACCAGACATGATTCATTGATTGTATGCAACGACGATGTAGTATTTACGCCGACTACGTTAGAACTGTTAAAGAAAGACTATGAGCATTTAACAGTTGATAGGGAATTTAAAGTAGGTTGGCTAGGTGCAAGATCGGATTACGTATTGCATCACCAGAATATAAGGTTCCCGGTAGAGAATGATGGGATTCAAGGTCTGAAATACTTAAGCGAAGGAAATATTAAAGAGGCTGAAGTAATAGCTCCTATATGTGCTGTAATCAATAAAGAGGCATGGGGAGTAGCTAAATTTCCTAGTATCAATTGGTTTTCAGATAATATAATCTGTATGGACATGAGTAAGGCAGGATTTAAGCACTTTGTAAGTACAGCGTATGTACATCATGCGGGTAGTCAGACGGTAGGAATGGACTACGAGAAGTGCTTAGAGGAACCGAAGGCGTGGTTAAAGGCTAACAGGCCAGATATGTACGAGGTATTTTATGGCTGACGTTACTGAAGTCTTAAAGAAACTCGGATTGGCGACAGCTAGAGGCGTTCCTCAGTTGGCTACGGGTTTTGTTGATCTGGCTGCATTGCCGTTTACGATGACTGGAATGCTAAAGCCTGAACAAGCAGTAGGTTCAACGGCTTATCTAACGTCAAAAGGATTGTTGCCACCAGAGCAAAAAGGGTTACTTGGCGAAACAACTGAGCTGGTAACGAGTGCTATAAATCCAGCAACAGCAGCAAAAGCAGCTTTAGCTAAAGGCGGTTTACTGGTGGCTGCTCCTATTGCTTATCACGGAAGTCCTTACATATTTGATAAGTTTGATATTAGTAAGTTAGGAACTGGAGAAGGCGCTCAGGCTTATGGTCATGGGATGTATTTTGCAGAGGCTCCTGATGTTGCGCGTGGTTATCAAATGGCTTTAAGCCAAAAAGCAAATCAATATACAACTATAGGAGGAAAGCCTGTAGAGCAGGTTTATGAGCAAATTTATAATAAAGCTAATAGACTTCCTCCTGCTCAAGCTCAGTTAGAGTATGACAAGGCTGCAATGCTTGAGAAGATGATGCTAGATACGCCACCACAACAATTGATTCAATACGCAAAAGACATTGGTTCTGACCCTAGAGTTATTCAATGGTTAGAGAAAGATATTGCTCCAAAGACAAAGGTTCCCGGTGCTTTTTACAAGGTAGATATTCCTGATGCAGCGGCTAAAACATTTTTGGATTGGGATAAACCTTTATCTGAACAAAAAAATGTTATTAGTAAAATTACTCCTTCATCATTAGGTCTAGAATATAAACAATTACCTAACGGCAATCATGCTTTCTTAAATTCTGATGGTAAGCCATTTGGAATTATGCAAAAAGGGGGAACAAAAGAAAGTTTTGAAAATAGATGGAAGCAATTTATTTCAATGCAAGGGTCTGGTGGAGATTTATATAAAGCATTGAATCAAGGAATGTCAGACTCTGCTAAAACATCTAAAGCATTGAATAACGCTGGAATACAAGGAATAAAGTATTTAGATCAAGGAAGCAGAAGTGCAGGTCAAGGAACTAATAATTTTGTTGTATTTGATCCAAACATTGTAAAGATACTTGAACGCAATGAACAGCCAGTTAAAGGGCTACTGAAGTAAGCATGACACCTAAGAGGTAATGCAAAAATGGAAACAAACGAAAATAAAATAGCAGAAGAAAAAGAAGAAAATGGATTTGGTAAGGGTAGACCTAAAGGGGCTGTAAATAAGTCTACAAAGGTCGTAAGAGAGGCTATTGCAGAGCTATTGAGCCGTAATAGTGCTTATATGGACAGATGGCTTCAGAGGGTTGCGGAAGGCGATGAAGTCTTAGGAATTAAGCCTGATCCTTACAAAGCCTTAGATATTATGCTGAAGATGAGCGAGTACCATATTCCTAAACTGGCGAGAACAGAGGTAACAGGTAAGGATGGAGAGCCTCAACAACACGTGGTTACATGGCAGAAATAACGATTAACTATAAGCCCAGACCTCACCAGTACGAGCTACATGAGGCGTTAGATAAGCACAGGTTTGTAGTTGCTGTCATGCATCGTCGTGCTGGGAAAACTGTAGCGGCTATCAATCATCTGATAAAGAGTGCAATCCAATGCGAGAAGCCAAACCCTCGACTTGCGTATATCGCGCCTACTTATGGTCAAGCCAAAAGGATTGCTTGGGATTACTTACTAGAATATACAAGGCCACTTGGAGCTATCGCTAACATTGCTGAGCTACGTGTTGATTTTTGGGGGCGTAGGATTAGTCTTTACGGGTCTGACAATCCTGATTCTCTACGTGGTCAGTACTTTGACGGAGTATGTCTCGACGAGGTTGGGGATCAGAACCCTAAGATTTGGAACGAGATTATCCGTCCAGCGTTGGCAGATCGTCTTGGGTGGGCTTTGTTCATTGGCACTCCTAAAGGCAATAACCATTTCCACGATCTAGCAGAAAGAGCCAAGACTGAGGATGATTGGTCATTCCTAGAGTTTAAGGCCAGCCAAACTAAGATTATCGCAGAGCAAGAACTCAAGGCCGCTTTGAGGGAAATGGGTCAGGACAAGTATGACCAAGAGTTCGAGTGCTCGTTTAATGCCGCGGTGGAGGGTAGTTACTATGGCTCAATTATCAATGATCTTGAGGCTAATGGTCGTATTGCCGAGTTTCCTCGTGACGATCTCTGTCGTTCTTTTACTGCTTGGGATATTGGGATGGGCGATTCA
>JACCDP011405685.1_pt1 | contig 11730 bp, 25 predicted proteins | sample 7445841 | NCBI WGS metagenome assembly JACCDP01 (sample SAMN15323441, study PRJNA562643) | freshwater metagenome | isolation source: river surface water | place: USA:Blue River Watershed | collected 2017-08-17
GGATTTGCTTTAACATTCCCGACGAGTTGCAACTTGGGAATTTAATTAAACTAAACAACCTAACCAAGCTAGACTCAATTACTATAGCACCAAATAGAGTAGCCCTACCCGAATTAGATGTATTAATCAAGCTAGCAGATTTATTAAGCGCTAGCATAGAATATAATATTAAAAGCTGCCAAAGATAAATAGCTATGTCCACCAAGTGGGAGGTAGTACACCAAAGGCTTCATCAGCGTCTTTAAGCCTCTTCGCAGCTGCCGCAGCCGCAATTCTTCCTGCGGTTAATCCAGACCCAACTATACCGGCATTAGCAAGCATAACCGAAGCCGGCATTGTTCTAAAATAATCACCCATTCTACCTAGAATAGCATTGGCCAGTTTAGTATGTTTCATATTAGTCACTCTCTATACTTAATAGTACTTATACCCTTAAATATAGGAGCTAAAATGGAATTCTCTAACGAAACCATAGAAAGCATTATCATGGCTGCTTCCATGGGCCAATTCGGCGCTCAAATAGTAGCAGAAACGTTCAGCCACGCCATAAAAGAGTTCAGCGAAGCCAAAAAGCAGTTATTCACCGCTTTAACCTCTGGATCAGCGGCTTTTTTAGCGTATTTTTTTACTGCTAATGCTTTTGTGCCCAAAGCGGCCTTGCTAGCCTTAATTTCTGGTGTTTTTGCCGAGGCAGCGCTTAGATTATTAAAGAAAAAGAACGAAGATGCAAAAACTAAGTCTAACGAGTTAGCTGATAAGCTAAAAGCTATGGAATTAGAGGACAAACAAGCTAGACTTGAAGAATTAGAAAAGAAACTTAAAGAATTAGAAGGAAAATAGTATGACAAAGTGCCCTTTGACTTCAAAACTATTAAATGAAGAAATTTCTTTAGCTGAAACTAGGGGCGCTGTACTTTTTTTAATAAAAAGCACTGGAAAACTACTAACTAGAGAAGAATTTTATGCCTGTATAGACAATGACATGCTTTTTGAGCCTAAATTAGTGTTTGGAATAGCTACAGAGCCCCAAAAACCAAAATTAAGCAAAAATTTAACCAAATTAAGCACTGAAAACACTCTAGAAGACAAAATTAGCTTTTTTTCAGAGTATTCTAAGCCTGAATTTAAATTAGAGTATACTCCAGTAATGTACAAAGCTACTCAAGTAACTACAGTACCAAAAAACACCAATAATTCTAGCTATGGAGATGTATTTGTAGGCTTAGCAGCGACAGCAGCGCTAGCTATGTCAGCTATACAACAAATAAAAAAGAAAAAAGAACAGCTAGAAAATCAAAAATGCTGTTCTGAGTCTAAAATATCAATAAACAAGCTAGAAACAGACATAACCAAGCTAAAAACAGAGCTAGAAACAAAAACTAAAGAGTCCAGCAAGGCCTTGCATGCCGAAATATACGAACAGTACAAAGAAATTAAAGAAATGCGCGAAGACGCAGAGAATATTAAAGATATAGTAAGTAAGTTAGTTGATATTAAGAGCAAATAAACTATTAAATAAGTGCCTGTTTGATGCTACTATTGCTTAATTTTATTAATTAGCTCATCTAATTTACTACTATACCACTCAATAACAGAGTCGCGATCTGCTATAGCAGGCATAAGAGTATTATCGACATTATGCTCAAGTGCATCAAGCTTAGCCCCTAAGCCAAGCGCCCTACTCTCAGCAGCGCCTAAAGCAGCTCCGCTTTCTGCTAGTTGATTAGCTAGGGTATGAGATCTAAGGCCAAAACCAGCAGTACCCATCAAACCTGAAGCCATCAAGGCTTTTTGCAACCTAGGAGCACCTGCCGCATTTGCTCTTTTGGCAAAACTTCCATGTATAGCATAAGCTAATTTTGTTCTACTCATGTTGTTACTTCTTTCAGCAGTAAGTCTAAGCTAATTCTAGAACTTCTGAACCCCACTTGGGTTAACAGCAATACTTTTAATACCTTCTACTAATTTATCAAATATACTTCCAGCATGCTGTTTGGTACCAATAAAAGCCTGAACATGTGGGTTGTACAGTTGTTCTTCAAGAGATTTATTTTTTGACAACACTTCTTCTAACTTATTAGACAAGGAGGAGTTCTGCCCTAAAACATTATTATGCTTATTAACAAGCTCATTATAGTTTTTTACGCTTTTACTGTAAGTCCCATAGAGTGAATCATATAACTCCGTATTTTTTTTCATAGCTTCAGAGTACTCTACTAACTTAGGATTTAAAGTATTGGCGACATTATGCTTAAGTGCATTAAGCTGAGCCCCTAACCCGAGATTCTTGCTCTCAGCAGCGCCTAAAGCAGCTCCGCTTTCTGCTAATTGGTTAGCTAAGCTATGCGCTTTAACGCCTAGACCAGCAGTACCCATCAAACCTGAAGCCATCAAGGCTTTTTGTAGCCTAGAAGCACCTGCCGCATTTGCTCTTTTAGCAAAACTTCCATGTATAGCATAAGCTAATTTTGTCCTACTCATGTTATTACTCTATTCTTGATCATAGTTTCTTAGAAAGTCTATTGCCGTAGTCACTTATAGCTACTCTAATAGGAGAAGCCTGCCACATACCGTGAACTCTTCCTATTGGAGCACCAACCGCCTTACCTAAGTACCCACCTCCTAAAGCACCCATTATACCCCCAGTAGCAGCAATGATTGGGTGCTCTTTAACGGCTTCGCTAATATCATCCGCTAAAGCGCGAGGAATATTTAAAACATCTTTAGGACTATGCACACCTGAGATCATACCTTTACCAGCCTCGCTAAGCCTATTAGCCGTTCCTATAATGTTTTCACCATCTCTAGATACTAATGACTTAAGGTAAGCACTTACAGGTATACCCTCGGTAACTGCAGGTGCAATACCCATACCCAAAGTGCTGCCTACTAGGGATCCGTTAAGTAAACCGTATAACTTACCTTTTCTATTACCTTGCTCAATGGCAAACTGAGCTTTTCTATTAAGAAGATTTTCAAAAGTTTCTGCCCCTACTCTACCAGAAGCAGCATCTACCGCTTCAGATATGGCCTTACTGGCTGGAGTTCTACCAAGCATAGCTCTAAGAGCCGGCATAGTCCAAGCTAGTTTAGTTTGACTAATAGTTAGTGCTTTACGAGACAAAGCGGCGGATTTATTCATATTAATACCTCACAGGATCTTTAAGTATCTTCTTTATATTATTAATAGTACTAGAAGGATCTTTATCTACCAACACCTTAAGTTGCCCTACGGCGCCACCAGTTGATTTACCTATCCTTTTACCAGCATAGCCACCTAATACAAGGCTCTTTAAATCATTAACAGGAATGCCTAATAACTTACCAGCGCTATCCAAACTACCTACAGTAGCAGCGCCCTCAGCAGAGCCTAGCATGTTAATGCCTTGCTGTAGCTTGTGAGCAGCTTCTTCGTGTATAGAGTGATTAGCCGCTAGAGAAGCCAAAACGCCCAATCCCAATCCATATAAGCTACCGATGTGCTCTCCCTTAAACTTGCCCGCAGCTCTAGCTGCCATCAAAGCTTCCATAGCTTTTCTTTCAGCGTACTGCTTACCCTTTAACAACTCTAAAAAAGAAAGAGAAGATTGCTTAGTGTACATGTTTCACCTACCTAAGAGCACTTACCAAAGTGCCAGGTTTCAATACGTGCGATAAATCATCTGACAAAGTAGAAATAAGAGCTTTGGCTTTTTCAGCTTTACTTAGAGCTTTGGCAGTTTCATACTCAGTCATCTCAGGTACGTTAAAATCAGCTAATAGCTTATTTAGAGGACCTCCAGGATGCCCATACTCACCCTCAGCTAAAAACTTAACCAGATTGTCGTTTATATTAATATCGTATGTTGGATTAATAGGAGTTCCCTTGCCAAACCCTCCGCCTAAACTACCTATGGATTTTTTAATACCTGATAGCTCTAGTTTAATATCGTCAATATTAGGCAAACCACGCATTCTTCCTTCTATCATACCTAGACTATTTCCTATTCCGGAAGACCTGCCTAGATAGCCTGAGCTTAAAGACATAGGATTAGTAAGCGAGCTAGAATTAAAGATACTAGGCAAATTACCGTGCATATCAGGGTTACGCAGTGCCATATTAGAAGCACCAAAATCAAAAAAAGTGTTACCAGATAGATCCTTACTTTTTAAGAACGCTTCTTGCACTTCTTTACTAGCTCTGTTAGTTAGATTACTATAAGCAGAGTCTAGTGTAGCAGTCGCATCTTTAATTTCCTCTAAAGGAATGGCATTAGCTCTAGTAGCCTCACCTATAGATGATTCAATGTTTTTAGCCAACGCCTCATATTTAGCTTGACTATTTAACCCACCAGCTACGTACCCAGCAGGATAAGCAGCGCCTAGCAATGCCAAGGCACCCTTATTATTCTTTAGTGCTTTGCGAACTTGTGAGTCGTATACTGAATTGGCTAGTTTAACTAAGCCCGGATTGTAGGAATTAATTTTTATAAAACTAGGGTCTAGAGTTAGCCCTGAGCCCGAAAAAACTCCAGTACTAGTAGCCAATGGGCTAGAATTCAGCAAAGCGCTCATTTCAGAATTGGAGTTCTCAAAGGCTTTAGCTACATTAGCTAAAGCTTTGTTCTCATAGCCAAGGTTGCCGCCATTATACGACAAGTGCTCAAGCATTTTCGTTACTTTCGGATCCATTTTTAAGTGGGGCCCTAATGCAGAATGTATTTCTTTATTAGAAAACCCCAAGCTATTAACACCTTTTAATGTTAAAGGGTTAAGAGAGTCAACTAAACCCATCTGACGTGACTTATCAAAAATGCTAGTTATATCAGCAATATCCTTAGACTTCTTAATAGCTTTATTATAAAAATAAATAGCCTCTGGGCTAAAATTATCCGGATTAATATCCCAGGATTTAAGTGGGCTCTCTATGTGAGTATATTGATTAGGATCGCTTTTAAGAGACGAGCTTAGACTCTTTAAATAATTAGAAATATCAGAGTCCTTTAAAGACTTCAGATCTTTTAATTGCTTGCTCAACCTAGGTAGTACATCAGTAACATAAGGAACCTCAAGCGCCTTGTACCCGGAATTGTACCCAGCATTAGCCAAGCCAAGACCTGCGGCTCCAAGCCCAGCATTCCTAAGAGTAATCAAGCTGCGTAATTTATCTACTGGGCTGCTCATTATACTACTACATTCTACGCAATAATTGAGTTTCTAAGTCTTTCTTAAGGAACTCAGTAGGGCTGGTGCTCATTAGACCCTTAGCTCTACCCATAGCACCCCCAAATTGCTTGCCTAGATACCCACCGGCAGCAGCACCAGTACCACCAGCCAACAAAGCAGCCATTGGGTGCGCAGCCATAGCATCAGCTAAGGCTGAGCTTATACCAGCATTGAGCTCAGGTCCTGCAGGAACCTTCTCTAGAGCTGATAGGGCTTTAGCTAACTCTTCCCTACCTAAATAAGAAGGAACACCCACAGCCCCGCCGATACCACCGATACCAATACCTGTACCCATACCGCTTAGAGCTCCTCTGCGTCTACCCTTTTCCATATTAACTAAAGCTTGACGAGTATAGGAATCCATGAGACTTTCACCAGCTGCTCTACCGCCAGCAGAAACAGTGGCAGCATCAGCTATAGCACTGCTAGGGGCCTTGCCAAACAAAGTTTTTAAGATATCCATGCTGCCCGCACTTTTAATAAACTTATCTACAGCTACGCCATTAAATTTAGAATTTAAACTAGCATATTTTGCAGACGCTTGCTTGGTAGTTGTGCGTTGTTGAGCTTTCTCTTCTAAAGAAATACCTTGATTAAATTTGGAATTCAAACTTGAACGAGCCATTTTACACTCCTATATAGGGTAATTACTAAGTATTTTCGTCGTCGAAATAATTATAGCCCGCCCTAGCTCCGTAACCAAGTCCCAATAATCCACCGGACACTCCGCCAATAGTAGCCAAAACCTGCAACTTTTCTTTATCTCTCAAGCCGGCTAAAATGGCTGGTAGCTGTAACCCAAACCTACCTACCTGAGTACCAGCAGCTTCACCCAGAGCAGCTCCGCCCAGCAAACCGGCTACTGTTCCAGGAGTTACTTTTATAGCTCCCAAAGCTATAGCGATCTTAACGTGACTATTTTTTATAGCCGAACTTAGGTTAGCGTGTTTTTTAAATCTAGGCATAATATCACTCCCTACTAAAGTACGCTGTGCAGCGTATAATTAAACATCCAACAAAGTATAAGGATCATTACACATGTTAGCCAAAAATCAAAAAACTAACCTGCAAGTAACAAAGAATTTCAATATGTCTGAAATGGAATTCTATGACGCAGTTCCACCTGAACTAGTAGCAAACGCTACAGAGTTACTTACTAATTTACAAGTACTTAGAGATGCTTGTAACAAATCAATACAAATAATAAGTGGATACAGATCCCCAGAGCGTAACAAAGAAGTAGGCGGTGCTAAGATGTCTCAACACATGTTCGCTAATGCTGCAGATATACGTATCTCTGGAATGAAGCCTCAAGAAATGGCTGATCTAGTAGAAAAGCTTATTAAAGAAGGCAAAATGAAGCAAGGCGGCTTAGGTGTTTACCCTAGAGAAAGCGGCTGGATTCATTACGACACCAGAGGAACCAAATCTCGCTGGGTAGGCTGAATTTATTATTTAATATATTGACAATTAGTATAAATTATTATAAAATATAAACTTAATTAATTAATCTGTATATAAGGAAATACATAATGGACATAAACACCAAAAACAAACGAGATAAGATTATCTCAGAAGTTACTTCAGACTCTTTAGACGCTCTAGCAAGAAATTGCTCTACTCTAAAGCACTACAAATTACTTAGCGGGCTTAAATTATTATTATCAGGAGTACCTGACTCTATATTAATTAAACTATGTAGAGAAATATACGATTCACTAGACTCAGGCAAAGATTGCATAGTGCAATTTAAAGGCACCAACAGATTAATAGTTATACCAACTAACTCAACTACTGAGATAGAGGCTCCTTACATATGTCTAGGTATATCCCTAGACACTGAGGACTGTGCTAGGCCAAGTGCAGAAGATAGCAACATTGACGTAGATATCTTAATAGTAGAACCAGGCACTTACACACCTACCTTAAGAATAAATAAAGGAACAGATCTAAAGCCCATAGACATAGGCTACACGCCAGCAATTGGTAGGGGCTATAGAAGCGCAAAATTAGGCTAAACTGTGGTATAAGTCAATGCAGTAATTCAGCTGCTATTAAATAAGGCTTACTATGTCCTTAGATACTAAAAAAGTTACCTTAACAAAAAATGCCTTTAAGGCTAAGCTAAAGTTAGAGCTAGCCCTAATAGGTATAGGTATGACAAATAAGTTACTAGACTCCTGCATTAGGGTGGGTAAGTCTAGACTAAAAGCTAGATGCGCAGATGGTATTGTAAAAAGAACTACTATACCTATGTGGCATCGAATCCACATTGACGTAGTTTACACGGATGCTCAAAAACTAGCACTCTCTAGCATAAATGAAGAATTTCTACATTATGCTATAGCAGTGTTAGATAAGACCCTAGCAGACTTTCTATTAAGCTGCACTAAAAGCACATCAATTAGATTCTTAAATCTCAAGCTACAAGTTACAGGAGACAAAAAAATAAAATGGGAGGAATTATAAAAAAACAATTAATAAAACTTCTAGGTCTAAACTACCTAGGTGGAGTGTCTGATTCAGATGCACACATAGTAGTTAAAAAAACCCTAGAAGGTAAGTTATTAGGATGCGCCAACAAAGCGTCCAGCAACGACGAGACAAGTCTAGAAGTTGCTTTTATGTTATTAAGTAAAAATAATAAATTCTGGGAATCAGAAGAAGGAAAAAGCTTATATGAGCACATTGCAAGAGTTAGTTAATGCTACTATCAAAAGGTATCAAAAGGCCTATAACAATATGAGGCCTATATCCGGGCAAGTACTAGTTACCGGCAAAGTAACTAATACGGAATTATCTAACATTGACCTAGGTAATATACAAACTAGCCCAGGCGACAAGTTAATACCCACCCAAACAGGGTTTATCATAGTTACTAAAGATTTTAAAATAGAGGTTAAATAAATGGCCAAAAAAGATAAGAATAAAGCTAAAAGTAATATCAAGTTCTGCAAGGGTGAGAGCAAAGCAGTACAAGAAGCTAGACATATTGAAGAAACCGATGTGTTAATTAAGATAACCAAAGATAATAGTATTCAAGCCAGTATGCCTGCTCACAAGGCTACTCAATTCCAAGCTAGACTATATTTCATTCTAAGTTCCTTTTTATCTAGATTAGGTAACAATGAAATTATGAGCAGCCCTTATGAAATTGAAAAAGAAGCGGTACTAGAAGGCTCTTTAAAGGCTAAGCTAGTTAGCGCTTTAGAAGATACTGGACTAGAGCTACCAGAAGGGTTAGATATTGAAGAGCTTACCTCTGAAGAGCTAGCCAAATTGAAAGCCAAAAAATATCAATAAATCTGGTATAAGTTAATGTTAATAGAATTACTCTATTGACGGGCGCCGCGACCCATTCCGGTATATAGCCATACAAAAGAGGTAATAATATGGCACTATACATTCCAGAGCAGATTATGATTTCTTGGAAGCCCGAAACACCTGAGCTTAACCGCTTATGGTGGACTGGGGTTCAAACCAGGAAACCAGACATCTTGCTGACATACTGCAGGACCGGATGCTGGTCTTGCTGGAAGAATGGAAATTTGTATTTCGCTAGTGACAAAGAATCACTAAGCGAGATATTATTTTTCCTAGACACCTACAAAGGTTAAAAAACCTCTAGGGCGTAAAGCTCTGGGGGGTTCTAAGGCCTCTATACCTTAGTTTTAGCTATTAGACTTCTTACGTATGGCTACTTGCTTTTTGCTAAAATAAAACTGCTTATAACTTCTATTTCTTTTCTCTATTTGTTTTTCACTATAATAATTAACCTTGCTTCTATAATTTAGAACACATTTCTGGCACATACCCCCACCCTGATCCCACTCAATCATAAAGGATTGATTGTTAGCAATAACATCCTCTCCGCATGAACTACAGAGATTAGCAGGCCTAGAGCCGCCTGGAGTATTAACAGAATATCCAGGCCCGTGTGTTATAATAGAAACAATTTTCATTACATCTTTATAGTCCATTTAACCCTCTACCATCTAACCATTATAGGAAACAAAATGCCCTACACTCAAGAAGACTTAGAGCTAGCCAAAAAAATTATACAAGACGAAACTAACAGTGAGGAAATAGATATGGAAGAAGCTAAAAAGCTAGCGCAAAAATTAGCTATATTAAGGTATAAGTAATAGCCTTACTTAGTCTGCTATGAGAAAGGAAATGCCATGCCAGACATTATATACTTAGTTATGTTAGTACCAGTTATTAGTCTGATAGCTACTTGGCTATTAAGCAAGAAACTAGCTAAAAGTTATAAAGAAAGATATACCGCGCTGCTAGCTTTGTATAAGCATGTAGAGCCAGTTAAAACTAGATTACCCATTTATATGGCAGTGGATAAAAAAGTTAATGCCTATGGAAGAGCCTGGGTAGATATTAAAAATGATAATTTATACATAAATGACCAGTTAGTCTTATTATCAGAAGAAATTGAGGAAACATGCTAGAACTATTATTAAGCTTAGCAGCAGTTAGATGTATCTGGGGTATATTCCTAGTATCCTATAAAAGCTATAAAGCATTAGAAGTTAAGTTTAAGCAGTTAGATATTGCATTTAGTTATCCCCATAGACTAGCTATAAGTTTAATAGCCGCACTAATGGGCTCAGTATTCTATATACCAATATTTATGCTAATTAGTTATTTCCCCATAGTAGGAGCTATATTGCTAGTTATAGATGCGCCTACATTTATATACAGCGTGAGTAGCTTTAACGATTCCACACCAAAAGACTTGAAATAACATCTAGTTATATTTACACTAGTTATCTAAATCATCAGGCACTATTTTAGAGGTAGAAGAAATGTCTAACGCAAAGTTAATTGAAACTAAAAGAAACCAAGTTAATAGCTTAATAGAAACCTTCATGGTATCTACTAACAACTCAACTAAAGCTAGCATAAGAAAAGACATACAAGACCTCTGGGGCGAAATAAGATTATTAAAGCTAGAAGACAAAATAAACGAGAATCCTAGCGCAAGGAATAGTAGGCGTTAGCAAGCTCAGCTATTTTAATTTTAGGCATAGTAGTGCTAATACTAGAACTACTACCACCAGAGCTAATAGAAACCCCAGACATGCCAGGCCCAGTTAGCTTCTTAACTACAGTAGGCATTGGGTTAGATTTGTTAATAGTTATTCTAGAAAGTTTTGGCTCTTCCTCGCCAGATAAAAGATCCAATAAATTAAGAGGCATAACAGTTACTCCTACAGCTACATATATAATACATAAATAATATTACTAAAAAGTGTGAGGTACGCAATGGATGAGGAGGATCTAAGATATTTACTAAGAGATGCTAACACTTTTGATAGGGTAACCTACATACCCTACAAAAGGTGTACCATAGCATTCTTATTGGTGCTACTATGCGACTGCATAAGTAGTTTTGACTATTACGCTGTTACGCACAATTGGTTCTACACCCAAATGGTAACGGGTATTATAAGTCAATTGTGTTGGCTAACAACAGGATTATTGTTTTTCAACTGCCAAGATAACAAAGAGAGAGTCTATGTTGGATTAGCAGAGTGCCTAGGTGCTAGTGTGGGTTCAACTATTATGTTAGGATGGGTAAAACCTTGGTATACAGAGTTGTTTCATAGTATGGGGTGGGTAATACACTAACACGCAAATTACTCACAAATAATGGCATAAGGATACGTGAGGAAAAGAATTGGTCTTAGTACTTTTGATTAAATACCTGGTGCTAAAAGCGTGGTAACATAATCAAAGCAATAACGCCACAAACAACAACCCGAAAGGAGAGAGACTATGAAATATATAGTTACTAATTTCGAGGGAGCGGTTAACTTGCTAAAGCAAGGATACACAGTTTCCCTATTTAAAGAGGACCATCTCTTAAAAATAGGCGAAACCAAGGACGGAGACATCTTAGAAGTCTCCGACCTTTACAAGTGTACCAAGGAAAACGCCCTAGAAAAAGAAGAAGAATACTATGACATTAATCTAGACGATTAGTGTCATGTAGCCGCCTAACAAGCGGCACTTCTTTTTTAGGTATCGCAAAAAGCCCTACAAAACTGGCATAAGTATATAGGTAAATAAAGCTGCTTACATAGCTGGAAAACCTTAACCTAGTCAGAGCAAAGGATATATTATGACTAGACTATTATTAGCAGTGCTGGCGCTACTAAGTCCAGTAACCTGTTTTGCAGACGATATCTGCGAAACAAGCTCAAACCCACAAACCTTGCAAAAGGAATGTGGGTTGATTATTCTTCGCACCTCGAAAGAGAAGTGCGAAAAATTAGCGGGGACTTGGTTCCCCGCAAACCCAGCAGAGGGCCGCAAGGCTTTCTGCGCTCTCTTACCTCAAGAGCGCGATGGCGCTTCAGCGGGTAAGTAAAATAAAAAAGGAGACTGACAATCTCTTTTTTAGCTATCAGATATAAAACGCGCAAATTCATACCTATTTTTTGGCATAAGTATATGTAGGGAAAAGAATGATCTTAGAACTACTTAGAATACTAAACTAACGAAGCC
>JACCDP010167378.1_pt1 | contig 11729 bp, 6 predicted proteins | sample 7445841 | NCBI WGS metagenome assembly JACCDP01 (sample SAMN15323441, study PRJNA562643) | freshwater metagenome | isolation source: river surface water | place: USA:Blue River Watershed | collected 2017-08-17
CGAAAAGCTCGCTGACCCTGTGTGGTTATACCTGGCAGCAGAATCACGGCCTTCTCGCCAAGGTGGCCAAGAAGGCCCGGGAAGGCGTCGCCGTCCGGATCTTCGTGCGGGAGACTAACGAGGCGAAGCGCCATCCTACGAAGGTGCTTAATACCCTCCTCGAGTCCGGCGCGAAGATCTACAGTCTTCCCGGACTGCACGCCAAGTTCTTGCTCAACGAGAAGGACGGACTCATGGGTACGGCTAATTTCGCCGCCAAAGGACTCGACGATGGCTTCGAGGTCGGCCTCCGCCTCCGCGATGAGCGACTCACCCAGGCACGTGATGCGCTCAGCTGGATGCAGAACGCCGCCACCGAGGAAATCTCCTTCCAGTCGGTCATCGGCCCCGACGATTTCCAGTCCGGCCGTCAGTTCCAGCACCCCGCCCGTCCCGAAATCATCTACCGCCTCGAGGAACGTCGGGCCCTGCCGACCCGTCAGCTCGTGGCGAGCTGCGCGAGCAAAGTGGCCGCTGAAGCTCAAGCCGAACTCGACCTGGCGGAAAGCCGCCTGGCTCAGACCAAGAATCCGCGCGGAGAATGGTGCACCGAAGAAGGCCTCCACGTGAAGCTCTACCGGGAGATCAATGTATCCCTCGAGATGTCCGCGCCAACCGTCCCGCTCAAGCTCCGGGACGGCAAGCTCCCCAAGGAAGAACCGCAGATCGTGAAGCATGCCGGCAAGCGCTGGGTGGCCATTCCCTTCATCGACGGCGATACCGCGCTGATGGAGGCCGCCTTAGCCGTCGCCCAAAAGGAGAAGTGCTTCGTGGCCTACTGGGACAAAAACCCCTGATCAGCTCTTCGTATTCCGCTGGTGCGGCCCGATGTAGCCGATGACCCACAAGTTCTTGCTGTCATCCCAGAAGAAGCCGATGCGGATCATGTTGGCCGGATCCGCGCCGACGCCAAACTTGAGGTGCTGCTCGGCGTAGGCCTTCTTGCCGCCCGGCAACGCATAGTCTACTTTGTACCACTCCTCGTAGCGACCAAGTGTCGTCACGGTCTGATTACCGGCGTAAGACCAGTTCGGTAGCACCTTCTTCAGATTCTCTTCGGGCATACCCATGGCCTTGCTGTGCGCCTTCGATTCCCAGAAGGGCCCCGCCAGCCAACGGAACGCCGTGAGGACATCGGTGGGATGGGCGAACGGCGATTCCAAGTCCGACTTAGAGTTGAGGGCAAAGACCATCTTGCCCGCCAATTCCTTGCGGGCGACTTCCACGGCCTCGCCTAGGGTGTTCACCTCCGGGACATACCTCAGCGCCTGTCGCCAGTTCTCCCCCGCCCGAACCCGGCTTAAGCCCTCAGAGGCTACGCGACGCCACTCCCGCAAACGTTCCAGCTCTTCACGCAGGTCCTGTTTGTCCGCTTCCAGCAACTTGACCCGCTTAGCAAGTTCCTCGACGTCCTTGGCGTAAGCCGCCGCCAAGGTGGAATCATCCGCGGAAGCGGCTTGGAGTTTGCGGAGCTCGGCGCCTCGCTGGGCGTCTTGGACTTCCTGCCAGAAAGCAAAGCCCGGATAAGGCCGATGGGCGCCGACGACGGCGAGCTGACCGACGACGTTATCCACCAACCCCATCGCTCCCTTGGTCTCGAGCGAAGCCTGCAGGCTTTCGACGCTCAACAGCGGATGACCGTAAGGGTCAGCTTCCTTCGTGAAGCCTGGGCGATAGATACGGATCGAACCGCCCCAGCAGACTAAGCGATTCGAGCCGACGGCTGCCTCCAAGGCAAAGGTCGTATCCCAGGACTCCGCGACCATCACGTAAGCCAAGGAGCCCAATTTGCGCGCCCAAAGCTCCGGCTCCACGAGCAGCTGGCCGTCGCGATTCCGGGTGACGAGGACCACCGCATGCTGGCGGCTGGGCGACAGCAGGAAATCGACGAAGCCATCGACCTCGGCTTTCTTCAGTTCGTAAGGCTTTTCTGAAAGCGGACGGCTGGCCTGCGCATCCTTTCCGCCGAAGCGACGGAGCATCTCAATGACGATGTTCGGCTGGCTGGAGCGACGGGTGATGACCTCGCCGCGGTCCTCGACCCACGCGACGCCGACCTCGCAGGTGAAGCGCGTGGCCGCAGCTTGTTGCGCGACCGTCAGGTTGATGACCCAGCGGAGATTGTCGTCCTCGCTGTCCGGATGCTGCACCTGGATTGCCCAGAGCGCCTGCGTGGGCTCTTGGTTGAAGATCGCTTCGACGGACCAACCAGCCCCGAGGATGGTGAACGGGCGGGAGATTGCCTGACCCCTCCACCCTTCCGGGCGCACCAAACCTTGGCGCGGCTTGCCTTGGCGCACGAAGATCCACTCTTCGACCACGGCGGCGATGTCATCGAGGTTGGCCGGGGGACGCTGCAGGAAGAACGCCGTGCGATAGAGAGGCTTCATAGGCTGATTCAATCTCGCCACTGGTTCCGGGCAAGACCATCTAGGTGTCAAAGCGATGGCCCGCGCTCCGCAAAAAGTCCGCCTCCAGAAGACCCTTAAAGAAGGCCTGCGTCGATGCGTCTATCAGCGCTGGGAGGCGACGATCAAAGGTGCCGCGCTGATCACGACGACGACGGAGCTAGAACGGATGTACCGCGGGAATACGCCCTACCCTGTCGGCGAGCCGAAGGTCACGCGGCGTGCCTACGGCTCTTCCGCCCTAGCGAAATCAGCACTCCAGCGGGTAATTATCCGCCGAAAGGCCGAGGGCTATCGGGCGTCTTAACGTCCGGGGGACGAAAAGTGCGGCAACTCGTTGAAGAGCGTGATGGGCACATCCTCTAGCCTGAACGCGACGAGCTTCCCTTGAAGATAATATGCCCGAAGGCCGCCCTGGACGAAACCGTTCCCACTCTTCAGTTGTAGGATGCTGGTCAGGTCGAAGTTCAAGGAGCCGGACCAGTTGAGCAAGAGGTTGCCACGGTCGATCGCGCTCATGTGCTTGCTACAGACTAAACGCGTGATGGCCAATTTGATTGGCCTGGAAGGCTCGCATAGCACCGGCACGCCGGGGACTTCCGACTGGCTGGAAGGTGGCTGCTGCTGGCCGACCTCATAATAAGACTGAAGTCGGAACCCCGCAAAGCTTCCCGTGGCAGCTTCAAAGTCTATTTCCATCAACGACCCCGACTCATCTGCCAAGCTGACCGTCGCTGAGTCCGCCAGCGGGTGCCCAGGCCTAACCTCGACCACCGGACCCCAGCCTGCCGCAAAATGAAAACTGCGGCCGGCCGGGACCGGCGATGCTTTGCAGAATACACTCACGCTGATCTTCAGGTGAGTCCGCCACCCAGGGCGAAGGCCTGGCAGGCCAGACCGCTGAGGTTGGCCGAGCGCATGCGCATCTTCTCGAGGGTCCAACGGCCCAACGCCAGATCCGTGAGCGGCGGGTTAATGGTCGGCTGCAAGTTGTTGGAGCTATCACGATAGGTTACCTGAATGTTGCCGACCGACTGGTGCACCGGGGTGTTGCCCTGCACGATGTAGGAGAGCTGGATCTCGCTGACCTTGGGAACGATGGGGCCGGTCGGCGTCGCCTGATAACGGTCGATAGTCGCAAAGAAGGCGCGCCAGCGGTATTTCTGAAGATCCTTCGGGCTCAGCGTCAGGGCGCCCAGCGTCGCCGTGATCTGCTCGTTGACGGGCACCTTGTACGCAGGGTCAGAAATCATCCCACGCATCACGGCGAGCACATCGGCCCATTCGCGGCCCTGACGACATAGTTCCATGAGCTTAAGCGCGGCACGCTGGAAGCCGTGCTCGAGTGCATTGGTAACTTGATCGCCGACCGAGCAGCGATGCATGGCCGATTCGCAGATCCGCGTGATATCCTGGACGCACCCACGCCGGGTCGCGGGGTCTTCAAACTTCTTGGCAATGAAGGCGGCCAACAACAACGGACGGCAAATCTTGGCATTCAGGATCCTAAGTCCGCGGAGGAATCCGTAGTTGCCGTCCGCCGCACAGAGGTCCTTGTAGGCTTCGAAGCCAAACTCGAGGTCATTGCAGAAGTTGTTGATCCGGTCCGGATGGGAGAGGGCGAGGTCAGGATGCTCCGCTCCCAGCTGGGCAGCGAGATCCTTGCGGAACCAGTCCTTGTAGTAGGTGTAAACCTTCGATTTCCCGATGAAGATGCGTTGGGCGTTCCAGTAATAGCGCAGGAAGTCGATACGGTCCGACGAATCACCGATGACTTGAGCAAAGCGGTTCCACGTCCGCGTGACCTTGTCCTGCGCGCTGGCACTGCCGCGCGCCTCTAAGAAGAGCGCGTTCTTAATCAGGTCATCCGGATTAAGCTTCGCACCACGAGCGTTCAAGGTCTCAAAAAGTTTGATGGCGTAATCCTCGTCGTCCGTCCGGATGGACACAAAGACCAGCTTCTCGGTCATGATCTGGTTGAGTAGGCGGAGCGAAGCCGCGAGGTCGAAACCGGCCTGAGCCGCACCATCGAGGACTTCCTCGAACTTAACCCGGAGCGAAATGTAAGCCGACGGCAGCGCTCGGGCTCGCAAAGCTTCAGGCACCGCATTCCCATCGAGGTGATCGACATCGGTACGCCCATCGCACACATTCAAGATCGCCTGATAGGCGCCCAGATCTTCCGGCTTCAGCTGCAAGCGACATTCGCCGGCGGCATTCGCCAAATCGGCCGACCCGCGGACGATTAGCTCCGCCAGATCGGCGTGTTGCTGTCGCAGGCCGTTCATCCGGCGAAGAATGATGGCGTACAGCATTGTCAAGGTCGTCAGGCGCTGTTGGCCGTCGAGCAACATTCGGCGCGTTTCGCCATTACCACAGAGCACGACCGTACCCATGAAATAGTCGCGGAATCCGACGAGGCTACCTTGCGCGACCCGAAGTTTTTCCCAAGCGAACTCCTCGAAGATATCGAGGAAGAGGTTCTCGATGTGCTCGTCGCCCCATTCGTAGTCACGCTGGAACCAAGGGACGAGGAGGTCGCCGCTCTCCCGGAGGACTTGCGGCAGTTTATAATCATTGGAATGGAGGCTCATGGGGCGAAGCTCGCCCCACTATGCCCCGCCGCCAGATCAGATCAATCCGACAGGCTCTGTTTTATACAATAATATGCGAACCGGGCTGGTTTACTGGAAACCGTGGGCGTCGATCTTCAGGGTCTTGGCGTTCTCATTGACGGTCCGTTGCAGGTTCTCGGGGATACCGCCCGGGACGGTGATCTCCACGTGCAGGCTGATCTTGACTTCGGCACCGGCCAGGCCGCCCAAGTGCGCGATGAGGTTCTCGTCGATTCGGCCGATTTTGAGGGCGACGCGGTCGCCATCCATCGCCTGATGAAGATGGAAAAAGGCGGGCAAGGCCTTTGCCTTGGGGTCCACACCAACGGGCGGAGTGACCGTGGTCGGAGTCGTCGGATCGTTACCCGTCCCGATTCCCGTCGTCGCGGCGACCTCGGCGTCGAGCTGGGCCTTGGCGAGCTCACCCTTCACCAGCAGCCCCCGATTACCTTCGGCGATGGCCATGATCTTACCGGCCGAGAGACCGCGGTAACGGTTGGCCTTATCGTCGTAGGAATCGGCGAACGCAAAGGCGTCCGTCACCCAGGTGGTCTGCTGCAGCCCATCGGCGATGCCGTCATAGAGGACCTTGGAGCTGAGCAGGCGGGGGAGGTAGACGTATCGCGGGAAGTGCTCAACCAGATCCGCTATGGCCACATGATGACCCACCCAGAGCGGGACGCGGTCGAGCTCCATGCGGAGGCGCGATCCGCCCAGCTTGACGACGAGCAGCTCATCGTTGAGCAACTTCTTGTGGCACGCGTGCAGGATATTGTCCCCCCCCGTGGCACGGAGCGGCTTGAGCACGACCGCTTCCTGCGGCGTGGCCTGCGAGGGCACGAGCATCATCTTGTAGACCTCGGGGATCCGACCCTCGAGGCCGCTTTCGGCGGTCCGCAATTGGGTATTCGCCTGATTGAGCAGGTGCGGGGTCAGGTTCAGGGTCTCCTTCTCATCGACGATGGATTTCCAGGCCAGATAGCGGCGGCCCTGTTCGTCGAGTTCCTGCAATCGGTTCTTCTCAGGGACGAGGAAGACCAAGGCGTTCTGGTATAGGCGGGGGGCGTTACCTCGCTTCGCCAGGAGCTCAGCCGCCTTCAACAAGGCCGGCGAAGTGGGTTCATTAGTGTAGGGCGTATCGATGCCGAGTACCACCAAACGGGTCACCGGACTGTCCTGCACTTCGCCGGAATCTTGCGGCATCACGTGGATGCCGCCGAAATACTTCGTACCCTGGGCCAGCGCCTGGAGCCGACGCTCTAATTCCGCCTGCACGGCTTCGGGACGGTTCTTGAGATTCTCCGCGCGGTCCTGGGCCAGTTTCGTGACGGTCGGCTGCGTGCCATACCAATAGCGGCTACCGTCCTGATAAAGGAATGTGGCACCCGTTGAAAGTCGGCGCAAAGCATCACCATAAAGTCCGGGCGACTCGCCCGGCATGACGCAGCCGAGCTTGACCCGTTTTTCATCGATTCCCCGATTTGGAGTGTCGGCCTTGGGCGCCGAGCCGATGTAGATCGCGCGGGCGGCGCGGCGCGTGGCGGCGAAGCGGCCTAATCCCGGCACTTCGGTGTCGATCCGGCGGGGCAAGGAAGACAGGCCATCGACGTCTTTCTCGATGATCGGGGCCCAGTTATCCGAAAGATAACGGGTCAGTTCCTGCTGCACCACCGGGTCGTCGATCGGAATACTCGAAGGCATGATCATCGGACTGCGGTCGTTGCTCTGCCACAGGGAGTGGATCACGGAAGCCATCAGTCGCAGCACGCCACGGGTACGCTGGAAGCGGACGAGCGTGGACCAATCCGAATAGAGGCGATCGAAGAGTTCGGGGTGGATGGGGTAAGCGGCCTGGATACGGCGCTCGTAGTCACCGTCGCGGCATTCCGCGGGGAACTCCATATGCTGCTCCTGATAGAGCTCGGCAAAGCGCTTGGCGACCAGGTCGCGTTGACGCGATTTCTGCTCATCGGCCAACGGCGCGAAGAGGCGGCGGCGGACGATCTCGAAACTCTCTTCGGGCGAGGCCGGACGCCAGGTCGATTCCAATCGACCGATGACATTGCTGATACGATCGAGAGCCGCCCGCCCGCGTTCGCCGCCGACTTCCATGTCGTCCGTCTGGGCATGTGGCGAGGTCGCCGTATCCGACGCGGGCAAGGAGACGACTAGCATGCAGTTGTTCGCGAGCTTAGCCGACTCAGTCAGCGCTTGGGCGAAACTAAAGTGAGTCTCGAAGGAACCACCCGGGAGCTGATTCAGGTCGTGCAACTGGCGGGCATAGGCCACCCACTCGTCGACCAGGATCAGGCATGGCGAATACTTGTTGAAGAGCTCGCGCAGGCGGTCGCCGGGGTTGGTAGCACGCTCATCGTCGGCCGCCACCATCGCATAACCTTCTTTGCCGCCCAATTGCCAGGCCAGTTCACCCCAAAGCGTACGGACTACAGTGCCATCGGCCTTTGTGGTGGGGTTACCGGGGGAAATCTTGTTTCCGACCAGCACGGCACGACGAGCCTTCGGAACGTCGGCAACGCCGGCCTCCTTGAGTACCGCTTCGACCCCAAGGAGAGATTGGGGCTTCACGCCGGAGAAAAGGTGCCAAAGGGCCAGCATCGAGTGCGTCTTGCCCCCGCCGAAATTGGTCTGCAGGCGGACGACTGAATCGCCGCCGTTATTCTTAAGGCGCTTCAGGCCACCGACGAGCAACCCCTTTAAGTTCTCCGTCAGGTAGGTGCGCTGGAAGAATTCCACCGGGTCCTTGTATTCAGGGACCCCTTGGCCGAGATACACTTGCCAGAGATCCGCAGCGAATTCCGCCTGCTGGTAGAGCCCTTGAGCTACATCGTTGTGCGGCGTCATTATTTCCCGCCAAGCAGGCAGCCCGTGCGAAGTCTCAATCTCGAGAGTTTGGTTTTGCTGACGACGGGCCTCGGTGCGCGTACCCTCAAGATAACGCACCCGGAGGACTTCCAGCTTCTCCGTGGCGACATCATCGGCGACCGGCGAAGAGATCGCCAGCAAGAGACGCTCGATGGTGTCTAGCGTGCGGTAGACGTCGTCGCCGGTGAACTTCGGGTCTTCATGCGCCCATCGATTACGCACATCTCGTAGCTCGACGACCATACTGCGGTGGGTACGAGAGAAATTGCTACTGAACACGTCGCTCCAGCCTGCCTCCATGATCTTGAAGATCGCAGAGGTGTCCCAAGTCGCGATGTCATCAGACAAGCCCTGCGTATTACTGAAGTAGCCCTTGGCCGTCTTCAGGGCGTCATCGGGGAAGATCCGTAGAAACTCGGCGGCGACATAGGGCGCCAAAGCTGTGTTCAGCAGCTTCAGGGCCTTGCCGATACGATCATAATTGGAAACAGACATGAGGAAGAGTTTTTAGTTATCGAGATTGAGTTCACCCGCGCGCGCGACTGGAGCAGGCGCCTCCTTCGAGCGGGCTACCAGATCTGGCCAGATAGTGATGATTTCGTTGTAAAGCTGACCTTCGGTGGAGCGCTTCTTCTTTTCGCAAATACCGTAGAGTCGGTAGGCAAGTTCTTTGGCCGCATCAGCTTTATCGCCGAGCTTGGCTAGCAAAGCAGCCGCCGGGGCCTCACCCGCCTTATAAACCCTGACCATGTGGTGGAGCATTTCCCAGACCGTGAGGCGCGAATCCGTGACAGGATCCCAATCAACCGGCAATTCCTCGGGCTTGAGAATACGGACCTTGCCTGCATTCGAGGATACGAAGCCTGCCTGGACGACGCCAGCGACAGAGGTGTTCTTCGCCCGGGCTAACTGATCTGCGACCCCAAAATCGCCTGCCGTGAAACCATTTTGCTCGAACCAAATAACTCCCCACCGGGTATCGGCATCCCAATTGCCTTCCTGCTCCGCAAGCTGTTCGTCCAGGACTTCGTTAATCTGGGCTAGCGCCTCGCGGACTGGCATTGGCGAACCATCGGCACCGATTACTTTCGAGAAGCGCGTATAAATAGCCATGCCAGGCCCAATCGAAGCTTGGGCTAGGTCAACTGGCGCGATGTTGCCGGCCTGAAGATTGACCAGAGCTAGCGGCAGCTCGGCTCGCATGGCCGCAAGGAATTGTGCCTTGGTCGCAACTGGCGCCGTTAGTGTTCTCTTTTGACAGACAAGAACTATACTGGAAGCGAGCGCATTCGTTCCAGAACCAATCATACGATTACCAAATTCTGTACGCATCGGCCACGTACCAGTCAGGGCGAAGCCCGCCTCGATCACCGCCGCAAGGAAGGTGTCCCAGCCCGTGTTCGTCGTTCCATCATTTTCATCGGATTCCGATTGCTTGAAGGCATAGTAGATCGTCACCGGGAAAGCGGGGTGCGATTGCACAGCTAAGCGATGCATGGCTTGCGTCATGCCATTTAAAAAGAACTTTTCGGCCCCTTCCTTGCCCCCATGGCGATAGGCAGTAGCAACAAGCTCCTCCTCTTTAGGAACAACTAGTGTGGAAAAAATTTCCGGGAAATTCTGCTTCATCGAACGACTCATCCAAACATAGAAAAAGTCCGAGAGATCAGCGTAGGCAATGTTGTCGTAATATGGCGGATCTGTGGAGATCAGCTTATTCAGGCTGAGTGTTTGCGTTGAGGCATCGGCCTGATGTGCATCGCCAGACTGAATGCATGGCATGTATTCTAATGCCTTCCTGGTCCAATCTAACATCGCCCCCCAGTTGCCAGTGGAGTCACTAAAAGGGTTTACTTCGGCATAATCCCAAACCATCGGAATAGCCTGACGTCCGAATGTATTTCGCATCGCACCAATACTAGAGATCCAACTACAAATCGAGGACCAGTAGTCGCTGCACTTATCTACTACAAATCCCAGATAAACCGAAATGGCCTCGGAATATGCCTTCGCTCCAATTCCGCCGTGTCGAAATGACTTTTCGTCATTTGATAAACCTGCAAGTAGCGCATCGGCCTTAATCTTTTCCTGCGCTTCAGCTACGAGATTAGAGAATACCGTGAGCGCAGCCAACTGTCGGTTGGTAAAAAGATCGCCCCAGGTCTCCAATCCGTAGGGAGTACAATTTCCGCCAGTCATTCTCTTCGCAATCTCTCCGTCTGGCTTCCAGGTGGGATTGGCCAGCTTAACCACGGATTCATGCTCCGTTTCTGGAGCCAAATAGACTCGTCCCTTTGAACCTTCAGCTACGATAGCCATGAGCCGAGCAGCCATTCTACCACCCTTACCTTCCGCTTTAATGTAATCGCCAGAAATCGGTACTCCCGACAACAGGCACTGAAAATTCGCGCGACTCAGTTTCGTCCCACTATCGACACTTTCAAAATCGTCAGGCCTTCCCACCCTGACCGTGAAACGATACTTATTATTTTCAATAATGGGTACCACATAGGCCTCTTTGCCGGCCTTGGTGGAGAGCATGAAGGTGGAGGCTAACGGCACATCCATATGTGCATAGGCCGGGTTTGGGCTTTTGACGGTACGAGCCCAGAGCCAAGCAATGACGGTCAGCTCCTGGTCAAGATAATCCACTAGATCTGGACGCTCACGCACCATCTCAGCTGTCACCTTGATCTTGGGGTAGAGGTTACCAATGCGCTTGTGCGCCTCAGCGCGCATCCATTCGCCATAGTATCGGACATCCTCGGCGAGGCCATGTGACCCTTTCCACTCTCGGCCAACCAAATCACGTTTGCCACGAGCCTCTGGATTGACGGGCGGCTTACCCGCAAACTTCGGCGGAATCTCGATCATCGCCTTATTGATCATCACGGCAACCGGATTAAGATCAGTAGCATGGCTCACGAGGCCAAGCCTCTGCGCCTCAAGGGGAATGGCACCCCCGCCGGCAAAGGGATCATGGAAGGCGGGCAGGACCTGACGGTTAAAGATTTCTTTGGCCTGAGGATGATCGGCGTTGTCGGCGCAAGCCCGGCGCCAACTCTGCCAGATCTCCTCACGCGCGGACTGCAGCACTTCTTCGTTCGTCGTATTCTCCCACTTGACCAGATTCTCGATGATGCGGAAAAGACGCTGCCGCTCCTTGTTCTGCTTCTGCTCCGTCGGGAACAAGTCCGGATTCGCCGACGGGTCGTCGACCATCTGAGCGAAGATGACCGCACGGGCCGTCGCCAGCGGACGACGAGCCCAGTAGAGATGAAGGGTGCTAGGGTGGCCGTGGCGGATAGACTTTTCGCGCGCGGAGGCGACATTTATGGCCTCCAGCGGGAGGGCGACCTCGATGAGTTTTTTGCGGGTCTTGACGGCGGTCACTGGGGAAGGGATTGGATGAGTTTGGCGAGCACGGGATTGTTCGTGGCTTCGTCGGTATCGACGCTGCAGTTGTCGGCGAACATGTCAGCCTGCTTCTCGGCTTCCTTGCGGATTTCGGCCAAGTGGCGGATGATGCGCGCCTCGAGCTCGAGCAGGCCGTCGATCAGGTCCTGTTGGATCGAGGCATAGGTCCGCTGCACCACCTCCTTGGCCTGGGCTTCAAGGATATCGAGCATGCGCTGCTTCATGCCAGAACCAGCCTGAAGGCCCGCCTGGACCAGCGCCGGGGCCAGTTCGTTGTGTGCGGCGGCAATCAGACGGTTGGCCATGTCGGTCCGGCGCTCCCGGACCGTGACCTCCACCTGCCGGAGCGTATTCTCGCTCAGCAACG
>JACCDP010952015.1_pt1 | contig 11728 bp, 9 predicted proteins | sample 7445841 | NCBI WGS metagenome assembly JACCDP01 (sample SAMN15323441, study PRJNA562643) | freshwater metagenome | isolation source: river surface water | place: USA:Blue River Watershed | collected 2017-08-17
GCAGCATTTTGGACGCAGGACAAAGGGTTCAATGAAAAGCGACTGAATATGGTATGTTCTACGGGATCAAAAAAGGAAAGAAAGTCTCTCGATGACAGTCAAAATTCAGTGGTCGTATTCGGGGCTGAAGGACTACAAGAACTGCCCCCGTCAGTTCCAGCAGGTGAAGGTACTCAAGAACTTCACCAAGAAGCAGACCCAGCAGATGCTGTACGGCACGGAGGTGCACAAGGCGCTGGAGGATTACGTTCGTGATGGAACGCCGCTGGCCAAGAATTACCAGCGGTACCAGAAGCAACTTGATCCTCTGCGTGACATGGACGGCACCAAGTACCCCGAGCACGAGATGGCGCTCACCGCTGACAAGGTGCCGTGCGACTTCAAAGACCCGAACTACTGGGTGCGTGGGATCGCAGACTTGATCGTGGTGAATCGCAACCAAGGCTTCATTGTTGATTACAAGACGGGCAGCAATCGCTACCCCGACCCGAAGCAGTTGCAACTCATGGCGCTGATGGGATTCAAGCACTTCCCCGAAGTCACGCACTTCAAGACGGGACTGCTGTTCGTGGCGCATGAGCATTTCGTTACTAGTGAATACGATAAAGACGACGAAGAAAAATTGTGGAAAGATTTCTGGTTTGACCTTGAGCGACTACGACTGTCGCACGAGAATGATTCTTGGCAGCCCAACCCCACGCCGCTGTGTGGCTGGTGCCCCGTTCAATCCTGTGAGTTCTACAAAGAGAAATGATTTACCCTGTTGATCCCGTTATTGACTACGCCCGCCCTTGCATGCTGGCAGAGATTGCCCTGAAAGATATGCACAACGCTGCGCTGGCGAGAGACTACGACGCTGCAGTTGTCAAAGGAATCGAAGCGATGGTTGAGGTGAGACTCTCCATCCAGAATCTGAAACTTATGAAGGAGCAAGAAGATGCCCTACGTAACAAAGCCACGCCCGTATAAAAAAGAATACGAGCAGCAGAAAGCCCGTGGTGAACTGGCTGACCGCATGGAGCGCCAACGTGCGCGACGTGCGATGGACAAGAAAGGTCGCGACGCCAATGGCAACGGCAAGGCCGATGCACGAGAAGGCAAAGACATTGCACACCGCAAGGCGCTGTCCAAAGGTGGCAACAACGGCGATGGTGTGTTCGTTCAATCAGCCAGCGCGAACCGTTCGTTCCGCCGCGCATCGTCTGGTGCGTTGGTGTCCGAGGTCAGCAAAAAAGAACGAAAAAGAACTTGACATTTGGCGGCACGCCGCCATAATTTTGCCGTGCTTAACGAGGGCACAGAGGTCATAAGGTGTGAGTGGGCCTCGACCGGGATGGTCAGAACGAGCACATTACCTCGAAACCGCATCAGCCAGCCGGTGGGCCTCCCCCGAACTTTCTCCCCACGTCAGGGCTGGCACTTTTAGTAACAGGAACAGTATGGAAATAGTTGAGAATTCAGTTTTGAAGTTCGTCTGCCCCAGCAGCGTTGCCTACACCATCGAGAACTACATCGACAAGAGTGAGGTGCTGCGAGACACGGGCGAGGTTGCAGAGGTCGCCGTGTATTGGGGCCTCGATGAGATGCAGCGCCTGTCGCGTGTTGCGCCTACCTCGATCAAGATTCCCTCCCCCATCGAGCGTGACTACAGTTGGCCGGGGATGTTTCAGCCGTTCGATCACCAACGTGATACGTCGCGCTTCCTGACTCTGCACAAACGCGCCTTCTGCTTCAACGAGGCAGGTACGGGCAAGACCTCCGCTGCCATCTGGGCCGCTGACTATTTAATGCGTCAGGGCAAGGTGAAGCGCTGCCTAGTGATCTGCCCTCTGTCCATCATGCACAGCGCGTGGCAAGGTGACCTGTTCAAGACCGCGATGCACCGCACGTGCGGCGTGGCGCATGGCTCGGCGTCCAAGCGCGAGAAAGTCATCAACGGCATTTATGACTTCGTGATCATCAATTTCGACGGCGTGAGTGTCGTGGAGGAGGCGATCAAGCAAGCGGACTTTGATCTCATCATCGTGGATGAGGCAAACGCATACAAGAACCCGTCCACCGTACGTTGGAAAACTCTTTCACGAATCGTCAAGGCCGACACGTATTTGTGGATGATGACCGGCACACCCGCTGCGCAGTCGCCAGAGGATGCATTTGGCCTTGCGAGGATGATAAACCCGAGCGGCGTGCCCAAGTACAAAACGGCGTGGAAAGATATGGTCATGCGCCAAGTCACCAAGTTCAAGTGGGTGCCCAAGGCTGATTCACAGGCCAAGGTGTTTAGCGCGTTGCAACCCGCGATCCGGTACGAGAAGGCCCAGTGTCTGGACCTGCCACCCGTGGTGACTGTCACGCGAGAAGTGCCGCTCACGCCGCAGGCGGTCAAGTATTACCGCGCTCTGGTCAAAGAGATGCAGATCGAGGCGGCAGGGCATACGATCAGTACAGTCAACGCGGCTGCAGCGCTATCGCGCCTCCTGCAGTTGTCGGGCGGGGCGGTCTACACCGACGAGTCCAACGTGGTTGAGTTTGATATTACGCCGCGCCTGAACGTGCTGGGCGAAGTCATGGACGAGACGAGCAACAAGGTCATCGTCTTCATTCCCTACAAGCACACACTGACTGTCGTTAAAAAATATCTCGACACAGCAGGTGTGACGAACGAAGTCATATCTGGTGATGTTAGCGCTGGAGAACGCGGGCGTATCTTTAACAACTTCCAGACGACTGCCAATCCCAGAGTCCTGCTGATCCAACCGCAAGCGGCATCGCACGGAGTCACACTGACTGCTGCCGACACTATCGTGTTCTGGTCGCCTGTGATGTCAGTCGAAACGTATCTGCAATGCGTGGCGCGAATTGACCGCGTGGGGCAGCAGCACAAGATGACGGTGATCCACCTTCAAGGGTCCGAGGTGGAGAGACGCATGTACAACATGTTGCAGAACAAGGTGGACATGCACGCCAAGCTAGTGGACCTTTTTGTTGATGAAGTGGAGAACAGTGATGAATGACGCAGAGGCATTAGTGGAAACCTACTTGACGATCCGGCGCAAGCGTGAGACGCTGAAGGCTGAATACGAGTCGCAAGACAACGCCCTGAAAGTAGACATGGAGAAGCTTGAAGCAGCGCTTCTCGACATCTGCAATCAAACCAACACCAACGGGTTCCGTACCAATCACGGCACTGTGACCCGCCAAGTGAAAGACCGATTTTTCTGCACTGATTGGGAGAACTTCAAGAAGTTCGTAGAGACCGAGGGGTCCATCGACTTGCTGGAGCGTCGTATCCATCAGCGCAATTTCAAAGAATTCATGGCCGAGCGCAAGGACGATGGTCTCCCGCCCGGTGTGAATAGCTTGCGTGAATACGACATCGTCGTGCGCAAAGCTTCGTCAACCAGTGCAACTACAGTTTAGGAATAGAAAATGGCCAACGAACTCGCTACCCTGAATCCCTCCGCTCTCGCCGCCCTTGGCGCTGAAGGTCTTGATGAGGACACCCTTGCCGTTGCTGGCAATACCAAGCAGAACAAACGCATCTCGATTGAGGGACGCGTCTTTCGCAAAATCGTCGGCGGCAAAGAGCAGTCGGTGAACACCAACAACGACATGGGCGTGATCTTTGTGAAGATGGCGCACGACGCCTCGCGCACGTTCTATGCGTCGTCCTACAAGAAGGGCGTGAAGCTGGCTCCTGCCTGCTGGTCGTCTGACTCCAAGACCCCCGACGCTGATGTAAAGAACCCCCCGGCATCGTCTTGCGCTGAGTGCCCCAACTCGGTCAAAGGCTCCGGTCAAGGTGGTCAGGGCACCGCCTGCCGTCTGTCGTGGCGTACTGCGGTCATCCTGCCGGGTGATCCGAGTGGTGATGTGTATCAGCTTGTGCTGCCTGCTACGTCTTGCTTTGGTAAGGAAGAGAATGGTCGCTGGCCTTTCCGTCCGTACATCCAGATGCTGGCCAATAACAATGTGTCCGCTGGGCGCGTTGTGAGCCGGATGCAGTTCGACATCAACTCCCCGGTGCCCCGTCTGCTGTTCTCTCCTGAGTCGGCAGTGCCGGAGCAGACTAAAGAGATCGTCATGCGTCAGTCCAAGTCGCCCGCTGCTGAGGCTGCGGTCAAGCTCACTGTGTACAAGACTGACAAGGTCGAAGAGGAAGCGCAAGCTCCGGCGGCTGCGGCAGATGATGTACCGGAACCCAAAGTGCGTGAGACGAAGAAGACAGCGCCTGAGAAAGTTTCTGACGTTAGCGACATCGTCAAGAAGTGGACTAAGACCTGATGGTTGCCAAGTACAGTTCACAATTGGTTGAATCTGTACGTGGCGCGCAAGGCTACAAGCTGGGGTTGGACCTCGCGAAGGTGTGTATCGACGCGAACCTCCCCGCCTTGTATGTATCGCAAGTCCTTGGCGTTACGCGCATGACGCTGCACAATTGGTTTCGTGGGGGTACGGTCCGTCCAGCGCGGCGTGAACGTATCGAGTTGTTTATGGAATTGGTCGAGGGGGACATGAAGAGTGGCGTGCTGCCAGCTAAGACATTGGCTGACGCCCGTGCGTATCTACAGGAGATGATGGATACGCCGCTGAAAACCACAGCGAAAGAGAAGCAGGACTGACGCAAGTCAGTTCTCCCTAGCGGGGGCGACTCCGCTATTTTTGTCTCTGCGAAAATGAACAAACAATTTTTTGAGAAGATTTTTCCGTCGCAGGGGAATTTGTGCATCGCGGCAATCAGGCCGGAGGACGGTGTAACAATTCCACGGTTCCCAGCAGATGTGGAGACCGCGCTCACCGTGGCGCAGAACTTTATTGACAAGAAGTTCAATGTCTACTTCACGCCGGGGACGTACTCGGGTAACCGTAGGCGGCAGGCAGAATGCCTGTACGTCAAATCTTTCTTTCTCGATCTCGACGTAGAGCACGGTAAGAACCGCTACGAATCGAAGGACGCCGCTGTCGAAGACCTCCAACGCTTCTGCGGGGAGATCAACTGGCCCATCCCCGTACTCATCGACTCGGGTGGCGGTATCCATGCATACTGGATTCTGGACGAGGCGCTTCCTGCTGATCAGTGGGACTTGTATGCCGAATCGTTCAAGCAGTTATGCATCGACAAGGGACTGATCATTGATGAGGCGGTCCCCGCAGACTCAGCGCGCTTGATGCGCGTGCCGGGTACATCCAACTATCGATACGATCCGCCCAGTCAGTCCTCGATGCTGACTGATGTCTACACGTATGACTTTGAATTGCTCAAGCCCGCACTGGGCAATGTGCAGAAGCCGTTCAACCTGCGCGACGTGGAGAAGGGGCTGGACGAAGACACGCAGGCAATTTACGACAAGCGCAACGGCAATTTTGAATACGACTTTGGCAAGATCGCTGTCGCTAGTTTGGCGGGCGATGGCTGCGCGCAGATTAAGTTCATCCTTGAGAACGCTACGACATGCCCTGAGCCGCTGTGGTATGCAGGTATTTCTGTAGCTACGCGCTGCCGGGACAGGGACACGGCGATTCACCAGATGTCCGAGGACTACCCCGGATATTCCTTTGACGAGACCGAGCGCAAAGCGGATCAGTCTCTACGCGAAGCAAGCTGGGCGCACGGCTGCGATGCGTTTGCCAAAGAGAATCGTTCGTCATGCGACGGTTGCCCCTATCGCGGAAAAATTGCAGGACCTATTGATCTTGGAAAAATACTCAAAACCCCCCAACCCGTCGCTCTCCCCGAGCCAGACGACGGCATCGTCACCGAGTTTGAAACCGAAGATGAAGCGCAACCAATTCGGGGTGAGGAGAGTCCCGAAAATGTTTTCTTCCCCGACTACCTCGCACCATACGGACGGGGCATCAACGGAGGCATCTACTACACCCCACCTGCCCGACGAGACAAGAAGGGAAAACTAATTCAGGACGACCCTGAACTGCTCACCCCCAACGATGTCTATCCGATCAAGCGCATCTACAGCCCGCACGATGGGGAATGCTTGTTGATGTATCTGCGCTTGCCGCGTGACGCCAGCCGAGAGTTTCTCCTACCACTGCGGGATGTCGCGTCGCTGGACAAGATGCGCGCAGTCCTTGCGTCCAACGGCGTTGTGTTTGAGCCTGTGGTTGCACCTAGATTAGCGAGTTACCTCATGAAGTGGACAGCATATTTGATGGAGACAGGGCGCGCTGACACCATGCGTGTGCAGCAGGGCTGGACCGAAGACCTGAAGTCTTTCTTGGTCGGTACACGAGAGATCAATGCAGGGGAAGAACGTTACTGCCCACCGTCTCCCTTGTCCAAGGGCGTTGTGCGCCATATCCACGAGAAGGGCAGCTACGAAGTGTGGCAGCGCTGCGTGCAGATGTTCAACGACCCGGGCTACGAGCTTCATGCTTTTACAGTTCTGTGCGGTCTGGCGTCGCCTTTGATGGAGTTGAGTAACGTCAACGGTGTGACTCTCTCCCTGTACAGCGAAGGCCCGGGCACTGGCAAGACGGGTGCGTTGTACGGCGCACTCAGCGTTTGGGGCAACCCGGAGCAGTTGTCGGTCTATGAGGGTACGGGCAACGGTCTGGTGCAGCGGATGATCACCAGCAAGAACATCGTCTACGGACTTGATGAGCAGGGCAACCTGAAACCCGAGGTGGTGTCCCCACTGCTGTACAACATCAGTTCAGGCAAGTCCAAGATTCGGCTCATGGCGTCCAACAACCAAGAGCGCGAGGCGGCGTACAACTCCCGGCTAATCGCCATCATGACGACCAACAAGCCGATGCGCAGCATTATGTCTGAGCACAAGGCCAACAACGCTGCCGAGAACGTGCGCCTGCTGGAACCAGAAGTGCTAAAGCCATCCGTGCCCGGATACGAGCTAACTGCTGAACGTGGTGTGGAGATGTTTGATCCGCTCAAATTTAACTACGGGCATGCGGGTCCGCTCTACATGAAGGAACTCTTCCGGATCGGCATTGACGAACTGCGGATGCGGGCCAAGAAAGAATACCTGCGCGTGGCTGAGAAGTACACGCAGAACGCCGAGTACCGCTTCCTGTCCAACTTGATCTCGCTGCCCCGAGTAGCGGGAGAGATTGCTAACAGTATGGGCATGCTGGACTACGATCTTGACCGCATCTTCTCGGTGGTGGGCAGCTACTTTGACGACGTGATTGCTGGCAAGCGCGCTGACGACGAGAACAACCGTTCCGATACGCTGGGCGACTTTATCAACAAGAACATCCAGAGTTGCCTTGTGGTGCGTGAGGGCAAGATCACCACTGAGCCAAGGGGTCCGCTGCTTATTCGTGCGGAGGTGGACAACGGCCTGATCTATGTCTCAACCTCGGCCATGAAGCAGTATCTCAAGGACATCAAGATGGACATCAAGCAGTTTGAGACCCGTCTGTCCAAGGCTGGGATTCTGCGGGCCAAGGTGCGCAAGCAGATGGCCTCTGGCTGGCGCGATGCGCTGGGTTCAACCAACGTGCAAGCCTACGAGATCACGATGGACGTTTCGCATCTCTTTGAGAAAAATGACGCCCCTCAAGAAAACACCGCTGATCCAGTCGTATGACGAGCCTGTCTGGATATTCCCGTTCTCAGGGATGAGCATCGGGGATAGCTTTTTTATCCCTACGATGCAGCCCGCTTACATGTCGTACATCATCGACACTGCTGCGAAGAAGTCAGGGATAAAAGTAAAAACCTACACCCGCCACGAGGACGAGGTCCTCGGTGTGCGGGCTTGGCGTATAAGTTAGCGTTCGTAGCCCAGCGTCTCAAAGCCCTCGATGAGTCGGCGCTTCACGGTGTTCTGCATCGTGATGAGTTGCTCAAGTTGGGCTTTGCGTTCTTTGGGCGTAAGCGAACCGTCCGCGCGCACTTGATTGGCCGCAGCGCGGATTTTCTTCAGCGCGCCGTTGACTTCATGGTTGTAGAACTGCACGAGCATGTACTTCTCGGGGTTCTCTTCCACGTACTGCGTCAGCATCTCGGGCTTGTCTTTGAGAGAGTTGACGCGCTTTTCAATTCCTTTGATGTAGTCTTCAGCCTTGCTGAACTGACGGGCATCAACGTTTGACTTGGTGCCAACGAAGCTGCTGAGGAACAGGGTGTCGTTCTTCAAGTCAAAGTCCTTCTGTCCGCTGGCAGTCATGGCAAGGTTAGCGCCGGTGGAGACGATCCGTGCCTGTCCATCGAAGAAGTTGTTGGCGAAGAAGTACATCGTGTTGGGACTCCAGTCCACCGCCCCGTTGGTCGCTTGGAACAGAGTACGCGCAGCAGACTTGTACATCTCAGGGATGTTGTCACCGCCAGTGTAGGCATCGCCGTAGCGCGTCTGCCGATTGTTGTAAATCTCACGGCCCAGACCGTCAAGGTTCATCACGTACTCAAGGAACGGACGCGCCGCGCTGGGCGTCACCGAGTCGATCATGAACGCCGGGAAGTTATCAATCGGGCTGATGCGCGAGAAGGGCAGCGGCAGGAACGAGTCCAGACCAATCGTCGTGATGTTGGACAGCGCGTCTCTGATCGAAGCATTACCCGATGCAGCCGCAGCGATCTGCGCGCCAGCGGCAGAGAACGCGCCCAGACCGAACGCCCAAGGCATTTGAATGATAGTGTCCGTGCCGGGAATGTGGAACCGTGCGTACCGGGTCCAGCGCGCCATGTCGTCAGTCGCGGTCTTGTTGCGCCCTTCTTCATCATCGCCAGACATCATGGCAGCCATCAGATACATGGTCACGCCGAAGCCCACCAGCGTCGCACTCATGACCCGAGCGTTGCGCGTTTCCTCCCGCATTTTGGCAATCGCCTTGTCGATCTGCTCGGTAGAGCGTCCTTCATCCGCTGCCTCCCTGCGGAAGGTCTCTTCATTGAACCCAAACGCCGGACGCAGTGCATCGATAGCGCGGACCGCGCCAGTAGCGGCGGGGCGGAAGAACATAAACAACGCACCAGCGTTTTTACCCCAGCGACCCACCTGCTCAAAGTTGGCGAAGTTCTTGGCGTACTCAGCAGCGTGGACCTTGGCTTCCTCCATGCTCTCGCCCTTGGCCAGAAACTCCTGACGCATCGTGCGGTAAGCAGCCACGCGGCTGGAGAGTTCAAACACATCGTTGTAGATGTCGAAGAACTTGGCGATCTGGTCCTTGGTCCGCAACACACCGCTGCGCCCAACTTCAGTCATCAGCTTGTCCAAAGCGCCTTTGGCAGCCACACCCTGCAGGTACGAAACGCGCCCGCCAAGAGTCACGTACTCCACGAGGTCCCGCATGTAGGGATCGGTTGCGCCGAGTCGGTCGATCTCTTGGAACTTGCCCTCCGAATACAGCTTGGAGAACAGCAGCGAACGCTTGAAACCACCAGAGGCAACCTCTCGCGCTACCGCTTGAATTAGCCGACCAGCTGCCTTGGGACCCATCTCAGCGCCCAAAGCAAATGCGTTGGTCAGCGAGTCCACGATGAAGTTCTTGGGAGCAAACGCCGGATTGAACCGGGTGTGACCCTGACCCACGCCGCTGGTGATCTGGTTGGCTATGTCCAGAATGGGAGAAGTCTCCCGATAGGTACGGCGAATTGCCTCAAGCTGATCTTTGTTCTTCAGCTTGATCACGTCAATCGTGCCATCACTGTTGTAATGGAAGATGCTGTTCGTACCGCCAAGCTCCTGCTTGAGCGTGTCGTTGTAGCGCTGGCTGAAGTCCGCCGCCTTTTCTTTGACTTCACCTTTGAGGATGCCGTCCTTGACCGCATTCTTGATGGCAAGCGTCAACTCTCGACGACCAGCGCGCATCGCGGCGCGTGCTGCATCTGCCTTGATCTGGAGCAGCGGGTTCTCAGACTCAGAGACACGACCAGTGAACGGGTCCTGACCTTCTTGCAGTTCACCACCAATACGGCGGCTGCCGATCTCCAAAGGATCACTCGTCTCTTGCCCCTTGCGACCCTTGAACGGCACGTAGTCTTTGAAGTCGTAGAACTCAACCACGTTGTTGACTGGATCAGACCAATAGTTGGCTGCGCGATCCAGCGCCTTGGTCTTGGCTTTAACTTTGTCCAGAGCAGTCTTGATTGCATCAATCTCTTCTGCTACGTCGGGGGTGTCGTACACGCGCCGAATGGCAGCGATTTCATCGGGAGTGCGATCCGCGATCACGTTGTACTTGGCGTTGTTGATGTCAAACAGCGCTGCCTCTTTGGCTCTGTCAAACATCCCCGCCGCGATAACCTGATCGAGCATGTCGCGGTAGTCTCTGGGAGTGCGCCCCCTGAGGTCATTGGTGGTGACCCGGCGCATGATCTCCTCACGCAGACCCGCAGCGCTATACAGCGTGCCATCAAGATTAATGTTCTTGGTGTCGTTGTCCAGAGGAACGTTCAGCAGATATTTCACCGCCCGACGCTCAGGCTCATGCCGTGCTTCAAAAATCAGGTGCAGACGAGACAACGCATCTTTGATCGGGACGCCCGTTTTGGCGGCATACGCTTCAATCTTCTTATCCAGATTCTCCGACAGCCCGCGCACGTGCACGTTGTACAAGTCAACTGCCATACCAGTCGAGCGCGTCAGTTGGCCGTACACATCGTTGATCTTGTTTCCAATCCGCTTGAGCAGGCCAAACTTATCCGCACGCTCGGAGATTTGCTTGAGCACGCGCCGCTCGTTCTGGAACTGCTTGACGAACCACTCAAACCCGCGCCGGGTGCCCAGCGCCTTGACAATGGACTTGATACCGAAGTCCTTGAGTTCGACTTGTTCCAGCGCGGCCCTTGCGATCTCTTCATCCGAACGGGCAGAGGGAGGCAGTGTGGGTGCCGCCGGACCAGCAGAAGCCAGAGGACTAATAAAGATCGGCTCAGTCGGGGTAGCCAGAACGTCTTCAAACGCGGCGGCTACTTCAAGGAAGTAGCTGTACGGAACTTTGCCGAGCTTGCTCTTCTCAGGTAAAAAACTAGCGTAGGTCTTGCGCATCCCAAGGATGTCAGCAATCAACAACTTGAACTTAGTCCAAGCGCTCGGCTTTTCAGGCAGGTTGGTGACAACCACCTTGCTCTCGGCTGCTTCATGCAGCGCATCCTGCATGCTCTCGTCCGTCAGGCCGTAGGCAACAAATTCCATCACGCTGTACTTGGGCGTGCCGTCTTCATTTGCCCCAACAACTTCAAACGCAAGCGGGAAGCGCTCCGCCATCGTTGGCGCAAGCTCATACATCATGTCTTCCAGATGCTCAGCCGCGCGCAGTTGTTCTTCGGTCAGCGACTTGTGCTGCCCCGTGATATACAGGTTCAGTACTTTTACCGTACCCGCATGGATAAGTTCATGCAGAAGGGTAGGTGCGTCAAAATTCGACTCGGTCACATAGACCGTATCGATAGAAGGATCGTACTCAGCAATGCGCCCTTCGACCAAGGAGCCGTCCGGCACAATCTTTATCTTGGTCTTGAGCTTCATCGCATACAGCGATTGAGCCAGTGCCTTGTAGATACGGCGGCTACCCACAGTAGTTTTGGGCAGCCAGTCTGCACCGCGCAGATAGTTCAGCACCGCTTGCGCGCTGTCCTCATTGGACGCAACCCGATCAAAAAGCCACTGGGGAAGCGCTATGCCTTTACCAATGCGGCCCCTGAACCGATCAAACGTGCGCTTGAGACTGTCGAGTTGTTTGCGGTTCTCTTCCGTTTCTTTTGCCAACTCCTCGCGGCGCTTCATCTGATCTTCGATGACGCGCA
>JACCDP010295551.1_pt1 | contig 11726 bp, 9 predicted proteins | sample 7445841 | NCBI WGS metagenome assembly JACCDP01 (sample SAMN15323441, study PRJNA562643) | freshwater metagenome | isolation source: river surface water | place: USA:Blue River Watershed | collected 2017-08-17
GAGTTCTTCTTGTTCTTTATAAAGTTTTTGTAATAATTCTTGCATCCAAATCGTTAATTCATCTTGTTTGGATTTGGAAAGTTTTGCAAAAATTTCTTGAGAGATTTTTCCAATATAAAGTCCATGAATCGCTTCATCGCGAAGAATCAAATTAATGATTTCTCCAGCTTGCATCAACTTACCTTGGCCATAAAAATAAAGTGGGTAATAGAAACCGGAATAAAATAACCAAGTTTCTAAGAAGACGGAGGCGACCATGGCTTTCCATTGTGCAATAAAAAATTCTTCTTCACTGAAATTTACTTTTTCAGGAGAATACTTCTTTAAATAATTCATTTGATCGAGGGTTTCATATTGACCGACGATTAAATTCATAATCGCTTGGAGGTTTTTGTTTTTCTTACCCCATTCAAATAATTCATCAATTTCGTGGGTTGATAAGAATGTCATGAAGATATTGGAATAAGACTTAGCATGGACAGCATTTTCCATGGCTGCCATCCAGTTAATAACAGCTTTACGTTGGTGGAGAGCGTCTGGCATCGAACGTGAGACAACTGGCATGCCAATGTCACCTTGGTAAGTGTCTAAAAAGGTGAGAATGAGCAAGTTTAAAGAATATGCTTTTTTAACTTGGTCATTCAAAATTTTCCAGGTTAGTAAGTCTGATTGTAATGATACGTCTTCAGGACGCCAGAATTGGGAAAGGTTTTGTTCATAGAACTGTTGGGTAAACGTATCTTCAGTTCCATTCCAATTCGCCCCAGAGAATTCTTCTTTGGGTTTAAAAATGAGGGGTTTAAAAGTATCGCCAGGTTGTTTGCTCATCGTCTTTCTCCTTATATGTTAATTTATACGACGCAGGATTCGCATTCTTCAATTTTTAATTTTTGCGTCCGCGTATAGTAGAGAGTTTTGACACCTTGATAATGTGCATAGAGATAATACCTTACAAGTTCCTTGGTTGTCACGTTTGAGGTAATGCCTAATTCAAATGAGATACCTTGATCAACATGCTTTTGTGCAGTGGCAATGACATCAATAACCTTGAAATTATCAATGCGATAAGCACTTTCATACATAAAGGCGGCGGTATCCAAGGAAGGCATTGGGAAGTAAGTCTTTGAATTGCCATAGGTACGTTCTTCAATGAGCTGTTTGATGGGGGTTAAGGAAGGAGTAGCAGACATGACGTAGGCAATCGAACCATTAGGCGCAACTGCTAAGCGGTGAGAATTATATAAGCCATATGTCATGACATCTTTTTTTAATTGTTTCCAATCTGCATCGGTTGGGATATAAATGTCTTTGAAAATTTCCTTAACTTTATCGGATTTTGGTAAGACGGTGCCACGACCATCAAAATAAGATCCATCGGCATACTTACTGGTTTCAAATTGATAAAACTTTTGTTTGGTTTCTTTTGCTTTTTGCATCGAGTGGACTAATGAATAATAATTGACTTGGGCAAAGAATACGTCAATTAAATCGATGTCTTCTTCAGAGCCGAATAAAATATAGTTTTCTGCAATATAACCATGGTGACCCATGATGCCAAAACCGACAGAACGGTTGAGACGATTGGCTTTCGCAACGGCTGGGACATAAGAAATGTTCGTGCGTGTTGAAACTGAGTTCATCACATCCATCGCTGCATAAACTGTTTCTTTGATGGTGTTGTGTTTAATCATATTACCCATGTGACCGCTTGCGAGATTGCATGAAATATCCATCCCAATTTCATCTTGTTCTTTTTTATCATAATCCGCATAGTGGGATGTGATTGTGGGTTGGAGAATTTCAGTGCAAAGATTTGAGAATTTAACCGGTAACTTTAATGGGTTAACTTTGTTGACGTTGTCCACAAACATAATATATGGGTACCCAGATTCACCTTGTAAAGAGGCAATCATGTCCAATAACTTTCTTGGACTTACTTTACGTTTTCTGACATCAGGATTTTCAACTAGTTTGTCATACCAGTAATCCATATTTGTTGATACATCAGCAAAATCGATACCATACGCTTTATATACAGTGTGCGGATAGAAAACGTACATATCTTTGTTTTCTTTTGCGAGTTCAATCATCTTGTTTGGAATCACAACACCCATGGACAAAGTTTTGACACGGACATCATCATCAGCATTTAATTTCTTGGTATTCAGGAAGTCTTCAATATCCGCATGGAATACATTTAAGTAAACTGCACCTGCACCTGCACGTTGACCCATTTGATCAGCGTATCGGAAATTGTTGTCTAATAATTTAGCAACGCCGACAACACCTTTCGAAACATTAGGTACATCTTTAATAGCTTCACCCTTAGCACGTAAGTTGGTGAGGTTGATGGAAACACCACCACCGATTTTTGAAAGTTGCATCGAGAATTCAGAAATACGAGCGATGTCATTTAAGGAATCGCCAGCTTCAAGTAAGAAGCAAGAAACGAATTCACCACGTTTTTTCTTACCGGTGTTTAGAAGTGTTGGAGTCGCTGGAACAAAGTCTTGAGCAATTAAACGCTTAATAATGTTCTTCGCGAGTTCAAAATCCCCGTCCCCATGATATAGCGCATTAATAGAAAGCCGATCTTCATAACGTTCAAGGAAGACTTTTTTATCAAGACTCTTCAAAGCATAATCGTTGTAAAACTTAAAGGCGCCCATATACGTTGGAAAACGAAACTTCGCATTGTAGGCGATGTTAAAAATTTCTGTGACTTGTTCGTGGGTATATTTCTTTAAAAACTCATCTTCGTAATAGTCGTTTTCGACTAAATAATCTAATTTTTCCTTTAAAGAGTGAAAAAATTGAGTTTTTTTGTTAATTTCGTTTAAAAAGTAAGAGCGTACCGCTTCTTTGTCTTTTTGTAAGTCTTTTAATTGGCCTTTTTCATCAATCACTTGATTGTTGAGCAAGACCCATTCAGGAATATAATTCTTTTCCATTCAAATGGCCTCCGAACTAAACCTAATGATGCGGTTGAAAGATGTTTCACACTTTCATACCTTAATCGCCTTAGGTGAAAATCATTTTTGTCCAAAGGTGGTGCAATAGTCAATCAAAATTTAAGTGTGGAATTACTAATTCTTTACTATTACATAGTAAACATCGTTTAAAATAGCCTAAATTTATATTGTAAATTTTTTACGTTTTTGGGGTGGAATTTCGTTTTCAATTTGATGCATCTCTAGTAAGATATGAATAGGAGAAAAACAAAGATGAAATTTACTTTAGCACCACTACCTTATGCCTATGATGTTTTGGAACCGATTATTGATGCAAGAACAATGGAAATTCACTATAGCAAACACCACCAAGCTTACGTAAATAACTTGAATGCTGCTTTAGAAAAATATCCAGCCTTACCAGAACAATCCATTGAACAACTTTTAATCAATTTGGAAAAACTTCCAACCGATATTCAAGTTGCTGTTCGTAATAATGGTGGTGGTCATTTTAATCACACGATGTTTTGGTCTTTATTAATATCAGAAAAAAATTATGTGACACCAAGTGCAAGTTTATTGGCGCGCATTCAAAAAGATTTTGGATCATTCGATGCTATGAAAGAACAATTTAGTAATGCTGCCAAGACACGATTTGGTTCGGGTTGGGCTTGGTTGATTGTGGATTCAACGGGAACATTAAAAATTACATCAACACCAAATCAAGACGTTCCATTCAAAGAAGGTAAACCTGTTCTTGGTTTAGATGTTTGGGAACATGCGTATTATTTAAATTATCAAAATCGTCGACCCGATTACGTCACCAATTTTTTTAAAATCATTAATTGGAAAAAAGTTGAAGAAAATCTTCGTTAATTTTTTTCATTTTTTTGAAAATAATTCTTGTATTAAATTCTCAGCGTGATAGGATTAACATACAAGGAGGAAATCTCACATGGCCACAAAGAAAAAAGCAACGACAAAACCTGCTGCAAAAGCAAAGAAAGCAGTTGCATCTAAGAAACGTTAATCCCTTAAGGATCAATGAAAAAAACCATTTGTGAAAGCAAATGGTTTTTCTTTTGTATAATGAACTTAAGATGTATGAATCACCAGTCTTCAAGTTAGTAAAAAAATCAGGCAACCTAGAATGCCGAGAATACCAAGAGTTTTTTACTGTCGCGATTCACGAACCTTCCTTACAAGGATATTCTGGTTTTGGTTATTTGTTTAATTATATTTCTGGCAACAATCGCCAAGGTGTCAAAATGAAGATGACAGTGCCTGTGATCAATGATTTAGATGAAAAAGAAAAAAGCATGGAATTTGTCATTCCAAAAATGCATACCCAAGATATCCCTCAACCGCTTTACCAACAAATGAAGATCAAGCATTATCCTTCTCAAATGGTCATTGTCTATACATTTTCGGGTTACATACCAAAGGAAAAGATGGAAGACATCACTGAAAAAATGAAAGTCTTTGCAACGCATGAACATCTCATCACAACCGGAGAATTAAAAGTTGCTAGATATAACGGACCTTACACACTTCCGTTTTTAAGACACAATGAAATTTGGCTTAATGCTTCGCCAATTGGCAATCCGAACAAAGACCATAAAGCGTAAACTGATGATGATGTAAGGCAAAGTGATGTTGCTTTGCCATTTTTCTTTCAAAGTCATGAAGAGGACAATCTTCAATAAAGACAATTTTTTTACATTGGGTACAGACAAGTTGGTGATGGTGATCTTTCTCTTTCAATTGATAAAGAGGTGTGGTTTCAGTTTCTAGTGTTAATTTCTCGATGATACCAACCTTTAAAAATTGTTCAAGAATTCGAAAAACCGTAGAGTGGGAAATGGTTTTAACTTTATTCTTTTTGGAAACGAGTTGATAGAGGCGATCAAGTGTGATGGGTTGGTGATGTTCAAGCGTATGAAAAACTAAATCACGCGCTGGTGTATTCTTCAAGTCATGATGATGAAAGAAGTCTTTATGACAATCTAACTTTTTGTTCATATTTGTTTACGCCATTTGATAGATGTAAGGATCACAGAGATAACCCATACAAACGTGTAAGAAACCACAAGCGTACTGCCGGTGGGTAAATCAAACCAAAGCGAAACACTAAATCCAATGATAAAGTTTGCAATCGCAATTAGCATTCCGTAAAGAAAGCTTTGTTTAAATCCAAATTTAAAATTCATCATAATCAGGGCTGGAAATAATAAAAAGCTAGACATTAATAATGAACCCGTTGCTCGGATACCAATAATGACGAGCCAGGAGGTTAGCACGGTGATACCTAATTGAAACCACTGTGGTTTTAAGTGATTAACTTTAGCAAAATCGCGATCAAATGAAAGCGTCATTAATTCTTCAAAGAAGAAAATAAACAGACCTGCTATCAAAACAAATAAAATGATGATGATGGTGACATCGAGTTGCCTTAATAAAAGTAAACTACCGAATAAAAATTGATCGATTCGAATGTTTTGATTGGGGTTGGTGACATTAATCAAGGTTCCAAGCGCAATCGCAGAGGTAGCAATCCCGCCAATAATGCTATCGCTATAACCTTTATTACTTTCTACCAATAGATGAATGGTGATGGAAGCAAGGGTGGCAATCAGTAGATTCAGCCAAATGGATTGTTCAAAAAATGTAATGGAAAGTGCAACGGAAAAATAGGCAACGTGAGAAAGACCGTCACCGATATAGGCCATTTTTTTATGAACCAAAAAATGTCCAACAGCACTTGCTAGAATGGCAACCAATAAACCAACGAAAAGACCTCTTAGAATAAAATCGTATTGAAAGTATGCTAAAAATTGATTAATGGTCATGGTGATGATCTCCATGCGTATGAATAAATGGTGAAAATTCTGGATGTTCGCAGAAATTTTGATAACTGCCATCAAAAAGAACTTTGTGTTCTAAATATATAACGCGCTTGATGTGGCTGGAAAAACTAGGTAAATCATGCGTAATAATGACATATGGTGTTCGTGCTCTTTTTAATTGCGATAAGATATCGTAGATTGAATCCTTTCGACTTACATCTAAAGAACTGGTTGGTTCATCCAAAAAAACAATATCCGGTTTTTGAACCATCATCCGAGCAAACAAGACCATTTGCTTTTGCCCTAAAGACAACAAAGAAAAACGATTGTTTTGTAAAGCCAACAAAGAAAATTTCTTCAATGTGTTTTCAATCGATAAATGGTCTGCTTTTGTAAGCCAACGAGGAAATGACTTTTTCACAACCAAACCTTGGCTAACCACTTCTTTGACAGTCATCGGAAATAGACGATCACCCAGCGATAAAACTTGTGGAAGATAACCAACGGACAAGTTTTTTCGAATATTCACTTCTCCAGCATCTGCTTTTATTAAACCCAAGACAACCTTAAGCAGCGTTGTCTTACCTGCACCATTTGCCCCAATCAGTGCAACTTGATCTCCGGATTGAAAATCTAAAGATACATTTTCAATCACTTGTACTTGATCAAACATAACGTTGAGATTGTGTATTTGAATAAGTGGTTTAGTTTTCACTTTGTGCTAATGCCTCATAATTCAGTAAAAGTAACTCTTGATAAGTCATATCGGCATCAAGTTGGGGCTGGCTAATGGTTTCTAAGGTATAAAGCGTTGCAGTTTCAATCGTCGGATCACCCTCTAATAACGTTTCAGTGACGGAAGCGTTATCCGTGGATGAAATATAGAGTAAGTTTGTTTCTAAGGTTGACATTAAGGTTTTAAAATCAATAATCGATTGGGCGGTTGGTATCACTTCAGAGGAGAAACCTGGATACGGCGTTAGAACATGAATATCATAGTTCACTAAATAACCGAGTGCATTGTGTCCTGCAAAAACAATATCTAATTCATCACCTTCTAAGACTAATTCATCATAAAGCGAGACTGCGTCGAATAATGCTTCTTCGATTAATTGTTGTCGTGATTGAATTAATAGTTCGTGTTCTGGAAGTAAGGTCATTAATTCTTCTGCAATGATATCAAGCATCAATTTTCCATTCGCTGGATCAACCCAATAATGAGGATCCCCATCAAAATCATGATCATGGTCGTCATCAATGGTATTGGCAAAAAACTGATTTTCAATGACAGGGGTCGTGCTTAAGAGTGACACATAACTAGAAAGATCAACTAATTTACCTTGGACCGTTTCTTCAATATCGCGTATCCAAACTTCAAAAGTCTCACTCGTGAATAAAACGAGATCAGCATTATTTAATTCAACACGTTGGCTTGGTGTCGGTTCATAATCATGAGGATCAACACCCGCTGGTACGAGCCATTTAACGTTCATTAAATCACCCGCTAACGATGAAGCAAGACTATATTGGGGAAACAAAGTAGCAACCAGCAATGGTTCTGGATTTACCGGCGTGCCACAACTCGTTAATAAGATGAGCGTCAGAGAAAACTTAATTTTATCAATCTTCATAGACACATTCCTCACGGAAGTATCATAACAAAAAATTTTACAAATGCAAACTATTTGCGTTTAGGAGTATTCATCACAAGTTCGATGCCCATGATGCGATCAATGATATAGATGACCCAACTCAACAATAAGACGACACTTAGAATACCGGCAGCTATCCATGCAAAGGTTTCAAATCCAAGTGTTTGGACATCTAAAAAGAAATATGGATATAACGTTTCCGCCCCATTCAGATGGAAGCGACCGCCCAGACCAATATAAGCAAACAAATAAAACACATACGCCGATAATGTAAACAAATTGCCACCGATGTAAAAACTTTTTAAATTCCCTTTTTTATCAAAGAGAGCATAGTCAAGGATCACAAGAAATGGAACTGCATAATGAATGAAAATATCTTTAAGGCTAAAAATGACATAAGGCAAATGTTGATCCGAAATATAAGGTATAAGAACAAAAGAATAAACAATCGTCGTTAAGGATAAGAACACAATTAAGGTTTGTTTAAAAAAGTGAATTAAATTAGAGCGGGTTTTTCTAAACATCAAGTTTAAAATAAATATCACATATAATAGCGCAGTCATGACATTGACAAAGGTCGTAAAGTAACTTAAAACTTCAATCATATTAACCGCATCGAATAGGGTTAAATACAATCCGATGAGCGTGATTGTTAGAATAATTGTTTTAAAGGCAATCGAAAGTAAATGTTTCACTCGATTATTATAAATCAAAAATTAGTTTTCTTATTCTGTTCTTAAGGCGATAACTGGATCTTTTCTTGCAGCAATGCCAGAAGGAATTAATCCAGCGAGTAAGGTTAAGAAGGTCGATAGAACCACTAATCCACTAGCATAAACTGGCGATAAGGAAGTAAAGTTAGGAATATCGATTAAGTTAAGAATGATGATATTGATTGGGATATTAAGAGCTAAGGTTATGGTGATGCCTAATAATCCTGAAACAAAACCAATAATAATGGTTTCGGCATTAAAGATTCGACCAATATCTTTTTTTCTTGCGCCCAAAGAACGCATAATCCCAATTTCTTTCGTTCTTTCAATCACAGATACATAGGTAATGATCCCAATCATAATAGAGGACACCACAAGAGAAATCGAAGCAAAGGCAGTTAATACAATCGCAATGGTATTAATTAAATCCGTAATAGTTGAGGTAATGTTGGCCGCTAAGTCGGTGTATCGAATCATATCAAGTTCATCTCTTAATGCTGTTGTGCCATCGTAGTTATAAGCATCAATATAAGCTTTAATAAGGTCTTTAGATTCAAATGAACTTGGGAATATTTGTGCAGACACTGGTGTCATATCACCACCAATTTGACGCATTCTTTGTTGATAAACTGAAAGAGAATTGATCGCAGTTCCACCAATTACGTAATAACCAAGATTGGTTTCGGAATTAAAGCCATTTAATTGATCTTGTACAACTTCAGAATCCATTGCACCATTGGTCACGTCTTCATATGCATAATCGGTTAATGCAGACGTATAAGCTAAACCAGCATTAAGCAATTCTGCACTGGCGGATGGTTTGACCCGTAAAATGCCAACAACCTTCAAAGGTAGTAGTGTGGATTCATTTGATGTATCTGCATCGAAAACACCTTGAACATCATTTGTTTCGTAAATAGGTCTTTCTTCAGTCGATTGATCTTGATCAATTTGGTAATAAAGATTATTAGGAATCCATTTGATTTTAAATAAACCTTCATTGGCGTCTTCTGAGACGATGTCATTTAAGTCAATACCTTCATTCGCGTTAATATCGTAAAAACTAAAGAAGCTTTCGTCAATTCGATTTTGTTTATCCACAACCAGGACGAGTTCATCTTTTTCTTGAGGGTAACGTCCATTCAAGATGTCATATTGCGTGCGAATAAAGGCTTCGTTGTTAGGTAATTCATAAAAGTTACGAGCAAATGCAAATTGACCACCGCTACCTGCACTTCGGATGATGTTGGTGTTGGTAGAAGTTGTCACCATCAAATTCATGGCCATCGATCTAGAATAGGTGATTGCATTGTAATAACTTGCATCCATACCAGTGAGATAATCCAAAAACTGATCATCAATCTTGTTGTTGTGAAGTTGAACTTGTCCAGCTTCATATTGTGTAATGGGGGTGTTTGGATCTGGGAAATCATTTTCAGAATCTCGGACTGCAGCAGGTGGTCCGAATGCTGTAATCGATTGAGGGATCGAAATTGGAAAACCAGCTAGGGTATCACTTTGCAGGGATCCAACATAAATATTCATCCCTTCAGAAATAGATAAGACTAAGGCGATACCGATAATACCAATACTTCCGGCCAGTGACGTAATGAGTGTTCTTCCTTTTTTGGTAAGCAAATTGTTTGCAGAGGTTTTTAAAGCCGTTGTAAAAGGCATCGTGGTGCGTTTGGTCATGAGTTTTCCAGACGTTTCTGAATCGATGACTTCAGGGCGCGTATCATCAACAACACGGCCATCTAACAATTTCACAATACGGTCAGAGTGCGCTGCGGCAAGTTCAGCATTATGGGTCACCATGATGACGAGTTTACCCTTGGCAATTTTTTTAATTAAATCAAGGATTTGTCCACTGGTGTTGGTATCAAGTGCACCGGTTGGTTCATCTGCTAATAATATTTTAGGATTATTCACTAAAGCACGAGCAATGGCAACACGTTGCATTTGTCCACCAGAAAGTTGATTGGGACGCTTGTGGACATGATCCTTTAATCCAACTTCAATTAGAACATCTAAAGCACGTTTTCTTCTTTCTTTTTGACCGACACCTGAAAGTCTCAGTGACATTTCAACGTTATCAAGAACCGATAAGTGTGAAATTAAATTATACGTTTGAAATACGAAACCAATCGTTGCATTTCGATAACTATCCCATTCTGATTCTGTAAAATTCTTGGTGGATTTGCCATCGACGATTAAATCGCCGGATGTATATCGGTCTAAGCCCCCGATAATATTCATCATCGTGGTTTTACCACAACCTGAAGGACCTAGGATTGAAACAAATTCATTATTGCGAAAGGAAAGATCAACACCTCTTAAAGCGGGGAAGGGTTGTCCTGCTACGAAGTAATTTTTAACGATACCTTTTAAAACTAACATTGATTTGACCTCCAAATACAAAAACCATTATACGAGCAATTAATTGCATTGGTATCTCAAATACAAATTAAGTTGCGTTTATGTTTGGTTAAGATGCAATCTTAACGATAAATTAAGAAAATTAGAATGTAACCCGTGGACAACGCTGCCATGGTGATAGGAAAACCAATTTTAAAGAAATCCCAGAATTTAACTTGGAAACCAAGTTTTCTAAGAAAGCCAATGCCAGCGATATTTGCAGACGCTCCAATCGGCGTAAGATTACCACCTAATGTTGCACCTGCCAATAATCCAAACAGTAATAAATAAGGCGGCAAACCTAAATTTAAAGTTTGTCCAACCCCCATCATGACTGGTAAGAGTGTGGCAACATATGGAATATTATCGATGAAAGCCGAAATCAAAACTGAGATCAGCACAACAAATGTATAAATCATAAAGGGATCATTATTACCCACAGATTCAAATATTTGACCCATCGCTTCAATCACGCCTTGATTGTCTAAACCAATAATGAGAATAAACAATCCAAATAACAAACCGAGGGTTTCAAAATCAATCGCTTTAAATGCTTCTAGTACAGCTCGTTTTTCTTGATTAAATAATAATCGGTACATTACAAAGATCAACGCGATACCAAGGGTAATATAACCATTCATTTCATTTGGTGTGTTGGGGATAAAGGAAGCAACAATTAAAGAGATTAAGATTAAACCAAGAAACAAGGTGGGCGCTAAGTCTTTGACACTGGTTTTTTGTGTAAAGTTTAATCCTTCATGGTGTTTACCAAGAATAAACCAAAGCATGACCAAGCTCATGATGGTACCAATTTGCACAATAAAGAAGGGGCCCATTTTTCCTTCAACGAAAAAGAATTCAAAGAAATTCATATCGCCATACTGTGCGCCTGCAAGCATGACCGACGTGGTATCGCCCACTAATGTTGCAAATCCTTGAATATTGGCAAAAACTGAAACGGCAATAATCAGTGGCACAGGTGACATCTTTGTTTTTTTGGCAATGTCTAAGGCAATAGGCGCCACAATTAAAACCGTTGCCACATTATCCACAAAAGCAGATACAAGACCCGCAAACGTGGCTAACAGAATAATCGCCCATTTCGTTGAAGACACACGACGCATCATCCAATCTGCTAATAAAGCA
>JACCDP010111331.1_pt1 | contig 11725 bp, 8 predicted proteins | sample 7445841 | NCBI WGS metagenome assembly JACCDP01 (sample SAMN15323441, study PRJNA562643) | freshwater metagenome | isolation source: river surface water | place: USA:Blue River Watershed | collected 2017-08-17
AAAGAATCAAGTTGCATGGCTAAATCGCAGACTTACTCCTCATCCCCTGAATGCTTATAAAGAGCCATTACACTTACAACATGCGTTAGGAAATGGGATAAGCAAAACATATATAGCCGTGACTAATCCTAGCTATGCACCCTTAGAAAAAACGAGAAAATGGATAAAAGAACAAAAAGATTGGCAGTATGAAGAACTTGCAGCGGGTCATGATGCGATGATTACATCACCAAATGAATTAACTGCACTGTTGATAAAAATAACTACACAACCCATTTTGAATACTTAGTGATCTCGTTTGGAAAAATAATAAGTCACTAGCTAAGCTTCAATTAATTCTTAAGTTGTACTTCGAGAAATTGTTGAAGGCGTTGACAACCAAGATCTAATTTTTCTAATGAGCTAGCAAAGCACCAACGAATTGCACCCTCACCTTCTGGCCCAAAAGCACTGCCAGGTGCTAAACCTAAACCAGCTTCAGTCACTAAGCGTTTGCAAAGTGCTAGCGTATCAGTAGTACCTTGAATTTTAAAAAATAAATACATAGCAGCTTGAGGTGACGGCACGATAAGCCCTGCATCACGGAAGTAAGGTTCAGATAAGCGCGCAACTAAAAAATCTCTCGCTGCAGTGTAGCGCGCTTGGGTGCGCGTTATGATTGCCTCACCTTGCTCAATTGCGACAACACCAGCGCGCTGTATAAAAACGGGAGCGCAAGAAGTATTGTATTCAATGAGTTTGCCTAAACCATGCATAAGCTCATTTGGAATTTGCATCCATCCTAAACGCCAACCTGTCATTAACCACGACTTAGAAAAACTGTTTACTGAAATAACGCGCTCATCTCTGTCACTGATATCTAAAAAAGAAGGAGCGCACTGCAAGTTAGTCGTGGGAGTGGAATAAACTAACCTCTCATAGACATCATCAGCAATCAACCAAATTCCATGTTTGCGACAATGTGCCAATAATATTTCGTGTTCAGCACGCGTAATCATCCAACCAGTTGGATTGTTAGGCGAGTTTAATAATAAAGCTTTGGTATTAGGTGTTAGCGCGCGTAATAAGTGTTCAAGATTCAGCTCCCAAGCAGGATGCGGTGACGTAGTGCTGAGCACTAAAGGTACTGAAATAACTTCAGCGCCGAGAATTTTAGGTATCTCAACTAAATTAGGCCATAGCGGCGTAACGGCAACCACTCTATCACCAGGATTGAATAACAACTGCGCAATCAACATCAGTGCAGAAACACCCGATGAACTAACTGCAATATGATTCACGTCTGTTTTGCCGTGCAACCGAGTGACATAGTCAGCAATAGCTGCACGCAAATCTGGTAAACCTAAATTATGCGAATAAAAAGTCTCACCAGCATCGATAGAGGTTTTAGCCGCCAAACGTATAAATTCAGGTGTAACTTCGTCTGGCTCACCAAACCAAAATGGAATTACATCATTTCTACCCAAGCCCGCGTTAGCCACTTCACGAATACGTGAGGCGCCCAAAGATTGAATTGCAGAGCGAGGCGCTAGAGAAAAATGTGGGTTATCGGGTGTCATGAAAAACAGAGAAGTAGGCGACTACCTAAGTCTAAAATAAAGGCGGGTCTTAGGTAAGCATAAAAAGCAATAACTAATATGCAAACAAGCGTAGTCAAAAAGAATAATTTCTGAAATCGCAGCCACATAAAATAACCTAAGCAAGAGAAGGTGCTTTACGGAGTAAAGGTTCTTCATTAATTGGTAAGTTAATGAAGCCAGCAAAAATTCCTAAACCTATCGTAATCAACCAGACTGTCTGATAATTCCCATTGAGTGTATAGAGATAGCCGCCTAACCATACACCAAGAAAACTACCTAACTGGTGAGAAAAGAAAACAAAACCAGACAGCATAGAAAGATAGCGTACACCAAAAATACTAGCGATTACGCCATTTGTTAAAGGTACGGTAGAAAGCCAGAGCAAACCCATGGCAGCAGCAAACACATAAACAGAAAATGCTGTTAATGGAGCTAGAATAAAAATTAAAATAAATACGGCACGTGAAAAATAAATACCAGAGAGTAGATAGCGTTTAGGCACGCTACCCCCCAGCTTGCCTGCATAAAATGATCCGAAAATATTAAAAAGTCCTATGAGTGCTAAAGCAGTGACGGCAACACTAGGATCAGTAATACCTGCATCTTTTAAATAAGCAGGCAAATGCACACCTATGAAAACGACTTGAAAGCCGCAAACAAAATAGCCACAAATAAGAAGTCGAAATGAACGCTGAGAAAAAGCTTCGCGAATAGCTTCAGACAAGCTTTGCTGATGTTGATGCGGTGTGACTGCTTGTGCTGGTTCGCGCAATAAAAATGCCATAGGTACCATCACAATTAGAATCGCAACAGACAGCAACTGAAGCGCTTCTTGCCAGTTAGTCATGGCTATGAGTTGTTGTTCGGCAGGTATCATCACAAACTGACCAAATGAACCTGCTGCACCGAGTATGCCAAATGCCCATGAGCGTTCATTCACAGAAGTGGATCTGCCGACTATGCCGGATAGTGGACCAAATGCAGTACAAGACAATGCAGCACCAATCAGCACCCCAGTACTAATGATGAAGAGCGTGGGTTGATCAACCCAAGACATGCATAGCAAGCCAGCTACATATAGCGCAGCGCCAATTAAGACGATGCGAGCGACACCAAATTTATCTGCAGCTATACCTGCGAGTGGACCGAACAGCCCCCACATAATATTTTGTATGGCCATAGCCAACGAATATGTTTCACGTGTCCAGTTATGCGCTTGTGAAATAGGCTGCAGCCAGAAACCAAAACCATGTCTTACACCCATGGCCAGTGAAATAATTAAGCCACTTGCAATGAGAATAGATTTCAGTTTAGGTGCTTGAGATACGGTAAACATAGACACCACTTTGCTAAGCAGAGTTTAGTGGATGAGAAGAGTCTGTCATCGTTCTGGGAGTCAGAAGTAATGACAGACTAATATAGTCACGCTGTTTTTTTAGCGACAGCTTTTTTTACAGCGACTTTTTTAGCAGCAGTTTTAGTCGTTTTCTTTGCTGCTGTTTTTTTCACTGCTGATTTTTTAGCGACAGCTTTTGTCGGAGCTACTTCTTCTTCACCGGATTCTTTTTCAGCTTTCGTTGTTTTGGCAGCTTTAGTTTTAGTGCCATCACCTTTAGGTTTACGTTCTTCAAATTCAAAACCTACTTTGCCATCTTTTCCTTTAGCTAAATAAGCTTTGAATGGTCGACGAGTACGTTGCGAAACAAAACCAGGCAAAAGATCGGTCTTACCATCATTCAGTAATTTCACCATTTGTTCTGGCAAAACTTCTTGTTGTAATACGATACGACCACTGCGGAAATCACATACCTTAGGTTTGGCTAACGTCTTTTCACAGAAATAAGCCAGACCCATTTCATACACACCACTGCCACATTTAGGACAAGGGCCTAAGGATGTTTGACCTGTGAAATCAACTGGCTCTGCATTTTCATCATCCTGTGAGCCCTGACCAAAATCAAATTCCAGTTTGAAGTTTTTGATTTCTTCATCGCGCGAAATTTTTAGAATTGCTGCGAAAGGCCTGCCCATCTTGGAACGAAAACCTTGTAAGGGACCTATGGTGCGTTCAGTCAGTAATTCTTCAACTTCAGCTACTTCAAACTGTCTACCGCCTGGAATTTTACTCATAGAAAATTCGCACTTAGTACAGTTAAAGCGGCGGTAATTTTCTTTAACGACACCACCACAATTAGGACAAGGTGTCGTTAAGGTGGCGTAATCTCCGGGTATGGTGTCATTGTTATATTCTTTCGCACGCTTAACGATGATTTGCGTCATTTGCGCAATCTCGCGCATGAACTCTTCACGACTAATATTGCCGCGCTCGATTTGAGAAAGCTTGTATTCCCATTCACCTGTTAATTCAGGTGCGGTGAGCTCAGTGACATCTAAGCCTCGCAACAAAGTCATGAGTTGAAAAGCTTTAGCAGTAGGGATTAACTCTCGCCCTTCACGCACGATATATTTTTCATTCAATAAGCCTTCAATCGTCGCAGCGCGAGTAGCTGGTGTGCCTAGACCTTTGCCAGCCATCGCATCACGTAGCTCTTCATCTTCTATCAGTTTTCCTGCGCCTTCCATTGCCGACAGCAAGGTGGCTTCTGAATAACGTGCAGGAGGTTTCGTGACTAACGCATGCGGAATAACTTGTTCTGTTTTGACTTTCTCACCCTTAGCAACAGCAACTAAGGTGGTGCTACTAGATTCGCCATCTTTATTCGGTTTTTCATCGATGACTTCTTTGCCATAGACCGCTAACCATCCAGGGTTAGTCAGCACTTTACCTTCGGTCTTAAATTGATGACCTGATACTTCGGTATAGCGAGTCGTGACTAAGAATTCAGCAGCTGGGAAAAAGATTGCTAAGAAACGACGCGTCACTAAGTCATACAGTTTTTGTTCAGGCTCAGAGAGACTTTTAGGCGCTTGCGTAGTAGGAATGATCGCAAAGTGATCGCTGATCTTCGTGTTATCGAAAATACGTTTATTTGGTTTGACCCAATTGTTTTTTAAAACCTGTGAAGAGAATTGATAGTAGTTATTGTTCTCTCCTAACATCTCCAGCGTTTCTTTTACTGTATTCAAATAATCTTCAGGCAGATGTCTGGAATCAGTACGAGGATAAGTTAGTACTTTATGTTTTTCATAGAGTGCTTGCGCTAAGCCTAAGGTGTTCTTGGCTGAGAAACCAAAACGCGCATTCGCTTCTCTTTGTAAACTGGTGAGATCGAATAAAGCCGGCGCCATAGAAGTCGTTGGTTTCGCTTCTTCTGTGACATTACCCGATTTTTCTCTACACGCAGCCACAATAGAATCAGCTGCCGCTTTGCTCCAGAGTCGTTCTGCTTTTTTCTCTGGATCAGTTTCATCTTTTTTGAACTTGGTATCTAACCATCGTCCTTCATACACGCCCTCTGCGCAAACAAATTCGGCGCGCACTTCCCAGAAATCACGCGACACAAACCGTTTAATTTTTTCTTCGCGTTCTACAACAATTGAGAGCGTCGGTGTTTGTACCCGACCTACTGTGGTGAGATAAAAGCCACCTTCTTTAGAATTAAACGCAGTCATGGCACGGGTGCCATTAATGCCAATTAGCCAGTCAGCTTCACTTCTACAGCGCGCCGCATCTGCCAAGGGCATCATTTCTTCATCAGCACGCAAATGCGTAAAGGCCTCGCGAATTGCACTAGGTGTCATGGATTGCAGCCACAAGCGTTGTATAGGTTGTTTCGCTTTGGCGTATTGCACGATGAGACGGAAAATTAATTCACCTTCGCGCCCCGCGTCACAGGCGTTGATCAGTGCGCCTACATCTTTACGCTTAATGAGTTTGCCCAGTACTTTTAAACGCGCATGCGTTTTTTCTATGGGATTGAGTGCGAAGTGAGGGGGAATCATGGGTAAATGATTGAAAGACCATTTACCACGCTTGACGTCATATTCTTCAGGAACGGCAATCTCGACCAGATGACCGACAGCCGAAGATAAGACATAGTCGTCGGATTCGAAATACTCATCGTGTTTAGTAAAGCCGCCCAAAGTCTTGGCAATATCATTTGCGACAGAAGGCTTCTCTGCAATGATGAGCGTTTTAGTCATAGTGTCTGTCCGAATCTGGAATACTTATGTGGCAATCGCTGTGCATGTAAAAAACCAGCATTTTATTCAGCCGCGCAAAACTAGTTTTTTGGCAACATGAATAGTTGTGCGGCCAATGATAAGCGCGTTGCTGCAAAATCCGCAAGTTACACGCTTTAAAGTTACTGTTCTGATCTTTAGCTGATTGCAATTCGGTAAATTTTTCTAGGTGCTTAAAAAATCAAAAGCCCGCTAATTTAGCGGGCTTTCTGTAAATTTACGCTTACTTATTAGTGATAATGACGGGTTTCTGAGTCATCTTCATCGCTAAATAATTCATCAAACATCAAACCATCCGGCTCTTTGCCTTGGCTCCACAGCACCATTAACACAATGACTTTGAGCTTATCGAGAGAAATCGGCGATTCACTCGATGCGCAAGCTCGCTCGACCACGATTTCGCGCTGAGCAGCGTTAATGACTTCAGCGGACTCTAAAAATTGTATGAAACCTATCGCTGGGGTGCCTAAAATCTCGAATTCTTGCTCAGCATAGACCCGAAATCCAAAAGAAAACGCAGTTTGTCTAGCTTGCTGGCTAAAAATCTCATTAGTGGTCTGTGCAAGATCGGTCAACCAACCTAAAGCCTTGGTGATTTCATCTTGTTCAAAACCAACAGCCGTCAATTTTTTTGCCAAAGCCTCTGAATCAGGGCAGGCATCTGGGCGGTAGTAGGTTTCGTATAGGTAAACGAGGACATCGAACATTTGACTAATGTAGCGGTAACTGAGTGTCGACACAAGCCAAAATTAGCAGAAATTTAGCTAGAAATAGGCAAAAACTAGCTTTTTTTCATTAAATTCCTAGTGTTAGCGTGATTTATTTAATTTAGCGCACCGAGTGCAAATAAGCGTAATTCATTTATAAAAAGCAAACTTTTATCCGATTAAGCGCCTAATTTGTCCTCCAGGCAGGGTTTCGATCTGGCCCTGTAGTTCTAAATTTAAGAGAGCTGCCTGAACGGATGAAACAGGAAGTCCAGTACGCACGATGAGTTGATCCACACTCAGTGCTTCATGCCCCATATTTTCTAGCAAGCTCTGTAATTTTGGATCTGATAAGTTAGAAGCAGCGATTTGCACTCCGCTGCTGTGCGTACTTTTTGAATCTTTACTCTGCCAACGCAATTCTTCCAAAATATCTTGCGCAGATTCCACTAATTTCGCTCCTTGTCGTATGAGTTGATGACAACCTTTGGCAAGAGGGGAATGGATGGAGCCGGGTATAGCAAATACTTCTCTACCTTGCTCAAGAGCACTGCGAGCAGTAATGAGCGAACCAGACTGCGCTGCGGCTTCAACAACTAATACACCCAAGGAAAGCCCACTAATAATACGGTTACGACGCGGGAAGTTATGTGCTATCGCCGGCGTACCTAACGGATATTCGCTTATTATGCAGCCAACTTCGGCTATCTGGTGGGCAAGCGCTCTATTCGCAGCTGGATAGACTATATCTAAACCAGTTCCTATGACCGCAATACTAGAACCAGCGCAGCCTTGTTGTGCGGATTTTATTGCGCCAGTGTGAGCGCCGGTATCTATGCCTAAAGCTAGACCCGAAACCACTGTTAAGCCCGCTTCACTTAAATTTTGGGCGAAGCGGTCAGCATTTAACATCCCTTGGGCACTGGCATTTCGGCTACCCACAATCGCTACGGCAGGCATATTTAAAAATGCTGGTCTACCTTTTGCATAAAGCAGTACCGGTGGATCTGCAATGCTGAGCAAACTTTGCGGATAGTCCTCATCACCTAGTGTGATGACATGATTATTTTCTTGCGCCACCCAAGCTAGAGTCTGATCTATGTGAGCTTGAATCTCAGACGGAATTGGTCCGGATAAAGCGCGCGCAATTTTTTCAGGTATGTGTTTTTGTAGTGCCGAAAAACTGGTGTCAAAAATTTGTTCGGGCAATCCGAATTGAGTCAGCAAATCGCGGGCGGTTTGCGTGCCTAAGCCTTCAGTCGCTATAAGCCTTAGCCAAGCAGCTAAATCGTCATGGGCTTTCATTTTCCGTATGCCTGAACGCTGATCACCCTATCGCCGAGTGAAATTGCGTCTCTTGCCTGCGTTACCAAGGCGAAAGCAGCCAATTCACTCACATCAAAAACAAAGAGGGTGGCCATATTTTGCATAACGGTAGGTGGGGATGCTTCGGTTACAGATGAACCATCGATTCTAGCTTGCTTCAAGACCGATAAGGTCGTCCCTACTCGCATACCGTGCTGACTGCCCAAATTAACTGCTACGACATCCATAGTTCCTGCCCAAAGACCTTCTCGCATCAAAGTAGCAATGCGACCATTGATAGTATCGCCTTTGGAAGTCTGGCCATCGAATACATCATGCGGCCAATCATTTTGTAATGGCGGCAGCAGTACATCACCGACAGATAATTCAGCTGAGGCGTGAGTAACTAAAAATGTATGGGTGGGATTAAGCAATGTGGCAGCTTGCACAAGTTCTACTTTGCCTATCTGTAGGCCTGCAAGACCTAACAACTGACCACTAACTGGGTCAATGATTTTTTGCCAATTACGAACAACATCAAATTTTGAAACTTGGTTTAATTCTCCCTCAGCGTAAACGGTTTGATGTAGCCCGCCCAGCCTTTGGCTTAATTCAAATGCAGCGATTCTTGGAGCTTGTTTTATAGCGAGTGAGCTTAAAAATATGACCGGCGGGCGTTGTTTAGGTAAGCTTTGTGAAATGAAAGAGTTTGATGCCTTAGGAGGCAAAGCTTCGAGACGCACTTTTGGTGAGCGTTTTTCAATGATTGGGGGAGCGGCATATAAGGCTGAGCTCATCAGGAAGAAAAATACAGCTGTGCTAAACTTTTTCATCGGTTGTCAGTCCTATTTCCACGTTAACATTGCGCACAGCTCGGCGTGCGAGCAGACGAGGATTTTGCACTAGCCAGGCAACTTCTCTGCATGAAAACTAAGCTATTTTTTTAGATGTTGTGTAAAAGCTGAATGTCACTCCTTCCCATACTCCGTTATCCAGATTCTCGCTTGCATAAAATTGCTAAGCCTATACTTGCATTCGATGATCGATTGAAGAAATTAATCGCGGATATGGCGGAAACAATGTATGACGCACCTGGAGTTGGATTGGCAGCCACACAAGTAGATGTGCATGAAAGACTGATCGTGATAGATGTCTCTGAAACCAGAGATGATTTATTAGTACTGATAAATCCTGAAATAGTCTGGGCTAGTGAAGAACGCAAAGTTCATGAAGAAGGTTGTTTATCCGTGCCTGGTATTTATGATGGTGTGGCACGTGCTGTCGAAGTGAAAGTCAAAGCACAGGACGGAGAGGGTAAGTTTTTTGAACGTCAAGCAGATGGCTTGTTAGCCGTCTGCATACAGCATGAAATGGATCATCTATTAGGCAAGGTCTTTGTCGAATATCTCTCGCCACTCAAACGTAATCGCATCAAAACCAAACTCTTAAAAGAAGAGCGCGAACTTAAAAAAGATCGTTCTGTCGTTGCTAGCTAATTTTAATTCTCGTGTCAGCCTAGCTTGCATGGCGCAGGTTAAGTAAGTCTAGTTAGGCAAATCAAGCTAAGTCACTAGCTACTATAATCTGGCGATGAAAATCATATTTGCAGGTACGCCTGAGTTTGCCGTTACAGCACTAGCCGCACTTCATGCTGCAGGCTACAGCATTCCACTAGTACTCACGCAGCCTGACCGACCATCAGGACGTGGCATGCAATTACATCCCTCATCCGTGAAGCAGTTTGCATTGGCGCATAAGATCCCCGTTGCACAACCCACATCCTTACGATTAGACGGCAAATTCGCAGAAGAAGCGCAAGCGACGCATGCCTTGTTACAAGCAACCGAGCATGATGTGATGGTTGTCGCTGCTTATGGTTTGTTATTACCGCAATCGATTTTAAGTATTCCGCGTCTAGGTTGTATCAATATTCATGGCTCGCTACTTCCGCGTTGGCGCGGTGCTGCACCTATACACAGAGCGATAGAAGCAGGTGACACTCAAACTGGTATCACGATTATGCAAATGGACCAGGGCTTAGATACAGGCGCTATGCTTCTTAGTGAAACTGTGGACATACAAGCAGAGAACACTACGGGTGATTTGCATGACAGGCTAGCAAATTTGGGTGGCCGTTTAATTGTTGACGCTATGCGCGCACTCGAGTCGGGCAAGTTAGCTGCCACACCACAACCCGAAATGGGCGTGACTTATGCAGCGAAAATTTCTAAGCAAGAAGCTGCACTGAATTTTCAAGCGCCGGCGACTACTTTGGAGCGCAAGATCAGAGCATTCAATCCCTTTCCTGCAGCATGCGCGGAAATCGCAGGCGTCACATTAAAAATTTGGCATGCTGAATGCCTAGATTTAACAGGTGAGCCTGGTCAAATTTTAAGTGTCACGGAACAAGGAGTGACAGTCGCTTGTGGTCATGGTGCCTTAGTGCTGAAGGAATTACAAAAGCCGGGAGGGAAACGACTGCCTGCTGTTGAATTTGTGAAGGGTTTCCCTATGAAGTCAGGTCAGCGTTTCGAAATTCATTCTTGAATTAACGTATAATTCGACAGCGCCGATTTGATTATTCAAGTCAAAACCAGCTTGCGGGCGCCGAGGTGAAAGTCCTACACAAATACTGCTAAAGCGGCATGCATGCCCGGCTTTGCTTTGCAGGCCGGGTTTTTTATTTTCTGCAGCGATTATATTTTTTTGAGCACATGAAACGCGACGCTATATCTACAACTGAAACGATTTTGCGTGATTTACTATCACAGCGCATATTGATTCTTGATGGTGCTATGGGCACCATGATTCAGCGTTATAAGCTGACAGAAGAAGATTATCGCGGTGAGCGTTTTGCAAATTTTGCCGTGCCAGGTAAAGAAATTTTCGTCAAAGGTAATAACGAGCTGTTAACGCTCACCCAGCCGCATGTGATTCAAGAAATCCATGAACAGTATTTAGCAGCAGGTGCAGATTTAATCGAGACCAATACCTTTGGTGCGACGACGATTGCTCAAGATGATTATCATATGCCGCATCTAGCTTATGAGATGAATGTGCAGGCAGCGAAAATCGCGCGTGCAGCATGTGATAAATACAGCACCAAAGATAAGCCACGCTTCGTCGCTGGCGCATTAGGCCCTACACCTAAAACAGCATCGATCTCTCCCGATGTTAATGATCCTAGTGCGCGCAATGTCACCTTCGATCAATTAGTTAATGCCTATTTTGAACAAACGCGTGCCTTAGTAGAAGGTGGAGCGGATGTATTGTTAGTTGAGACTGTGTTTGACACACTCAACTGCAAAGCAGCCTTGTTTGCGATTGATCAGTTTTTTGAAGAGCATGGACAAAAACTGCCTATCATGATTTCAGGCACAGTGACTGATGCCTCTGGTCGTGTTTTGTCAGGTCAAACAGTGACTGCCTTTTGGAATTCAGTGCGTCATGCCAAGCCTTTAACCATAGGTTTAAATTGTGCATTAGGTGCGACGCTGATGCGTCCGTATGCTGAAGAGCTATCAAAAATTTCAGAAACCTATGTTTGTATTTATCCAAACGCAGGTTTGCCGAATCCTATGTCAGACACAGGATTTGATGAAACACCAGATGTAACTTCTTCGCTCTTAAAAGAATTTGCTGAAAGTGGTTTCGTAAATATTGCTGGTGGCTGTTGTGGTACCACACCAGATCACATCAAAGCGATTGCTGAAACAGTGCAGGCTATAGCGCCACGCATCATTCCTACCCATTTGCATCAAATGCGCTTGTCGGGTTTAGAGCCTTTTACGATTGATGAAGACTCTTTGTTCGTCAACGTAGGTGAGCGTACTAACGTCACAGGTTCAAAAGCATTTGCTCGTATGATTTTGAATGAGCAATACGAAGAAGCTTTAGCAGTCGCACGTCAGCAAGTTGAAAATGGTGCGCAAGTTATTGACATCAACATGGATGAAGCCATGTTGGATTCAGTTGCAGCCATGACGCGGT
>JACCDP010660902.1_pt1 | contig 11725 bp, 5 predicted proteins | sample 7445841 | NCBI WGS metagenome assembly JACCDP01 (sample SAMN15323441, study PRJNA562643) | freshwater metagenome | isolation source: river surface water | place: USA:Blue River Watershed | collected 2017-08-17
CACTACCTAATCCAAGGCTCATTCTAGAAATAAATTTTCTTCGATTTGCGTTAAGGCCGTGTTCGAGTAATTCTTTTTCCATGGTTTATGTTTTTGTGATCGCTTCTTGCATGTTATAAATAACCTGAATGGTTTGCATAGCTGCAGCGAGATCAACGATTTGCTTTGTTCTTGGTTTATAGGTACCTGGCTCAACAAGTATTGCCGCCTTTTTTTGATCCTTGGCTAATTCTTTTTTTGTTTCGTCGTAAAAAGAAACCAGGGTTTCAATTTCTTTACTACTTGCTTGTCTACATAAAATGGATCTAAAAGCTTTTTCGATTAGCTTATTGGTTTCAGGTTGTTGTTGCAATAATTTATCGGCAAGTGCTTTAGATGCTTCCAGTACTGTTGGATCATTGAGCATGATAAGTGCTTGCAGTGGGGTGTTGGTACGGTACCTTGTTACTTGACACTCGTCTCTATTGCTTCCGTCAAACATCATCATAGAGGGTGGTGGTACAGTACGTTTTATAAATGTGTACATCCCTCTTCTATAAAGTGCTTGCCCAGTATCTTGCATGTACTTGTTTAATATGCCTCTTCCAGAAGTAGCAAGTTCCCATAACCCTGGGGGCTGGTATGGTTTAACACTAGGTCCACCAATTGTTTTATTAAGTAGTCCACTACTTGATAGCAGCATATCTCTTACAAGTTCTGCAGAATAACGTACCCTTGGCGCATACGACCAATAAGTGTTTAAAGGATCCACCCTTTGTTTTTTGTCAGAAATTTCACTTGATTGCCGGTAGGTTGCTGACATTAAAATTTGTTTGACAAGTCTTTTCATATTCCAACCGTTATCTCTAAAATCTACGGCTAACCAGTCTAGAAGTGCAGGGTGTGTTGGAAGGTTTCCTTGCATACCAAAATCTGCAGCAGATTTTACAAGGCCCCTGCCAAAAAATTCTTGCCACATTCTATTTACAAATACACGTGCTGTTAAGCTATTTTTTTTGTCAAACAACCATTTTGCCAATCCAAGTCTATTTTTTGGAAGTGAAGGGTCAAATTGTAAAACAGCAGCAGGTGTGCCAGGTTCGACCTCAACCGTTTTTGCTGCATAACTACCTCTATCTAAAATATAGGTTTTACGAATCGTATCTAAATCACCCATTACAGATACTTCAAGTTTATTGGTATCTACTTTGTTGATGAATTTTAAAATCCCTTTGACATCTTCGTTGGTGATGTCCATGCGTGGATTTTTTGCATAGGTAACCGGTCCGCCTACCGTAGATTCTAAACCTACTTCATTAACGTTATTAAAAAACGCAAAGAGCTGGTAGTAATCTTTTTGTGAAATGGGATCGTATTTGTGGTCGTGACACTTTGCGCATTCGACAGTTAGAGCAAGTACAGATCGTCCAAAAGTATTGGTTCTGTCTGATGCGTATTCGATTCGATATTCTTCATCAATAACACCACCTTCTTCTGTGATTTTATGATTTCTATTAAAGCCTGTTGCTAAAATTTGTTCTTTGGTAGCACCTGGTATTAAATCACCTGCCAACTGCCAGGTAATAAATTCATCGTACGATAAATTTTTATTGAATGCATGTATCACCCAATCTCTCCATGGCCACTGGCTTCTATAATTATCGTCTTGATAACCATGGCTATCTGCATAGCGTGCAATATCGAGCCAGCTAATCGCCATTTTTTCACCGTACTGTGGCATGGCTATTAAACGGTCTACTAATTTTTCATATGCGTTATCGCTATTATCATTTACAAAAGCTTTTGTTTCAGCTTCGGTTGGTAATACGCCCACTGCATCCATGTATACGCGTTTTACAAGGCGCTCTTTATCTGCAACTTCGTTTGGCGTCAAACCTTTTTCTTCCATCTTATTTAAAATAAAATAGTCGATTTCATTTTTAGGCCAACTTTCGTCATCTACTTTTGGAAGTGCTTGTTTTTGTGGAATCGTAAAAGCCCAGTGTTTTTCATATTTCGCACCTTGCTCAATCCATTTTTTTATAATGGCCACTTCATTACCTGTGAGTCTCGGTAATTTACTAGATGCCACGGGCATTACTAGGCTAGAATCTGTTGTTGTTATTCTTTGAAATACTTCTGATAGTTCTGGTTTGCCTGGAACAATGCCACGTTTGGTTGGGTGATCTTGCAAAGCTTTGTATGCTTCACTTTCTATATCAAGTCGTAAGCCTGCTTCCCTTTTTTTAGGATCTGGTCCATGACAGCTAAAACATTTGTCTGATAAAATAGGTCTTACATCATAATTATAGCTTACAACATCTGGCACTCTTACATCATCCACAGCAGTGGTTCGAAAAGAGTAGTAAGCTAATACACCAACAACAAGGCAAACGCCTGTTAGGATGAAGAGTCGTTTATTAATCATATGAACACATTTATGATGGCAAATCAGTACCTTAAATATAAATCTTTATCGGGCCATTTATATGCTATTGTATGGTGTAGATAAAAAAGTGCAGGAAAAGGCTAAATAAGAGCTGTTTTAGCTATAAATATAAAATAATATAAATATTTAAATACTATATAACCAATGATTTAGATAAATATCGATCTCATTGTTTGCATTAATTTTGAGGTGTAAAATGCCTTTTCTGTTAAAACTATATCGACTATTTTGACTTATTTTTAAGCAGAAAGAAACGATTATGCAATCAAAACTGTTTGTGCAACAAAAAACGGGTACTTTATTGGCCCTACTGCTTGTTTTGTTGTGGACGCATATAATGGCCCAAACGAGTCGTATATCCGCACCACTTTCTGAAAAAACCTACAAAGCCCGAATAGCAAAACAGCCCATTAAAGTAGATGGCAAATTAAATGAGCATAGTTGGAAACAAGCTATTTTGATTTCAGATTTTGAAGACATTGAAGGTGCTAATAAACCCAAGCCAGCTTTTAGTACCAATGTTAAAATGATGTGGGACAGTCAATATTTATATATCGGCGCTGTTTTGGAAGAGCCGCATTTGTGGGGTACTTTAAAAAAACACGACGACATTATTTATCGCGATCATGATTTCGAAGTTTTTATTGATCCCATGGGTGATGGTGAACAATATTTTGAAATTGAAATTAATGTGCTAGGAACGATCATGGATTTATTTATGAATAAACCGTATAAAAAAGGGGGCACTTTTGATATGGAATGGAATACTACTGGTATTGTATCAAAAGTAATTGCCAATGGAACCATCAATGATAATTCCGATATCGATAGTGGTTGGACGGTTGAAATGGCTATTCCATTTACAGCAATTTCGCGAACACAACGCGCTGCTACTCCTTCTTTTAATACACCTTGGCGCATCAATTTTTCACGTGTGCAGTGGACACTTGAACCTGATGGAAAGACGTATCGAAAAAAATTAAATGAAAATAAAAAGCCTATCTCTGAACACAATTGGGTATGGAATCCAACCGGTGTTATTGATATGCATGTGCCAACTAAGTGGGGCTATTTATATTTTAAAAACTAAATGTATTGTATGTCAAATAATCGTAGACAATTTTTAAAAAATAGTATTGGAACAGCTGCTGCTGCTAGCTTTGCAGCTTTACCTGCTATCGCTAATATGCCAGTAAGCACGGATGTAAAAAAGCAAAAAAATAAACACTGGATTTGGATTAATCCTGATAAAAAAGATGAACTTGCTGTGCTTAAAAAAAGATACAAAGCATATTATGACGCTGGTATCAGAGGGCTTTTATTTGAAGCTGATAGCGAAAAACATTTTACCGAAGCAAAAAATGCAGGACTAGAAGCGCACCGCTGGAATTGGACGATGAATAGAGGCGATGTATTAAAACAACATCCAGAATGGTCTGCCATTTCTCGAACTGGAGAATCATGTGCTACAAAGCCTCCATATGTTGGATATTACAAATGGTTGTGCCCATCAAAACCAGAAGTGCAAGATTTTTTAAAAAACGAAGCGGATATTATTTTGTCAAAAAATTATATTGATGGTTTACACCTCGATTATATTCGTTTTTGTGATGTGGTATTGCCACTCAATTTATGGGATACGTATAAACTAGATCAACGAACAGAATTACCTGCCTATGATTTTTGTTATTGCAAAACATGTAGAGATGCGTATGCTGCAAAAACGGGTAATGATCCCTTGTCACTTCGCTATCCAGATGCGCAGGTATCTTGGCGTTTATTTAGATACCAGGCTATAAATAATGTGGTAAATGAATTAGCGGTTGTAGCACATCAACACCATAAAAAAATTAGTGCTGCCGTTTTTCCAATGCCTGAACTTGCACGTCGAACGGTAAGACAAGATTGGACCAATTGGAATTTAGATATGGTTTTCCCAATGATTTATCATGGATTTTATCAAGAGGGTGTAACCTGGATTGGTGACGCTGTTGCAGAAGGTGTACGATTTCTAAAAGATGGTGTGCCACTTTATGCAGGTCTATTTTTATCGGACTTTAATAACCAAACCGAGTTAGCTTCAGGTATAAAATATGCCTTACAAAATCAAGCTGCGGGAATTTGTTTTTTTGGCGGCGTTACGGATGAAGTGCTGGCAACCTTAAAGCAAGCAAGTTCATAATTATATATCACAATAGTTGTATATGTAAGCTGCTTATATTAAATAAAAGTCTGCATCTTCCTATATTTTGTTGTCTTACAAGCTGTATTACAAGTTTCCCGGGGTGTATATTACAGATTTTATACTTATATAGAATTTACTAAATGATAATTTATTGATATTCATCAGGTATCAAAAGGTGATGTTTTGTTATTGCAAATTGAATATCATAAATAACCCTATTTGGTAGGATTTTTTTATATTTAGTTAGTTTCTCGGTCATTTTTTTGTATGACTTTTTATCCCACTTATGTAATATGGTTAAATCTTTAATTTTCAAAATTTGTTCTTTAATATTTCTATTAATTATATTGGACGCATGTAAAAAAACAGAACAAAAGAGCCTTTTAGAAACACGAAAGAGTTATTTGGTTGGATATGGATCTTTTGGCACTAATTGGAAGTTAATGTCATTTACTTCAGAGTCTATACCGCAAGTGCTAACTAATAGCCAGCTGCTTTTCAAAAAGCAATATTTCCAGAATGGAAAATTTAGTGATACAGATGGGGCTATTGGTAATTGGACTATACCTATTGTTGATTCTTTGCATGAAATTTATACTAATTATCCATCTGGTGTTCAGGTGAAACAAAGTTACTTTATTCAGTTTCTAAGCTACGATTCATTGTCTCTTACCTATTTATTAAACGGAAAAAAAGGCAATGCAAGTTTCAAAGCGATTCGTTAGTTTGATCATATTATTTTTTGCTTTTTCGAATTTAAAAGCTCAAATTAATATGCAATATGTTATGGGCGTTGTTGGTGATGAAGGATCGAAAGAACAATTTTTTTCAGGAGCCCTTTTGTTTGAAAGTAATCGTTGTTTTTTATTAACTAATGGCGTTACAAATAACTTTTCAACCAAATCACAAGCCTTTAGTTTTAATTGTATTGTTGCACCAGCAATACAACCCCTTCATTTGATTGCTTATCCTAATCCCTTTAAAGAAAAAGTAGTAATCAAGTCTCGGTCTTTATTTGATTTTAACACTTCGGTAATGTATAATTTGTTTTTATATAGCCCCTCCGGTGTGTTACTTAAAACGTATTCAACCTCTATATATGGCCTAAGGTCAGGCTTTGAAATATCAGCTCAGATATATGATGCTGGAATATATTATTTAAAAATACAAGTTGGTAAACAACTAGTAGAAACCTTACAATTAATTAAAATACAATAGCTATATGACACTTAAAAAAATTAGCGTATTTTTTGTTCTTTCTTTTCAATTTCTAGCCTATACTTTAAGTGCTCAAACAACTAAAGTACCTGATGGTATACTATTTCAAGCAATTGCAAAAGACCCGTCAGGGAATCCTGCAAAAGGAAGAACGATCTATATAAAAAATGCAATTCTGCAAACTAGTATAAATGGCCCTGAGGTTTATTTAGAGGCGCATAAAATAGTGGCTTCTCAAGAAGGTGTTTTTGCCATTGTTATTGGTAAAGGAAATAAGTTATCGGGTCCAGCTTCAATTGGTAATATCGATTGGTCAAATGGCCCTTATTATTTAAATATAAAGGCAGCAATCGCACCTTCGGTTCCGCTAACAAATTGGAATGTGGAAGAGCATTATATAGATATGGGTACTTCTCAATTTTGGACAGTTCCATTTGCTCTTTATGCTGCAAGGGTTGATGGCTTTGAATTAAAACTAAATATAGCAGATACGTCAACTATGTTGGCCTCTTATCTAAAAAAAGTGGATACCATCAATCTTTCTAATCGAATAAATTCCAAATTATCAGCATCAGACACTGCTTCATTATCATCTCGAATTAATGCCAAGTTAAATATCACAGATACTGCATCATTATCTTCTAGAATTAATAGGAGGCTTGTAATAACAGATACAGCTGCTATGTTAATTAATTATGCTAAAAAAAATGATATTCCTGATACTGCTTCAATATCTGCCCGTATCAATTCTAAACTAACAGCTTTGGATACTGTCTCTTTGTCATCTAGAGTTATAGCAAAACTTTCAATCGCCGATACTGCAGTAATGCTCAATAATTATGCAAAAAGGTCGGATATCCTAGATACTATCTCTTTGTCAAACCGAATTAATAATAAGGAATCTATCAATAATAAAACACTTATTCTAAGTGCAGATCAAAATTCTGATTTAAAATATCCATCAGCAAAAGCTGTTAAACATTACATAGACTCTCTGATAACTATTAATACCTTTTCAGGTAGCAATTCGTCAACTTCTTCTGTTTCTGTAGTTGATGCAGACGCAAATACAAAGGGGATTATTCAATTAACCGGCGATCTAGCGGGAACAGCCGTTAGTCCCCGTATTGCTTCTGGGGTAGTTACAAATGATAAACTAGCAAATGGAATAAGTGCTGTAAAAGTTGGGCTTGGCAATGTTACAAATACTAGCGATCCTGATAAACCGGTTAGTATCTTGCAACAGGCAGCACTTGATACAAAATTAGCTATTGCAGATACTGCACTCATGCTTAATAGAAGAATTGGAAGAGATACAATATTCTTGTCTCAAAGAATTGAAGCGAAAGAAAATTTGATTAACAAATCACTTGACATTAATACTGATGCAAGCTCTGATGTTAAGTTTCCTTCTGTAAAAGCAGTTAAGACCTATGTAGATTCTTCAATTGTGGCATCTGGAAATGGAGGAGGTAATTCAAATAATTCAAACTCAAATGTAACTGATGCCGATGCTACCAATAAAGGTATATTAAAACTTGCTGGCGATTTGTCAGGTACTGCTGCTTTACCATTAGTTGCTAATGGTGCCATTGTAACTTCAAAAATCGCTAATGGTGCAGTTACTGATTTAAAAATTGCAAACGGGATTAGTGCATCAAAAGTTGGCTTAGGAAATGTAGACAATACAAGTGATCTAGATAAACCCATAAGTACATTAACGCAAGCTGCGCTTGATACTAAGTATTCTAATTTGCAGGCGCAAGCACTTATTGCAAATGTAAATAATAAAGTAAATATTTCCGATACGAGCGCTATGCTAAGTGCTCGTTTTGCTAGAGACACTTCATTTATTTCAAATAGAATCAATCAAAAAGTAAATCTTGCAGATAGTGGTATTGTTTATGCGACTCCATCTCAAATCACATCAAGTACTTTTGATTCTAGTTCATTGAGTAGTCGAATTAATCTGAAATACGATGCAGCTAATGGAGATATTTTATTTAATAGAATCAATACGAAGCTCAGCGCAGTTGATACTGCTTTTTTAAGTAATAGAATTAATTTGAAATTAAATATTGCAGATAGTACCTATAGTTATGTTACGCCCACCCGTTTGCTAAATGCGGCTACTGATACTTCTCAATTGTCAAATAGGATTGATGAAAAATTAAATATAGCTGATACTGCTCGCATGCTACGAGACTATATGTTAAAGGCTGGACTAAGCAGTGTAGCAACAACAGGGAATTACCTTGACTTAATTAATAAACCTGTTTTATCTGGTAATAGCGGGGCTGTAACATCTGTAAATACATTAATTGGTGACATTGTTATTGATAAATCTAGTATTGGGTTAGGGAATGTTGACAATACGAGTGATGCCAATAAGCCTATTTCATTTTTGACCAATAATGCTTTAATTGGTAAAATATCTACAAGTTTAATCAATGCACCTAATGGTGTGGCCGGCCTGGATGCAAATACAAAAATTCCTAGTTCTTTATTACCACCCATTTCCTTTACCGCAATTTCTGTTGTTGCCAATGCCTCAGAAATGCAAGCTCTTGGAGCCGCATCTGTTAAGGGAACGGTTTGTGTTCGAACCGATGTTTCAAAGTCATATGTTTTAAACACCGATTTTTCTACTAGTTTATCTGATTGGATAGAACTTTTAACACCTGGCGCACCAGTTCAAAGTGTAAATGGTAATGTCGGTGTTGTGAATTTAAAAACAAATAATATTGGTGAACTCACTAATTTATATTTTACGGATGCTCGCGCAAGGGCAGCATTAAATGCAGCTGCACCAGTTTTATTCAATCCAACTACAGGCGTTTTTAGCATAGACACTGGCAGTAATGTAAATAGTATCGCAACCAAATGGAATGTATTGCAACAAGCAGCAGCATCTTCTTCTGGTCTTGCTTTAAAAGTCAACATTTCTGATACTGCAAATATGCTATATCCTTATGCAAAAAATTATCAGGTAGCAAACGGGTTAGCAGCAAAATTAAGTATTGCAGATACATCATACATGCTTAGTCAACGTATAGGAAAAGATACTCTTTCATTGTCAAACCGCCTTACTGCTAAACTTTCTATTGCAGATACGGCACTTATGTTAAGTAGCAGAATTGCCCGAGACACAATCCTACTTTCTGAAAGAATTTCTAGTAAAGTTTCAATAGCAGATACTTCTGTTATGCTTAGTTCAAGATTTGCAAGGGATACTGTTGCGCTTTCTAATAGAATTAATTTAAAATTAAATATTTCTGATACTGCTTTAATGTTCTCTAAAAGATTTGCAAGAGATACTGCGGCACTTTCAAATAGGATTAATTTAAAATTAAATACTGCAGATACAGCTGCTATGCTCACTAATTATTTGGCAAGTATTCATACAAAAGAAAATGCAGTTAATAAATCTATAGATACGAGCCTGGGTGGACTCTCGCCTAGTAATGTTTTGTTTCCAACACAACTTGCTGTTAAAAAATATATTGAAAACAATGCGGCTACTATAAGTTCAAGTAGTACTGGAACTGTGGTAGATGCAACCACTTCTGTAAAAGGAAAAATTCAGTTAGCTGGTGATTTAGGCGGAACAGCAGCGAGTCCTCAAGTGCTTTCAATAGGTGGAATACTTAAGGATACATTGGCTGAAGCAGTTAATTTGATGAAAGCCGCAACGCCAGATAATATTGTAAACTATATGGTTCGACGAAGTCCAAATGGAGATTTTTCGGGAAGCACAATTACTGCCAATACTTTTAGAGGAAATATAATTGGTAATGTTACTGGCAATGTAACTGGAAATCTTACCGGCAATGTTACTGGAACCTTAACTGGTAATGCAACCAATGTTTCTGGTATTGTCGCACTTGCCAATGGAGGAACAGGAGCAAATTCTGCTACTGCTGCAAAAACAAATTTAGGACTTGGTAATATCGACAATACTTCTGATTTAAATAAGCCTATAAGTACTGCACAGCAAACGGCACTTGATCTAAAAGCAAATTTGGAATCGCCCACTTTTACAGGGCTTGTAGTTTTGCCAACGGGCACAACAGGTGTCACGCAACCTTTAAATGACAATAGTTCAAAATTAGCGACCACTGCTTATGTTGCAAATGCCATGGCAGATGCTTCTGGAACTATAACAAATTCTGTGGCAGATGCAACAACAACGAGTAAAGGTAAAATTTTATTAGCTGGCGATTTAGGTGGTACTGCATCTATTCCTTTGGTGATGAGTATTGGTGGTTTAAATAAAGATGAAATTACTTCCGCTGCTATTTTATCCAATACGGCTACTGCACAAAATACAGCAAGTACCATCGTTAAGCGTGACGCTTCGGGTAATTTTATTGCAAGTAATATTACTTCTAATATCATTGGTAATGTAACAGGTAATGTAACCGGGAATCTTGTAGGAAATGTTACTGGATCGCTAATAGGTAATGCTACCAACGTTTCTGGCGTAGTGGCTGTTGCAAATGGAGGTACAGGAGGAAGTAATGCGAGTAATGCACGAACCAATTTGGGTATAGGTAATATTGATAATACTTCTGATTTAAATAAACCCGTAAGTACCGCGCAGCAAAGCGCACTTGATCTAAAAGCGAATATAGCTTCTCCAACATTTACAGGTCTTGTTGTTTTGCCAACAGGAACAACGGCTGTTACACAAGCACTCAATGACAATACAACAAAATTAGCGACCACTGAATATGTAGCCAATGCTCTTGCTGATGCATCTGGATCAATTACAAACTCGGTGGCCGATGCAACCACTACCACAAAAGGTAAAATATTATTAGCGGGAGATTTAGGGGGCACTGCAACTTCGCCACAAGTTTTATCTGTTGGAACGGCAACAAAAGATCAAATTGTTGCTGCTACTACACTTGTTAATACAGCTACAAGTTCTGGAACAGCAAGTACAATTGTTGCAAGAGATACAAATGGATCTTTTGCTGGAAATTTATCTGGTAATGCAACCAACGTAACAGGTATAGTTTCTATTTCTAATGGTGGAACTGGTTCAACTACAATTGCAGGTATGAAAACTAGTTTTGGTTTAGATAATTTGGATAATACGACCGATATCAATAAGCCAATCAGTAGTTTAACACAAACTGCATTAAATTTAAAACTTAATACGTCTTTGCTTGCTTCCGCTAATGGCGTTGCCAGTTTAGGTGCTGATGGTAAAGTGCCAATTATTCAACTTCCTTCTTTTTCAATTACTTCTGTTAGTGTTGTAAATAGTAGTGCCAATATGCTTGCACTAACCGGATTATCGGTAGGATCTGTAGCGGTACGAACAGATAATGCAACCAATTATATTTTAACGGCACTTCCGGCAAGTACGCTTGCAAATTGGGTTAGTTTTTCGCCAGCTAGTGTTAATGTGCAATCTGTAAATGGTGCAACAGGTGCCGTTTCATTAACGGGTGCTGCAAATAGAATTTCTGTTACGTCAAATGTTTTTGATATTGCTGCTACCTATGCTGGTCAAAGTTCGATAACTACACTTGGTACTATTGGAACGGGTATTTGGAATGGTACTACTATTGCGATTAATAAAGGAGGAACAGGCGCTACAACTGCAAATGATGGATTTAATGCACTAGCACCTGTACAATCGGGACATACCGGAAAATTTTTAACAACCAATGGAACAAATGCAAGTTGGGCAAGCATTAGTAGTGCAGGTGGTTGGAGCACAACGGGGAATAGTGGTACTGTCGATGGAACCAATTTTTTTGGTACGACAGATGCGCAGCCATTAAATGTGCAGGTGGGTGGTATTGTATCAGGTAGATTTGATGTGAATGCGGTGTCAGGTCAATCGACGCTTGGTTATGGTTCGGGTTATTCACTAGTGC
>JACCDP010665801.1_pt1 | contig 11725 bp, 9 predicted proteins | sample 7445841 | NCBI WGS metagenome assembly JACCDP01 (sample SAMN15323441, study PRJNA562643) | freshwater metagenome | isolation source: river surface water | place: USA:Blue River Watershed | collected 2017-08-17
ATTTTATGAAGAAGGAAGGCCATCCTGAATATAACAACGTCGTCTTCGTGGATGTCTCCACGAACCGCGAATTCCCGGCTCGTTCGACCATGAAGTCGAAGGAGACCAAGGTGATCGACGGCGTCGAACATTTCGTCATCCGTCGTGAAGTCACCATGGACTCGCACCCCGCCTACACCGGCGAGAAGCGCTTCGTGGACTCCGCCGGTCGCGTCGAGAAGTTCAACACGAAGTTCCGTCGCAAGTAAGCCTCCCTCGAGGCTTGCCCGAAACCCGCCCGGTTCGCCTGGCGGGTTTTTTGTTACCCGGTTGCCCCACCCTGGCGGTAAGGGGGGTAGTGTGATCTCTGCCGGGTAGGATCCGGGAAGGGGGTACTGTGGAGAGCAAGTCAGCCATAGGGGCTGGGGGCTGAGCTTCTCAAAAGGTGCCCCTTTTTAGGCTTTTTCGCGCAAAGGGTAAAAATCGCCCCTTTTCATCTCTTAAGACGGGCGGCGCCCGTTGGGGTCGGTTCACCCGGGGTGGGAATAAGTCCCGTGAACATGCTCCATTGCCGATGCTTGGGGGATAGCCCTACCCCTTGATCATCAAGAGCCCCCAGCTTTATTCACAGGCCAATGTGAATAGGAGTGCGTAAAATCGGGTCAAAATGCGGCAGGGGAAATTTAAGCAAAAGGTGCTTGATTTTGTCCCCGGACTGTTGCAATACTGACCCCGCTATGAAGCATATCCTCCCGATCCTCACCCTCACGACCCTCGCTGCTGCTGCCTCTGCCCAGGCTGCCGCTCCGGCCGGTCTCTCCTACAACCGCGTTGGCCTCGGCTACAACACGGACAGCAAGGGCTACTCCCTCTCGGCTTCGGCCCTGATCGGCAGCTCGAACTTCCTCGTTGAAGCTGACACCACCATCGGTGGCAACACCTCCGGCAACGGCGCCGACTCCGTCTCCCTCGGCTACGTTTTCAAGAACGTTGCCTTCGGCGCTGACGCCACCGTCTCCGTCGCTTCCAACGAAGCCTACGGCCTCAACGTCCGTAAGGACCTCGGCATCTACAACCTCGAAGTCGCTGCCTCCTTCGGCCGCAACTCCTCGGACGTCAACGTCTGGGGCGCTGAGCTCGCCTACAACGTGAGCAAGCAGATCCAGGTCGCCGTTGGTTACTCCGACGCCCAGGGTTCGGCCTCCACGTCCGACATCTCGGTTCGCTACAACTTCTAATCTTAGGATTAGAGGCTGATCACAAGGGCCCCGGCAACGGGGCCCTTTTTGTTTGTTTTCAAAAAGGGCTTCCGAGTCGAATGTGTCAGGCTGATGGCAAAAACGCACTTTTTTGTTGTTTTACGATCATTCGTGCTTACTAACGACCCTGCATATGAAGCACATCCTCCCGATCCTCACCCTCACGACCCTCGCTGCCGCTGCCTCCGCCCAGGCTGCTGCTCCGGCCGGTCTCTCCTACAACCGCGTTGGTCTCGGCTACAACACCGACACCAAGGGCTACTCCGTCTCGGCCTCCGCCCTGATCGGTTCCTCCAACTTCCTCGTTGGCGCCTCCTCCACCATCGGTGGTAACGGCACCGCCAACGGTACCGACTCCGTCTCCCTCGGCTACCTCTTCAAGAACGCCGCCTACGGCATCGACGCCGTCGTCTCCGTCGCCTCGAACGAAGCCTACGGCCTCGGTCTCCGCAAGGACCTCGGTATCTACAACCTTGAAGCCGCTGCCTCCTTCGGCCGCAACTCCTCCGACAACAATGTCTGGGGCGCCGAGCTCGCCTACAACGTGAGCAAGCAGATCCAGGTCGCCGTCGGTTACTCCGACGAGCAGGGCCAGGCTTCGACCTCCGACATCTCGGTTCGCTACAACTTCTAATCTTCGGATTAGAGGCTGAACCTAAGGGCCCCGGCAACGGGGCCCTTTTTGTTTGGCCGGGTCGCCGGCCCTGCCGTCACTTGGCCTCGACGTGCACGGTGACGCGCATCTCCCGGTCCCCGCCGCCCCAATAGCTGCCGCTGACGGGCGTGGCGTCCCGGTAATCCCGGCCGACCGCCGAGGCTACGTAGGCCTCATGGATCACCTTCTTGTTGGTCGGGTCGACCCCCAGCCAGCCGTAGCCGGGAATCCAGACTTCGGCCCAGGCATGGGATGCATGGCTGCCGATGACGTCCCCGCGTTTGGCGTCGTAGACATACCCGCAGACGTAGCGGGCGGGGATGCCGATGGAGCGACAGAGGGCGAGAAGCAGGTGCGCGTAGTCCTGGCAGACCCCGTGCGGCTTGGCGAAGAACTCCTCGGTATGGGTACCGATATGCGTCGCTCCCGGCACATACTTGCAGGTGGCATGGATGTAGTCCGTCAGCCCGATGATGATGGAAAAGAGGTCGCCGCGGTCTTTTTCGACGTCGACGGCGGCGCGCCAGATCTCGGGCGTGATGCGGATGGGGCCGTCGGAGAGGAGGTAAGGCTGGAAGCTTTCGATGACTTCTTCTGAGCGCACGGCCGAGATCGGGACGTCGGTCGGGATCGCCGAGACCGGGGTCGCGACCGTCTCGACCACGCTGGAGACGTCGATGACCAGTTCCTTGTGCGGCTCCTCGATCTCGAAGAGGTGCACGCTGTTACGGTACAGGTCCGGGTAGCGGCGCATGCGCACCGCCGGGAGGACGCGGACGAGGTGGAGCCCCAGCTTCTGGCGGAGGTTCGTGAGGGGGGTGACGCGCAGTTCGTTGGTATTGTTCCGGACGGGGAGGGCGTAGCGGTATTCGGTCCGGTGGAGGATGCGGAGCTTCATGGGCGCGGGGCGTCCTATTGCTGCTGCTGTTGCTGCTGCTGTTCGCGTTGCCAGTCGGAGAGGGATTCGGGCCGGGTGCCGCGCGGGAAGTGACGGTCGACCTCGCCCGGCAGCAGCACGTAGTTCTCGAAGACCGCCTGGCCGGCGGCGTTGAGCTGTACCTGCAGCTCGTCGATATAGGCGTGGAGACCGCGGGCCATCACCTCGGGCGGGCCGGCGAAGCTCAGCTTGGCCAGCAGGGCGCCGGTGATCTTCTCGCAGCTGTTGGAGTAGCGTCCGGTCGGCGTGCCGGAGATGTCGTGCAGGACCTCGTCGGCGCGGCGGATGCAGTGGCGGACCGAGCGGGGGAACTCGTTCGAGAAAAGGAGCAGGTCGACCACCCCTTCGACGCCGATCTCGCCGCCGTGGACGCGACGATAGCCGGCGTGGGCGCTGCAGGCGCGGAGGACCGCGCCCCACTGCAGGGATTCCAGGGCCGAGTCGCCTTCCGTCGGCTGCGTCTGCGAACGGATGTCGAGGAAGCGGCTGGTCATATCGGCCCGTTCGAGCAGCCGGCCGAGCTGGAGGAAGTTCCAGCCCTCGTCGCGGGTCAGGGTCGCGTCGGTGATGCCGTCGAAGAGCATCGAGGAGGCGATGATCTTCTCGTAATAAGCCTGCGGGAAGCGTTCGAGGAGCTCGAGGCCTTCGGGCGAGGTCACGAAGAGGTTCAGGGCGTTGATCTCGGACCACATCTCGTCGGAGATCTTGTCGCGGACCGACCGGGCGTTCTCGCGGGCCAGCCGGATGCACGACAGGATCGAATCCGGGTTACGCAGGTCAAGGGTCAGGAAGCGGGCGACGTCTCCCTGCCGCGGCTCGGGATAAAGCGCGCGGAAGGCGCCTTCCATCGCCGTGGCGGCGAGGACGGGAGTCCAGTATTCGTGGGCCGTGCCGCGGCCGAGCGATTCGTCGTCGAGCAGCATCTCCTCGGACACGCGGACCAGACGGGCCAGGTTTTCCGCCCGCTCCATCTGGCGGGCCATCCAGTACTGGTGGTCGGCGACTCGGGAAAGCATCATGGCCGTAAGGTCAGGCCGCGAGGACCCAGGTATCCTTGCTGCCGCCGCCCTGCGAGGAGTTGACCACGAGGGAGCCGCGGGTGAGGGCGACGCGGGTGAGGCCGCCGGGGAGCACCTTGACCGTGTCGCCCCAGAGCACGAAGGGGCGGAGATCGACGTGGCGTCCTTCGAGCCCGCCGTCGACGAGAGTAGGGTGCTGCGAGAAATTGACCACCGGCTGGGCGATGTAGTTGCGCGGGTGGTTCGTCACCTTCTGGCGGAACTCCTCGATCTGCGCCGCCGTGGCCGTCGGGCCGATGAGCATGCCGTAGCCGCCGCTTTCGTTGGCGGCCTTGACGACGAGCTTCGGCAGGTTCTCGAGGATGTATTTCTTGTCGGCGTCGCGCCAGGCGAGGTAGGTCGGCACCTGGTCGAGGATCGGCTCCTGGCAAAGGTAGTAGCGGATCATGTCGGGCACGTAGGCGTAGGTCACCTTGTCGTCGGCCACGCCCGTGCCGATGGCGTTGGCGAGGGCGACGTTGCCGCGGCGGACGGCGTCGACCAGTCCGGGGACGCCGAGGCAGGAATCCTTGCGGAAGACCTGGGGGTCGAGGAAGTCGTCGTCGATCCGTCGGTAGATCACGTCGACCTGGCGGAGGCCGCGGGTGGTGCGCATGTAGACGAAGCCGTCGAGGGCGATGAGGTCGCGGCCTTCGACGATCTCGATGCTCATCTGGCGGGCCAGGAAGGAATGTTCGAAGTAGGCGCTGTTATGCACTCCGGGCGTAAGCAGGACCACGTTGGGATTTGGGTTCTCGCGCGGGGCGACGTGGCGGAGCGTCGCGAGGAGGTCGGCGGGATAGGTGTCGACTGGCCGGACGCCGCTCGCGCCGAAGAGCTGGGGGAAGACGCGCTTCATCGCGGCGCGGTTCTCGAGCACGTAGGACACGCCCGACGGGCAGCGCCCGTTGTCCTCGAGCACCAGGTAGCGTCCGTCGCGGTCGCGGATGAGGTCGGTGCCGCAGACGTGGATGTAAGCGTCCTTCGGGACGGAGACGCCGACGAATTCCGGCCGGTAATGGGACGCGCCGAAGACGACCTCGGGCGGGATGATGCCGTCCTTGATGATGCGCTGCTCGTGGTAGACGTCGTAGAGGAAGAGGTTCAGCGCCGTGATGCGCTGGACCAGGCCGGCTTCGATGTGCTCCCACTCGGCGGCGGGGACGACGCGGGGGAAGGGATCGAACGGAAAGACGCGCTCCGTGCCCTTTTCGTCGCCATAGACCGTGAACGTGATGCCTTGCTTCAGGAAGAGCAGTTCCAGGCTGCGGAGTTTCTGGCTGAGTTCCTCGCTGCCCAGTCCGGAAAGCTTGTCGGCGACGTTGCGGTAGTAGGGACGGATCTGGCCCGAGGCGTCGACGAGTTCGTCGAAGAGGTTGGCCCCCTTGTAGTCGGTGAGGATCATGCTCATTACTCAGCAAGACCCCTGCCATCCGCCGGTCGTGGCGGAGATGTCCAAAAACCTCTGGCTCCGAGGCCTATCTTAGGCAATGGCTGCCAAAAACAGGCAGCTCAGAGCCCTTCGCGGGACGGCTTCCCCTTAGGCGGGACGACCATGCCCTTGGAACGGAAGAACTCGCTGAGGACCTCGGAGCGGGCCTCGGCCAGCTTGTTCTTCTTCACGTCTTCCGGCGTCAGGAGCTTCTGGCGTTCGGTCATGATGCGGCGGAGCTGCATCAGGGCGGACTGCTGGAGCTGGCGCACGCGTTCGCGGGTGAGCTTGAAGCGTTCGCCGACCTCCTCGAGCGTCAGCGGGCTTTCGCCGTTGAGGCCGAAGCGATGGGTCAGGATCTCGGCTTCGCGCGGCTCTAGCGCGGCGAGCATCTCGGCGATCTCGGCGTTGTCGGACTTGCCGCGGAGCGTCTCGAAGGGCGTGCGTTCGGTGTCGTCCTTCACCAGGTCGCCGAGGGTCGCGTCGCCTTCCTCGCCGACGGGCTGGTCGAGGGACGCCGCCCGGTTGGCGATCGACTTCATGTGCACGACCTTGGCGAGGGGGATCTCCATCGCCTGGGCGATCTCCTCGTTATGCGGCTCGCGGCCGAGCTCGGTCGTCAGGCGGGCGGTGATACGGCGCATCTGCGCGATGCGGTCGACCATGTGGACCGGCAGGCGGATCGTCTTCCCGTTGGAAGCCAGCGCGCGCTTGATGGCCTGCTTGATCCACCACGAGGCGTAGGTGCTGAGCTTGCCGCCCTTGTCGGGGTCGAAGCGTTCGACGGCCTTGATCAGGCCGAAGTTGCCTTCGCTGATGAGGTCCATGAGCGACAGGCCGAAATTATCATAGTCCTTCGCGATGCGGACGACCAGGCGGAGGTTCGACTGGATCATCTTCTGCCGGGCGGCTTCGTCGCCCTTCAGCACGCGGCGGGCGAGCGCGGTCTCTTCTTCCAGCGACAGCAGCGGCGTCTTGCCGATCTGGTCGAGGTAATAACGGATCGGCGAACGCTCTTCCGTGGACAGCTCTTCCCACGGCAGGCCGGGTTCGGTGGGATCGGTGTCAGGGCTAGGGGCAGGGGCGGGAGCCGCGGCAGGACGCGGTGCCGGGGTCGGTGCGGCTTTGGGCGCGGGAGCGACGGGCTTGGCCGGCTTGGGCAGCGGTAGCTTCTTCGGTTCCTTCTTAGGTTGCTTCGACGGCTTGGCCACCGGGGTCGCCTTCTTCTTGGCGCTCTTCTGGGGCTTGGACTTCGGCACGGGCGTGCGATTAGGAGCGTAGGCCCGCGGCAAGCCCGAGGGCGCGGAGGACGCTCTTGGACTTGTTGATGGTCTCTTCGTATTCGGAAACGGGGACCGAGTCGGCGACGACGCCGGCGCCGGCCTGGATGCTCGCGACGCCGTCGCGGAGCGAGGCGGTGCGGATGACGATGCACGAGTCGTGACCGCCATCGAAGCCGAAGTAGCCGACGGCGCCGCCGTAGATGCCGCGGCGCTCGCCTTCGAGTTCGGAGATGACCTGCATGGCGCGCACCTTGGGCGCGCCGGAAAGGGTGCCGGCGGGGAACGTCGCGCGGAAGAGGTCGAACGCGTCCTTCTCGGGCGAGAGCTGGCCCTCGACCTGCGAGACGATGTGCATCACGTGCGAGTAGCGTTCGACGATCGCGTAGTCGGGGACCTTGACGGTGCCCGGGACGCAGACGCGGCCGAGGTCGTTGCGGGCGAGGTCGACGAGCATCAGGTGCTCGGAGCGTTCCTTGGGGTCGGCGAGCAGTTCGGCTTCGAGCCGGCGGTCGCCGGCTTCGTCGGCGCCGCGGGGGCGAGTGCCGGCGATCGGCCGGATCTCGCAGAGGCGGCCGGTGAGGCGCACGTTCACTTCGGGCGAGGCCCCCACGACGTCGAAGCCTCGGCCGGTCTCCATGACGAACATGTAGGGCGACGGGTTCACGTGGCGCAGCACGCGGTAGAGGTCGAGCGGGTCGCCTTTGAAGGCGACGTCGGTCCGGCGGGAGAGCACGACCTGCACGCAGTCGCCGGCGCGGATGTATTCCTGCGTCTTGCGGATGGCGGCTTCGAAGCGCTCCTGGCTGAAGTTGGCCTGACCGGTCGCGAACTCCGCGACGGCGGGCAGTTCGGCGGCCACGGCGGCGCGGGGTCCGGTGATGACCGCGCGCAGGGACTCGAGTTCCTGCTTGGCGGCGGCCCAGGCGGCGTCGGCGTCGCCCGGCGACTTCACGCGGGCGTTGACGATGAGGCGGAGGGTCTGGCGGGCGTTGTCGAAGGCGACGACGCGGTCGACCAGCATGAAGTGGAGCAGGGGCGTGCCAGCGGGGTCCTTGGCGGCCTTCGGGACGGTCGGCTCGACGCGGTGGACGTATTCGTAGCCGACCATGCCGACCATGCCGCCGACAAAGGGCGGGAGACCAGGGACCTTGGCGACGCGCAGGCCCGAGAGTTCCTTCTTCACCAACGTCAGCGGGTCGGCCGGCGTCGGGATGGTTTCCTTGGAGCCGTCGCGTCGGGTGATCTCGGTGCGGTCTTCCCAGGCGGTGAGGGTCATCGCGGGGGCGGCGCCGCAGAAGCTGTAACGGCCGAGCTTGTCGCCGCCGGTGACGGACTCGAAGAGGAAGGGCGAGCCCAGGGCGCGCAGGCGGGCGTAGACCGATACCGGGGTCTCCAGGTCGGCCATCATGTCGAGGCACACCGGGATGAGGTCGGACTTCTGGGCCAGCTGGCGGAAGGTAGCTTGGTCGGGGACTAGGCTCACGGCATCATTTAGATGCCCAAACCTGCCGTTTGGAAACCAATTAAAGCGGTCCGGCCAGATTGAAGCCGGTCTGATGCCTTACCCTTGCTTGCCTGACGTCCAGCGACCCCACAGCGAGAGCGGGAGGAGGCGGCCGGTGTCTTCCTGCTTCAGGGCCAGTTCGCCGATGTCGACCTTGCCGCCGAGGCCGCGGGTCACCTCTTCGAGCAGGTTATGGCAGAGGATCGAGGAAGCGTCGATGGTGTAGACCGTCAGGATCATGAACTGCGCCTGCGGAGAGAGCAGGTCGCGGCAGGCGCGGAGCAGCGGGGCGAGGTCGCGTTCGACCTTCCAGAACTCGCCGGTGGGGCCGCGGCCGAAGGCGGGCGGGTCGAGCATGATGGCCTCGTACTTGTTGCCGCGCTTCACTTCGCGCTTCACGAACGTCATCGCGTCCTCGATGATCCAGCGGATCGGCTCCTGGGCCATGCCCGAAAGCTCCTGGTTGCGGCGGCCCCACGCCACGGCGGGCTTGGAGGCATCGACATGGGTGACGTGCCAGCCGGCCTGGGCGGCGACGAGGGAGGCGGCTCCGGTGTAGCCGAAAAGGTTGAGCAGGCGGGGGCGCGGCTCGAGCTTCTGGGGGCGCGACGCGACCCATTTCCAATGCGGGGACTGCTCGGCGAAGACGCCGAACTGCTTGGAATTATCCATGAACCGCAGCTGGAAGCGCAGCTTGCCGAGCTTGGTCTCCCATTCCTTGGGGCAGTTGCCCTTGAGCTTCCAGCGGCCTTCGCGGCCGCCTTCTTCATGCTCGGCGACGGCGCGCGCCCATTCGGCGGCGGGCAGGGATTTGCTCCACCAGGCCTTGGGCTCGCTGCGGATCATGCGGACGCCGCCGATCTCCTCGAGCTTGAAGCCGTCGCCGGAATCGAGGAGGCGGTGTCCCTCCCAGTCGCTCACTAGTACGCTGATTTCCACGCGCGCATCGTGGGGCAGCCTCGGCCGGGAGGGAAGCCCGCTTTTGCTCGCCAAAACTTTTTCCGCCCTTCCTCTTGGCGGTGATGACGAGAGAGCTGGCCAGCGCGCGCTGGGAGACGCAGGTCTCCGGTCTCGTCATGCTCGCCCGCGACTGGCCTGGTCCGGGCCTGCCGCCGTTGTCGTTGAATCCGCCGGCCCGCCTGACGTTGCTCGAGCCCGCCGACGTCCGCGCCTGGGCGTTGCGTTCCGGCCATTGGCTGCAGGGCGGCCGCGTGCATTTCTTCTTCTGGAAGGCGCTCTGTCCGGAGGCCGCCGACGGCGTGGTCTGCGTCGCCGGTCCGTTCAACGACTGGGGCAAGGCCGTCGACATGGAGCGCTGGACGCTGCGTCCGGTCTGCGTCGCGGGCGCCGAAGGCTTCGAGCTGAGCGTCCCGGCCGACGAGGTCCTGGGCCCGGCCGACGAGGTCGAATTCAAGTTCCTCCGCGACGGGGGCCGCTGGGTCGAGCCGCCGCATGACGCCGACAACGTGCGTCGCTCGGCCGACCATCATCGCAACCTCGTCGTCTCGCGTCGCCGCTCCGACCGCCACGTCTTCCGCTTCCATGCGGCCGACGCCGATCCTGCGGCCGCGCCGGTGCGCATGATCTTCGAGACGCCGGAACTGCTGGAGCTCGGCGACATCCTCGCTTCCGATCCGCTCGACGTGCTCGAGCCGCCCGGCAATTTCGGCGCGATCGTCGGGACGCGTTCGACGCAGTTCCGCGTGTTCGCCCCGCGCGCCCGCGCGGTCGAGGTGAGCTGGCGGAGCCCGGCCGGCGGCGCCCACCATCTCCTCGCGCTCAAGCCCGAAGGGCAGGGCGCGTGGTCGGCCACGCATCCGGAGAACCTTTCCGGGGCTTATTATTGGCTGTCGGTCGCTTCCGGCGAAGCCGGCACGCAGGAACGCTTCGGCGAGACCCAGCTCGTCGATCCGTGGGCCCGCGCCGTCGTCGGCCCCCGCCAGGCCGCCGGCATCGTCGTCGCGCCGGACGCCTTGGCGCCGTTCGCGGACGGCTTCGTGCCGCCGCCGGTCGAGGACCTCGTCATCCTCGAAGGCCACCTGCGCGACCTGCTCGGGCTCGCCGAAGGCGCGCCCGCCGCCGGCGGCTACCGCGACCTCGCCCGCTACGTCCGGTCGCAGGGCAACTACCTGCGCGCGCTCGGCGTCAACGCGATCGAGCTGCTGCCGTGCGCGGAATTCGAGCATGCGGACAAGGAGGAATACCACTGGGGCTACATGCCGGTGAGCGCGTTCGGCGTCGCGAACCAATACGCCTCCGCGCCCGGCGTCGTCGCGATGGAGGAGTTCCGCGACCTCGTGCGCGCCTGCCATGAGGCCGGCCTCGCGGTCATCATGGACGTCGTGCTCAACCATTTCGGTTCGCCCAACGGCCTCGGCGCGATCGACGCGCCGTATTATTACCGCGTCGATCCGCAGGGCGAGCTCACCAACTGGAGCGGTTGCGGCAACGACGTGCGCGCGGAGGCGCCGATGTTCAAGCGCCTCGTGCACGCGGCGCTGCGGCATTGGACCGAGGTCCTCGGCGTCGACGGCGTGCGCCTCGACCTCGCCGAGCTGCTCGGCACGCCGTTGCTGCGGGAGATCGAGGCGGATTTCCGGGTGCGCGCGCCGCATAAGATCCTCATCGCCGAACCGTGGAGCTTCCGCGGCCATGCGGCCCGCGACCTCGACGACACCACCTGGACCAGCTGGGACGACGCCTTCCGCGAGTTCCTGCCCGCCTACGTGCGCGGTCATGCGAAGGCCGCCGACCTGCTTCATCACGTCGCCGCCTGCGCGTTCCGGCCGTCGGCGCGCCTGCGCTATGCGCAGTCGCATGACGACATGGCCTGGCTGGACCGCATCACCGAACGCGCCGGCTCCGACGCCCTGGACCCCGCGCCCGACGACGTCCTGCGCACGCGCATGATGCACGTCGTGCTGCTTTGCGCGGCCGGCGTGCCGATGCTCTGCGCGGGCCAGGATTTCCTCATGACCAAGCGGGGCGTCAGCAACACCTGGCGTCGCGGAGACCTCAACCGCCTCGACGCCGTGCGGCTGGATCGTTTCCGGGCCGAGCACGAGTTCGTCGCCCGGCTCATCGGTTTCCGCCTCTCGGCCGCCGGCGCCGTCATGCGCCCGCGTCAGGCCGTCTCGCCCGGCTGGATGCAGGTCACCCACCAGGAGGGCGGGGAGGCTTTCCTCGCCGTCCTCAACGCCGACGGGGCTCTCGGGTCCTCCCGGGTGCTCCTGGCCTGCAACCCGCACGATCGCGAGGTCAGCCTGGCCTTGCCGCGGACCGGCAGCTGGACGCCCGTCGTCGTCTCGCCGTTCCCGTCCTGCCTGCATGCGCCCGGCCCCGTGCCGCGGATCGAGGCGGGCAGGGTGGTTTTGCCGCCTTTGGCCGCCGCGGTCTGGTCCGCCGGCGCCTGATTCGCATTCTCGCTTGCCAATGCGGGGCGGCAGGGCCTTTTTCATCCCTTTCCCGCTCCCGCGGGAACCCACTCTTCTACACACCACACCATGGCCACCAAAGTAGCTATCAACGGATTCGGCCGCATCGGCCGTCTCGTCTTCCGCGCCCTCGTCGAACAGGGCCACCTCGGCACGACCTTCGACGTCGTCGCCGTCGGCGACA
>JACCDP011163090.1_pt1 | contig 11725 bp, 12 predicted proteins | sample 7445841 | NCBI WGS metagenome assembly JACCDP01 (sample SAMN15323441, study PRJNA562643) | freshwater metagenome | isolation source: river surface water | place: USA:Blue River Watershed | collected 2017-08-17
TCGTAGACTACGACGTTGATAGGACGGGTGTGGAAGCGTGGTAACACGTTAAGCTTACCGTTACTAATAGCTCAATTGGCTTGATTTATGCACTGAAAAACTTTTTATGATACAAATTACAATGTTATTTTTTAGCGGCGTACAAAGATTAATTATTTATTCTAAGTAATAATTTATGAAAGTTTTTGTAACAGGAGCCGATGGGTTTATAGGCTCACATCTAGTTGAAAGATTAATTAAACTTGGCCACAAAGTAAAAGCTTTTACTTTTTATAATTTTAGAGGGTCTAATGGCTGGTTGGACAGTATTGATAAAAACTTATTAAAAGATTTGCATATAATTTCTGGAGACATCCGAGATTATGGATTTTTAGAAAAACAAACAAAAGATATTGATGTAATTTATCATTTGGCCGCTTTGATAGCTATTCCTTATTCTTATCATTCTCCTCAGAGTTATATTGATACTAATATTACTGGCACTTATAATGTTTTAAAATCTTCTCAAAAAAATAATATTTCAAAAATTATAGTCACATCTACGAGCGAAGTATATGGCACTGCTCAAACAGTTCCGATTAAAGAAAATCACTCTTTGAATGCTCAATCACCTTACGCGGCCACAAAGATTGCAGCCGATCAGTTAGCTTTATCATTTTATAAATCTTTTGATTTGCCAGTAGCAATATTAAGACCATTTAACACTTATGGCCCAAGACAATCAGCAAGAGCTGTTATTCCTACTATAATTTCGCAATTAGTAAATAAAAATAAATTTATAAAAATTGGAAATTTAACACCCACAAGAGACTTCACTTATGTTGATGATACAGTTGAAGCTTTTATTTTGGCTTTAAAGAAAAATATTTCAGGAGAAGTTATTAATATAGGCAATAAATTTGAGATTTCTATTAAAGGCATTCTAGATATTTTTAAAAAAGATTTTAATTATGATTTTAAAGTTGTTATTGATGAGAAGCGTGTACGATCAAAAAAAAGTGAAGTTTTTAGGTTATTGGCTTCAGATTTTAAAGCAAAAAAATTGCTTCAATGGAAGCCAAGATATCAGGGTATTGCTGGATTTAAAAAAGGTTTAGCAAAAACTATAGAATGGTTCAATAAACCAGATAATATTAGATTATATAAGTCAGATATTTATAATATTTAATCTGATATTTAAAAATTTTTATTAATAATATAAAATTTATTAAGAAACATGTCTTTACCAGTCGATATAATTAAATCTATTAAAAATGTAGTTGGCAAACAAAAACATCATTTGCATGAGCCATTGTTTTTTGGAAATGAAATTAAGTATTTAAAAAAAACAATTGCAACAAATTTAGTGTCTTCAGTTGGACCTTTTGTAAAAAAATTCGAAGATCAAATAACAAAATTTACAAGATCAAAATATGCCATTTCAGTTATTAATGGCACGGAGGCTTTGCATTTGAGTTTAGTAGCTTGTGGAGTTAAGAATAACGATGAAGTTTTAGTGCCAACCATAACTTTTGTCGGCACAGCAAATGCCATAGTATATTCTGGGGCCATACCGCATTTTGTTGATAGTGAAACTGAAACTTTAGGTATTGACCCTCTAAAATTAGAAAAATATTTAGAAAAAATAACTATAAAAAAAGGCAAATTTTATTTTAATAAAAAAACTAAAAGAAGAATCAGAGCTATAATTCCAGTTCATGTGTTCGGTAATATTTGCCAAATTGATAGGATTTTAAAAATCGCAAAAAAATATAACCTGTTAGTCATAGAAGATGCTGCCGAAGCATTAGGTAGTTTTTCCAAGAATAAGCATGCTGGAACCTTCGGAATAGTTGGATGCATCAGTTTTAATGGCAATAAAATATTAACCACAGGTGGAGGTGGAGCGATAATTACTAATAATAAATTATTGGCAAAAAAAATAAAACATCTTTCAACTACTGCAAAAATTAATCATCGCTGGGAATATATCCATGATGCAGTTGGATATAATTTTAGAATGCCAAATCTAAATGCAGCTTTAGGTTCTGCACAAATTGAAAACTTGAATAAATTTTTAAGATCCAAAAAAAAACTTTTCCAAAGATACTGCAAAGAATTTTTAAAAGTTAACGAAGTTAGATTAATTAAGAATCCTGAATTTTCTAAAAGTAATAACTGGTTAAACACGATCTTTATTAAAAATTCCTCTATAAAAAAGAGAAATAAAGTATTAAGTTTAGCGCAAAAAACTCAAATTTTTTTAAGACCGGTCTGGAAACCTTTGCATCAGTTAAAACATTTTAGATCAATGCCAAAAATGAATTTAGAAAATGCAAAAAGAATATATATATCATGCATAAATTTGCCTAGTAGTTCACATTATTTTTTTGATGAAAAATTATAAAATTTTATTTATTGGTAAGGAGGATGATAAATATTCTATAAAATATTATTTATATCTAAAAAAAAATTTTAGATATGTTTCAGTAATTTATAACAATCTCATTAATCATAAAATAATTAAACGACGAATAAAACACTGGAAAGGGCATTATATTTTTTGTTTTAGAAGTGATTATTTATTAAAAACAAATGAAATTAAAAAAGCTTCAAAAAATATTATAAATTTTCATCCTGGGCCACCACAATATAGAGGCATAGGTTGTGTGAATTTTGCAATTATGAATAATGAAAAAAAATATGGATCAACAGTACATTTGATAGATTCGAAGAAAATTGACAATGGAAAAATAGTTGATGTGGTTATGTGGAAAATTAAAAAGGATTCATTTGTAGACGAAATTTTATTAAAAACTTATGCCAAGCAATTTGATCAACTCAAAAAAGTAATTAGGTATATAAAAAAAGATAATTTAGAATTTTTAATTAAAAAAAATAAAAAATATAGATGGTCGAAAAAACTTTATACTAAAAAAGAACTAGAAAATCTTTATTTGATACATTCTGATGTTAAAAAAAAACATTTACAAAAAATATTAAAATCCACGATTACTAAAAAATTTAAACCCTATGTTTTGATTCACGGCAAAAAATTCGTATATGAAAATTAATAATAAAAAAACTTTTATCATTGCAGAGGCAGGTGTTAATCATAATGGTTCTTTAAAAAAAGCTTTACAACTAATAGACGTCGCAAAATTATCAGGCGCGGATGCTATTAAATTTCAGACCTTTAAAGCTGAAAACTTGGCAACTCATTATGCGCCAAAAGCAGAATATCAAAAATATAAATCGCAAAAAGAAGAAACTCAATTTCGAATGTTAAAAAAATTAGAATTTACAGACGCAATGCATAAAGCATGTTTCAGAAAATGCAAAAAAAAAAAAATTATTTTTATTTCCTCGGCTTTTGACATAGAGAGTTTGAATTATTTAAATAAATATAAGCTTAGCTATTTTAAAGTACCCTCAGGCGAGATTACAAATATTCCTTATTTAGAAGTTGTGGGAAAGACTAAAAAAAAAATTATTTTATCAACGGGTATGTCGAGCGTCGATGAAATTAAAAAAGCCATAAAAACTTTAATAACAAGCGGAACAAAAAAAAATAATATAATATTAATGCAGTGCACTTCTGCTTATCCAGCTCCTTATGATGAGATAAATCTAAACACAATTGCTACACTTAAAAATCTCTTCAAATTAAATATTGGTTTTTCAGATCATAGTATAGGAGTTCAAGCCAGCATTGCTGCCGTAGCATTAGGAGCAAAAGTTATTGAAAAGCACTTAACTTTAAATAAAAAACTAAGAGGCCCAGATCACAGAGCAAGTCTTGACCCAAAAGAATTCAAATTTATGGTTAAAAGTATTAGAATAGTCGAAAAAACTTTAGGTAATAAAATAAAACAAGTTACTAAGTCAGAAAAAAAAAATATTTATATTGTAAGAAAATCTATAGTTGCATCAACTAAGATTAATAAGAATGAAAAATTTAGCAATTTTAATATTACTTGTAAAAGACCAGGAACCGGAATCTCTCCTTTATTTTTTAAAAAATTGATTGGAAAGAAAGCTATAAAAATTTTTAATAAAAATGATTTAATAAGAATAAAATAAAATATGAAAATTTTTTTAATAACAAGCACGAGAGCAGATTTTGGATTGTTAAAAAATTTAATTTTCGAAATTAAAAAAAATAGTTATTTTGACTTAAAAATTATTGCAACTGGAACGCATTTTTCAAAAAAACATGGCTTTAGTTTTAATGAAATTAAGAATCTTAAAATTAAGATATATAAAAAAATTTTAATCAGAAATAATACAAACTCACCAAAATCACTTTTAAATGATATGAGCGTTTTGTCCAAAAGTATATCTTTTTTAATAAAAAAAGATAAACCGGATTTATTTATAGTCTTGGGAGATAGATATGAAATATTAGCAGTTTCATTAGCTGCTTACCTAAATAAAGTTCCAGTAGCGCACATTCATGGTGGAGAGATAACACAAGGTTCATTAGATGATGGATTTAGACATTGTATTAGTAAAATGTCGAATTTTCACTTTGTTTCTCACAAGGATTATAAAATAAGACTTATTAAAATGGGGGAAAACCCTAAAACTATTTATAATTTCGGAGCATTAGGTGTTGAGAATATTTATAAGACAAAATTTTTAAACAAACATGAGCTTGAAGAAACTTTAAAAATCAAATTAAAAAAAAATATTTTATTAGTTTGTTTGCAACCAGAGATCACAAGAAAACTTACTACAAACTTAGTAAATGAGACTTTAGCTGCATTAAAAAATTATAATGATAAATCTATAATATTTACAATGCCAGGAGCTGATCTTTATAATGATATAATATTTAAAAAATTAAAAATATTTACAACGAGTTTTTCAAATAGCTTTTTATTTAAGACTTTGGGAAGTCAAAAATTTTTATCTTTTCTCAGAATTTCAGACACAATAATAGGAAATTCATCAAGCGGCATTCTTGAAATGCCTACTTTTAAAAAGCCTACAATAAATATTGGTGATAGACAAAAAGGGAGAATTAAATCTAACAGTATCATTGATGTTTCACCAAAAAGATCTTTAATTAAAGAAAAAATAGATTTTATATATTCAAAAAAATTTAATAAAAAAAATATAATAAATCCTTATAAGGGAAAAAATGTTTCTAAAAAAATTCTTTTAATTTTAAAAAGTATTGACTTAGAAAAATATAAAGAAAAAAAATTTTATAACTTTTTAGCTAAAACTGGCTAGCCGTAAGAATAATTCTCTAATAGAAATTGTCATTTATATTTTTCTAGATTATTAACTTCCCAAAAGCTATTATCGATATGTTTTATTTTAGATTTTACTTAATTTAAAAATTTATGAAAAGTAATAGTAATAATTGGAAAAATAGCATCTTAGAACCTTCCACAATGATAAAAGTTGCTCTTTTGAACTTAGAAAAAACTGCATCTCAGATTATTTTTGTTTGTGGAAAGAATAGTAGATTTATCGGAACAGTTACTGATGGTGATATAAGACGTGGTTTGCTTAAAGGCCTGAGTTTAAAAGATAAAATTTTAAAAATTACAAATAAAGAACCTACCATAATTTCTCCTGATATTGACAGAGATACAGCAGAAAAGATTATGCTTGTTAATAAAATAAAATCTCTCCCAGTTGTCACTAAATCAGGTAGGCTAATAAATTTTTATTCAGTTTATGATTACAAATTTAAAAATTATAGTAATTATGATATTGTAATTATGGCCGGAGGCCGAGGTAAACGATTGCTGCCTGTGACCAGAACTGTGCCCAAGGCCATGATTAAAGTTGATAAAATCCCAATCATTGAAAAAATTATCAATAAATTTGTAGAATTTGGATTTGTTAAGTTTTATATTTCTGTAAATTACCTTAAGAAAAAAATTATTACTTATTTAGGGTCAGGTAAAAAATTTGGCATTCAAATAAATTATATTCATGAAAAAAAGCAATTAGGCACAATTGGATCTTTAAGTCTTCTCAGCAAAGTAAGTAAAAATTTTTTAGTTATTAATTGTGACATTATTACAAATTTAAACTTTTTAGAACTAATTAAATTTCATGAAGAATCTAAATCATCAGTAACAATTGCTGCAAATATCATCGAACAACAAAATAATTTTGGGGAAATCAAATGTGAAGGTAATAGAGTTTTGTCTTTTGTAGAAAAACCAATAGAAAAAAAATATAATAATGCAGGTATTTATGTCTTTGATAAATCTGTAATTAAATATATTAAAAAAAATGAAAGATTAGACATTAATACTTTTATTAATTTTTTATTAAATAAAAAGATAAACGTGAGTATTTTTCCAATTTATGAAAATTGGACCGACGTTGGAATCAAATCTGAATTAGAAAAAATTAAAAAAAAATTGTGATGGATGCAACGTGAATAATAAGAAAGATATAATAAAGCTTTACAACTTACCAAGTGATGTTGTTTTTTGTACTACGTGCACCATATCTAATCAAAGGCCAAGAATTTCTTTTGATGAATATGGAGTTTGTTCAGCCTGTAGATTTAAGGATTTTAAAAAAACTAAGATTGATTGGCAATTAAGAGAAACGGAACTACTCAAGTTATGTGACATTCATAGAAAAAATAATGGAGAATATGACGTTGTTGTGCCTTGCTCTGGTGGCAAAGATGGAACTTTTGTAGCTCATCAGTTAAAATATAAATATGGAATGAATCCTATTTGTGTTACCTGGGCACCATTAATGTATACGGATATAGGCAGAAAAAATTTAGATAATTTTGTAAATTCCGGGTTTAACCATGTGCTCGGCACTTCAGATCCCGTAATAACAAAAAAGCTCACTTATCTTTCTTTTAAAGAATTAGGGGATCCATTTCAGCCGTTCATTTATGGGCAAGCTAATTTCCCTTTATTTATCGCTCTAACATACGACATAAAACTCATAATGTATGGAGAAAATGGTGAAGTTGAATATGGAGGAGATATGAAAAATGCCTATACACCCCAAAGAACAATCAAGGATTATAATAAACATTATTTTTCAGGACTGAGTCCTGAATTTTGGGAAAAACACAATATAATGAATAAAGATTTGTTCGCATTTAAAGGCCCTGACGAAAATTTAATAAATCAAAAAAAAGTTGAAATGCATTTTTTTGGATATTATAAATTTTGGGACCCCCAGGAAAACTTTTATTATGCACAAAAAAATTGTGGATTTTCTGTAAACGAAGAAAGAACAGAAGGAACTTATTCAAAATACGCAAGTTTAGATGATAAACTTGATGGTTTTCATTTTTATTTAGCTTACATAAAATTTGGAATTGGTAGGGCTACATCTGATTCTGCTCATGAAATAAGAGATGGAAAAATTACAAGAGACGAAGGAATTGCGTTGGTAAAAAAATATGATTCTGAATTTCCTAAAAAATATTTTAAAGAATTTTTAGAATATTGCGATATTGAAGAAGATGAGTTCGCAACAATAATAAATTCTTGGAGATCAGATCATATATGGAAAGAAAATAATGGTAATTGGGTTTTGAAGAAACCAATTTGGGAAAATTAATTAAAAGTTTTATTTATTACCTTAAAAGGATTAACTAATTTTGGAAAGTCATTAATAAAGTCATTTTTATTTAAGATTTTTTTTCTACTCAAAAATTTTTTTATAGTATTATCAGTAAAATTCTTTTTTTTTGTGAATTTAATATTTTCTTTATCGCTTTGAGGAGCTATATTTAATTTAATATTCTTTTTATTTTTTAAAAAATTTACCAGACCAATGATTGCTGATTTGACAGCAAGCATTGAATAAAAGAAAGGATCCTTATGAAATTCTGGGATTGTATGAAATAAGATAGGGCCACCATCTAATTTTTTACTTAATAAATGAATTGTAGAACCTACATAATTATATTTTTTGTCATATAAAGCCCAAAAATTACAGTCAGTACCTTTGTAGTAGGGTGAAATACCCATATGTATATTTAGCGCCTTATTTTTAATTAAAAATTTTAATAACCATCCTTTTATAAAGCTAGAACCGAAAACAATATACGTATCACTTGATAAGAAATTTTTTAAATTTTTTTTTTTTAATAAATTTAAATCCCCAAATTGAATTGTTTTTAAATTGATTTTTTTTTTTTTTAAAAATTTTAAGTATTCATTTTTAAATATTTTAGATTCTGCCATTCTAACTTTAGAAAAGTAATAATCTTTGACTTTGGAAATGCCATAAAAACTACCTTTTTTTCCGTGATAAAGTGAAGTGTTTTCAATAACAATATTAACATTATCACAAATTTTTAATAAACTATTTACCAAGTAAAAATGTCTTTTATGATTTGATGTAAATAAAGTTATTTTCATAATTTAAATTTATTTATTATATCAGAGTGATCTATTCTGGGTATTTTCAAGTCTAGTTTATTTTGAATATTATTTTTTATCATAACTTGCCTGAAACCAATTTTTATATTCATTTTTTTTAATATTTGTAGGGTTTTCCTGCCATAGGATCCATTAGGATGACTTACAGTTCTAATTGTTTTTATTCCAATTTTTTTTAATAATTTTAAATTTAAAGTATATTCATTCAATTGTTTTTTATATTCTAGTTTTTTAAGAAAGGTGGGATGAGAATGTGAATGTAAGCCTATTTCATGACCAAGTGTATATAATTTTCTTAAATTTTTAGGTTTCATAATTAAGTTATTTTTTAATTTTTTATATTTGAAATTTTTTTTTCTAAAAATTTTGAGCATAATTTTTACATAATCTTTTTCTGATAGAAACCTATCCCTTATAAATCGGAATTGTATATCCTCATTACTGTAGAATTTAAATTTTTTTTTCCAATCTTTAATTAATTTAGATTCTTTTTTTAAAAAACCGTCAATTATTTCTTTAGAATAATAATATAAAAGTTCTTTATAAAACATATTATAAAAACATAAAAAATTTTTAAAAAAATGTTGTCTAAAATATCTAAAAACTTCGTGAAAATTTTTTGAGTCAAATATAGCGCCCGTATAAACAAAAAAGAATGCTTTAATTTTATACTTTGTTAGAATTGGCAAAGCTACGTCATATTGAGATTTTAAACAATCATCAAATGTTAAACAAACTTTTTTTTTAGAATTATTTTTAATTTTTAAAATATCATCAGAATTTACAATATTTTTTTTTCCAATAAGTTTAATAATCTTTTCTAATTGCAAAGAATTAATTGATCCTTGGCTTTTCGAGTGCACTTTATTATCATGAAAATGATGAAACATTACACCATGAAAGAAATTATTGTTATTGCAAAAATACTTTTGTTTTTTCATGTATAATTATTAAAATTGTAAAAATATTTTATATTATCAACTCTTGTTAAAAATAAGTAGTTATTCATGATTTTTATGAGTTTATATTAATTTAGCAAGTGCAATAAGTCTATTTTATATTTCCCTTTTCAAATCTACTAAAATATAGTTTTAAGAAATTTTAAAAATAAATTTAATAATCTAATAATAAAAATAAGTTAAAGTTTTTATAAATATTATTTTACGACTTTTAATAAAAGAAAAAATATATAAAATATTTAACTTGTATTATTTATTATTTTAAAAATAATTTTAATGTTAAGGATTATACCTAGGCTAGATATTAAAAATAATAATTTAATTAAAACGATCTGTTTGGAAGGTCTTCGTCAGATAGGAGATCCTAATATTTATGCTAAAGATTATGTAAATCAAGGAGCAGATGAATTATTATTTATGGATATTGTCGCAAGTTTGTATGGAAGGAATAATTTGTTTCATATTATAAATGAAATTTCGAAAGAGATTTTTATACCAATTACAGTCGGTGGAGGAATTAGGTCCTTAAAAGACGCAATAAAATTATTAGAAAGCGGAGCAGACAAAGTTGCATTAAATAGTGGATGTTTTAGCGATAGGAATTTAATAAACGAGATTTCCAATCGTATTGGAGTATCATCAGTTGTTTTATCTATCGAAGCAAAAAAAATAAAAAGTGAATGGTACTCGTTTTATAATTCAGGAAGAGAGAATTCTGGAATTAAAGTTGAAGATTGGATTGAAGAAAATATAAACAAAGGCGTAGGTGAAATATTATTAACTTCCGTTGATAGCGAGGGTACAGAAAAAGGCTTTGATCTTAAGTTATTAGAAAAAATTAAAAAAATAAATATTCAGATACCTTTAACGATTTCTGGAGGAGTAGCGAACATAAAAAATATATTAGATGCAAGACAAGTTACAAATATTAGCGGTGTTTGTGTAGCCAGTTCATTACATTATAAAAAAAAAACTATTTGTGATTTTCGAGCTAATTTTAAAAATCATGAATAAAAAATCAATTATTATTAATTTTGGATCTGGAAATATTTTGAGCGTAAAAAGAGCCGTTGAATATTTAGGATTTGAGGCAGAAATAAGTTTTGAAAAAGAAAAAATACTAAATGCTGATAGAATTATTTTACCAGGGGTAGGGCATTTTGGATCAGCAATCAAAAATTTATCATTTCTAAAGAACGATATTTTCGAATTTATAAAAAAAGAAAGGCCATTCATGGGAGTTTGTCTAGGTATGCAACTGCTTTATTCCGAAAGTGAAGAAAATAATTTTAGAGAAAAAGGTTTTGAAATTTTAAATGGTAAAGTAGTTAGACTCCCATCAAAACCAAATTTTATTGTACCACATATAGGATGGGCAAACTTAAGTTTTGATAAAGAAATTATAAATCAAAAAATTTTTAAAAATATAAATAATAATTCACGCTTTTATTTTATTCATTCATACCATTGCGAAGATATTGACGCCAATTCTCAAAAAACATATACCAATTACAACGGATTCAATTTTGTTTCGTCTGCTACAAAAGGTAATGTTTTTGCCTTCCAGTTTCATCCAGAAAAAAGTTCTAAAGATGGGCTACAAATTTATAAAAATTTTTTTAATATATGAAGATATTAGGAGTTATAACTGCAAGAAAAAATTCAAGAAGATTAAAAAATAAAAATAAAAAAATTTTAGGGGGAAAACCATTAATCCAATATACTTTTGACCTAGTTAGAAAAGTGAATTTTTTATGTGATGTCATTTTAAGTACAGACGATAAAGATATTTTAAATCTTGGAAAAAAAAATAAAATAATTTGCCCTTGGTTAAGACCTGCATTTTTATCAAAAGACAATTCTAGTTCTTATCGAACAGTTATTCATGCTTATAATTGGTATAAAAAAAATTATTCTGACGTTGATGCTATTTTTTTATTTCAACCAACTTCACCATTCACAAAAGTAGAGTCAGTAAATTTAGCTTTTAAAATTTTCAAAAAAAATATTAAATTAAGATCAGTAGTTTCAGTTAGTTTTTGTAAAAAGAATCTTAACTTTTACCCCAATGGATCAATATTTATAAATCCTGTTAAAGAATTAAAAAAATATCAATCATTCTTAACTGATAGAACTATACCAATAATCAATAATGATAAGAGGGAAACGATTGATATTAACTACCTTTCAGACTGGAAAAAAGCAGAGCGAAAATTAAAAAAAAATTAAATTAAAATTAAACGTGGAAAAGATTAAAGTTCTTTTATATTTATCAAATTCAAAAGTTTCTGAGATTGATTATATCTCTAATGAATTTTCAAAACTTGAAAAAAAATTTAAAATTATTATACATGACTTATCAGCAGTTTTAGGTTCAGAAATACATAACAA
>JACCDP011147397.1_pt1 | contig 11724 bp, 7 predicted proteins | sample 7445841 | NCBI WGS metagenome assembly JACCDP01 (sample SAMN15323441, study PRJNA562643) | freshwater metagenome | isolation source: river surface water | place: USA:Blue River Watershed | collected 2017-08-17
AAAAAATAGTTGGATTTCAAGGTGAGACAATTTGGGACACATCAAAGCCTGATGGTACACCTAGAAAATTGATGGATGTTTCTAAACTTCATAGCCTGGGTTGGCATCATAAAATAGCATTGGAGGACGGCATAAAATTAGCCTACCAGGATTTTTTAAAATTGACTGAAGCGGGTATATAATGTCTAAGTTGAAATGGTTTAGTACTTGGTTTGACTCTCCTTATTACCATATTTTATATGATGAAAGAGATGAAAATGAAGCTTCAGCATTCATAAAAGCGATTCAGCAAAAGTTAAAAACCCCAAAAAACATCCATGTTTTAGATGCCGCTTGCGGACAAGGAAGACATGCCAAAACATTACATGAACTAGGATTTAAAGTCGATGGGTTTGATTTGTCTCCCAAAAACATAGAGGCGGCGAATCTTTATTCCACTGAAAATTTATCTTTTTTTGTACATGATATTCGAGATCCGCTGCCGAACGCGCCGGGCTATGATTTGGTCTGTAATTTCTTTACTAGCTTTGGTTATTTTGATACAAAATCCGATAACCAAGCAGCTTTTAATTCATTAAGTGCGTCATTAAAGACGGGAGGTGTTTTTTTAATGGATTTTTTTAATCCTACTTATGTTCTTAATCATTTAGTTAGCCAAGAAACAGTAATCAAACAAGGCATTTCATTCGTAATAAATCGTTGGGCCCAAGATGGTTTTCTGTATAAGTCTATTGATTTTAAGGATCAAAAGGAGACTTTTCATTTCGAAGAAAAGGTTGAATTGATTTCCAAATCCGATTTCTTAGAATATTCATTTAATTCAGGGCTTTCCTGGACAGGCTTGATGGGAGATTATCAATTAAATTTATTTGATGATCAAAAATCGCCTCGAATGATTTTTCTTTGGACAAAGAATTAATGATGGAAACGTTTAAAGGTTTATGGACGATTGAAAATGGAGAGGGTACTTTTGCAACTTCTGTTTCAAATATCCCCATGGACGTTTTAAATTCCAAGCAGGTCCTTGTGCAAGTTTTTTATTCCTCTTTAAATTATAAGGATGCACTTTCTTCTAGTGGTCATCGGGGCATTACTCGAGATTTTCCTCATATTCCGGGAATAGATGCAGCTGGAATTGTAATTAATGATCCTTCTGGTAAATTTAAACCAGGAAGTCAAGTGATCATTACGGGTTTCGATTTGGGAATGAATGCCCACGGAGGATTATCAGAGTATGTTTCCGTTCCATCAGAATGGATAATCAAGTTACCTTCAGGCCTAGCTCTTGAAAAATCGATGCAAATTGGTACCGCCGGTTTGACCGCCGGCATGGCCGTCTTGGCCTTGCAACAAAACGGTATTTTTCCTGGTGATGGCCCTATTGTGGTGAGTGGTGCTACAGGTGGTTTGGGTATGTGTAGTATTTTATTGTTAAAGCATTTGCGTTATCAAGTTATAGCCATCACAGGAAAAAAAGAATTACACGGGTTTTTGGAGTCTATTGGCGTGGATGAAATAATCGACCGGCAGGAATTCCTCGAGGAAAAAACGAAAGCACTTTATTCCATGCGATTCTTGGGAGCGATCGATACGGTAGGTGGAGACACGTTAATTAAAATTTTAAAAAGTCTTAAAGCTGGGGGATCAGTGGCCGCTTGCGGAATGGCATCTAGTGTCGAATTACACTTACAGATTTATCCATTTATACTTAGAGGGGCCCGGTTGTTAGGCATTTATTCGGCTGATTCTCCTTTGGAATTGAAGCAAAAAGTTTGGAATAAATTTTCTAAAGAATGGAATTTTCCAATGGATAAAATAGTAAAAACGATCCATTTGGAAGAAGCCCCTACTATCATGCAGGACATGTTAGCTGGCAAAACAAGTGGCCGATACCTAGTCAAAACTTTCTTTAGTTTTTAATAAACTTCATGCTAGGTTGGTTTATGATTTCGGGTAAACGTACCAGGTAAGTACCCGCTGGGATTTTAGAAATATCAATTTTTATTTGGTTCGCACCAGGCTCTAAAAGAACTTTATCGGTGAGGGAAATCCGCCCATTCATATCAATAATTTCAATGGCATAAGTACCTGCTTTGGCATGAGGCAATCCCACATTTAGCAAATCAATGGTGGGATTAGGAAAAGCAACGTACGTTGAAAAAGGATTTTCTTTTTCTGTGGCCAATATAGTGATCGTCAATAAATCGGATGTCGCGCTACAGCCGTTTACATCTTTTAAGAAGACCGAGTATAAACCACTTTGAACGGGAATATAGGTAGATGTGGTGGCTCCTGGAATGATAGCCCCATTTACATACCATTGAATGGTTCCAGTACCTGCAATTTTCATCGTCCCGTCTACATAGGTGATCGCTGGTGGCAATGGGCTTGAAACCGTTAAATTTAATGCGCTGGATGTATTTGTGCATAAGCCATTTACGGTTGCCTTAACCTGATAAGTCCCACTTTTTTTAGCTTCATAAGTTGGTGTAATTGCGCCACTTATGGCCGCACCATTTAATAACCATTGAAAACTTGGGTTGTCTGTAGATTTTGCGGTAATTAAAATGGAACCACCTACGCAAACTGTTTGCGTTCCCGCCGGACTTATACTTATTTCCGGAGTTTTGGCCGTTGTGATATTAACGACTGATCTTGGACTTGGACAGCCCATCGACTTGAATTTCATGTCATAAAAATAATAATATCCTGTGGTAATGGGTGCCCCATTGTAAAGCGCTCCAGTCATGGATAAAATATTAGGAATCGTATAAGGATAGCCCAGGTTTGTAGGGGTATTTACCGTATCGGTTAATGATTTATTACTTCTAAATATCGTTGCTCCATTACTACATGTTTGTGCAAGTAAATAAGTTCCTGGTTTTGGGAATGATAAATTAAGCTCAACTATTTGGCCAGGATCATTTTTGTCGTCGGTCAATTGGCTATTTACTTTTGTGGAGTTAGTTTGCGTTCTCGTGGCATTCAAATCTTTCGTAATAGAGGAAACTAATTCACCACTTTCATAGTTGAAAACGTCAAATGTAATGGTTCCGGAAGTTCCTACGTAGACTCTCGCCGATTGTAGAATAACGGGTACTTTAATCTCAAAAATAGGAGCTGGCCCAAAATTTTCATAATAAGAGCCGGAGCCAAATTCCTTTTTTGTTTGAGGTTTCATCGATCCAGAAAAGTCATTATAGCCTACGGTATAATTAGTCGAATAAGGGGCTGTTGCAGTTGTTCCTGATGCGGCTAATACATTATTGTTATACCAAAGCGGGTATCCTTGAGAAGCGCTTAAGTTTAAGGAAGTCGCTCCGGTACAGAAAAGACCTGTCCCAACAGGTGCCTGCGGATTTTCAATAATTTGGCTGCTACTTAATAAGTCATTGTTTGTATTTTGATCAATTTCCAGATTTGAAATGGCTTTAAATGTGTACGTTTTCCCGGCAATCCAGTTAGCTGTTCCGGTTACGGTAATCATTTGCTCGTTGCCCGCGTCGATTTTTGATATTTTACCAATAAGACTCCCCTGTAAGGTATTTTCAAGGTAATAATTTAATGTAACAGGGATATTACTTTGTGATTTACTTCCATAGTTTTTCACTCGGACTTGGAGTGAGGTAAGACCGTTTGTGGCGCAATAACTATTCGTTGGATTAGAAATAGACATGATCCCTACGTCATTAGACGCCTGTATGACTTGAATGACATATTCTTCAGACTCACCCGTTCCTAAATTACCGCAAACATTTGTGGATGAATTTCCCAGTTCGCTGACAACCCTCATTCTGAAATACTGATTTATGTTGATGTTAGACGGAACTTTAAATTTTGCTGAATAGCTTTCTGCGGTTAGTACATCACTAGTCAACATTATCTCATTTGAATCTTCGAAGTCACCATCCTGGTTCCAATCTATGACCACCTTAATTTTTTTGCTGGCAGTACTTGAGAAAGTTAATTTGAGGTCGTTGGATCCTCCTAATTCTAATGGAATAGGCGTGGAGGTGAAGTCTTGCGTGGTGGACACGGTGTTTGAATAAGTGCCAACGGCCAATGACTTGATAAGGTTTTGAGGGTTTGTTGGCGTAATCGCACAATAAGCTTTTCCACCAATCCCAGATACAATCAAAGAGAAATCTTGTGGTTTATTGTTTTGTAATGTCCCCTTGTGTGAAATAGTTAATTCATATGATTTTCCCGGAACAGCTCCTTTAATTATAATTTTTTCAATGTTATCACGGATATTGTCCCCTGTTTCAGCGATTTTTTCGGGGGCGGCGGGGTCTAAGATAAAAGGCATAAATTTTCCTGCGCCATCCGTAATTTTAATATCCAGGTCATTCACTAATTTAGGTTTGCGGTTATTTAGATTTTCAGTTTTAATTTCGAATACAGTTGACTCCGGATCAGTCCATGAAAGGGTTGCGACCAAATCACCTTTCCCTGATGCGATAAAAGAACGTTTGTCTGTGACAGAATTAGACAAGGTGCCTTCCAAAATCATATTTGAAGAACTACTATTTGTGACAACCTTTGCCGCTTTTTCCAGATCTAAAAGTCCCCAGCCTGTTTTGTAATCGGGTCCTTCTGCCTCCAAATCCAATGCGGTGTGTAGTACTAGCCCTTTTAAGGTAGCAGAGCGCATGAAGGTATTAGTATTTAGACGATTGTATAACTGTTGAAGTAAAAAGATAGATCCAGACACTTGTGGGGTAGCCATAGAGGTGCCACTTAGGTAAGCATAGCTGGTGGCGGAGGCATTACTGGTGGATAAAAGATCAGTTCCAATTCCAACAATATCAGGTTTGATTCTTCCATCGTCTGTGGGACCCCAAGATGAAAAGCTTGCCAATGTCACATCACTGCCTTTTTCGGGAATTTTATACATGGATTCTGCGGCCCCCACGGTTAGGATATTTTTAGCCGTTCCAGTAGTGGAAATAATGTCATATCCATCATTTTTACTTCTAGCAATGTTGGACGAATCTTTGGTAGACGTTTTTAGAAAATAGTACATTCCGGCCTCTGGACCATTCGTATTACGGCTATTTCCGGCTGATTTGACCATCAAATAATATGGTGCGTTAAATGCAATTTTATCTAAATTTTGAGCATTGGTATCATAAAAACCAAACTTATAATCCTCGAAGGTGCTTACTTTGTCTTCTCCCCACCATTGCCATTTATTTTTTGTAGAATCATAAACCCAACCCGATTGATATCCATAGGAGTGATTGCTAACTAATAAAGGGGGGCCCGTTTTTGGAATAGATGCATCACTGATTTCAGCATTATCATTATTGTAATCCCAAACTTTTAAATCAGCACCAAAAGACATTCCCCTTGCATTCGCATTGACTCCTGAGGCAATCATGGTACCTGAAACGTGGGTACTATGAATATCAGTGCTACTTAAGTTCTCTTGTAGTTTGATGCGACCTCCAAATTCTTGGTGTGTTGCCAAAGCATTTCCTCCATCCCAAACGGCTAATCGTCCTGACATGGTATCTGATTTCCCGCTTAAAGAAACACCAATACTTCCACCCGTGTATAATTGGTTGGTTTTGGTTGTTGCTGCAGCTTGTGCGTTTGAGTGATTTATAATATAAAGCGGTTCGCCTATTTCATTGATTTGTTGGAGACTTAAATATCGTCCATTCCCTAAATCTTCTTTTATTTTGAGACCTCTTTGTCCAGCAATGCGAATACTTTTTTTGTAATTGCTGTCTAATTTTCGACTGAAATCTTCTGCATTTTTTATGCGCTCATTGATTTGCAAGAGACGATTTTGAGTTCCTTGTGCGGCTATTTTATGGCTAATAAAAAAAAGCACTAGGAAGAAAAAGAAGTATTTATAAGTTTGCAGTATTTTCAAGGCTGTTATAAAAAAATAAATTTAGCATTTTTCTTTTAATTCTACACGAAAGGTTTTTCGGTGGATGTCTGTTGGCCCTAAATTTAACACAGCTTTTCTATGTTCTAAAGTTGGATAACCTGCATTCCTTTCCCAGCCATATCCTGGATATTTTTCAGCCGCATTTTTCATCCATTCATCTCGGTAGGTTTTCGCTAAAATAGAGGCGGCCGCGATCGAAAAATATTTCGAATCTCCTTTGATAATGCAAGTATGTGAAATCAGAGGGTAGTTGATGAATCGATTCCCATCGACTAATAAATGATCGGGTCTTGTTTTTAATTGGTCCACCGAATGATGCATGGCTAACACGCTGGCTTTATAAATATTTATTTGATCAATCGTTTCATGGTCTACTTCAGCAATCGCATATTCAATGGCATAATGCTTCACGATGTCAATTAAGTTCGTTCTCTGCTTGGGTGTTAATTGTTTCGAATCAGTTAGCGCTGCATGTGTAAAGTCTTTGGGCAAAATAACTGCACTAGCTACTACTGGGCCAGCTAAACAGCCTCTTCCCGCCTCATCTAATCCTGCTTCTATGCCTGAAAGTGAAAAATAGGGCAGTAAAGTCCCATTCGTTTTCTTCATAAATTCGAGCCAATTAATAAACTTTTGTTGGTGTTTACATAAATATGGGTTAAAATTGAGGAATATTTCGCAATAACCCGATGATGTCTTCGTATTTCAAGTCAATTTTCTTATTTATTTTATTGGTTCCCATGTGTGTGATGGGGCAAAAACATAAACCAAAAAAGATTTTTCATTTGGAGGCTAAGTCGGTTCGATTTAGTGGGGATGGCACCTCGGGAGAATCTTATTTTTTCAAACCTGCCGTTGAGTTAGGGATAGGGTTACAATACCCAATAACTGCTCGGGCTAGCTTTAGTCCCCAACTTGCATTATCTCAAAGAGGGTATCATGCCAAAACAAATTTCTCTGATTCTGTTTATGTTGACCGTACTATTTCCTTAAATTATTTGGATTTTAGCCCTAATTTGGAGATAAAATTAGGAAGTTTATCCGAATACGGGGGAGGGTTAACGGTTTGGGCTGGTCCTTATTTTGGCGTTGGATTATGGGATAACTCAACCTATATTAGTAGAGGTCCAAATCCATTGAAACCCACTACATTTGTGACGACCACAACTTCAGGAGAGAGTTTTTCACGCGATTTAAGAAGAGTTGATATGGGTTTCAAGGTAGGCCTTGGAATTGTCTCTCAAAACTTTGTTTCCTTAGGCGTAACGTATCAGACAGGGATTTTAAATATTGCTTCTGGTAGTGGGTCCTTGTATAACCAATCTTTAGGGTTTTACTTGCGCGTTTATTTTGATGACATCCTTTAATCGCGGTTAAATAAAAGTCTCTTGCCTAATTGGCTCATGTCAAAATTCCCATGTGAATAAGCTAAATGTCCGGATACAAATGTGGAATCGATGCTTGCAGAAAACTTCTTCCCTTCTAAAGGGGACCATCCGCATTGAAAATGCAAATTAGATTTATTGACTAGGGTAGGTTTTTGCAAATCTACAATAGCCAAATCAGCCCAAAATCCTTCTCTAATATACCCTCTTTCCTCTATTTGAAAGCAGTCGGCCACCGCATGAGCTGTTTTTTCAGCGATTTTTTCTAGGGTCAAAACTCCTTCTTGCGCTAATTCGAAAAGAATTAATAGGGGATGCTGTACTAATGGTAAACCCGATGGTGCGGACCAATATCCTTGCTGTTTTTCCTCCCAGGTATGTGGTGCATGATCCGTGGCAATGATATCCAATTCACCCGTATTCAATGCTTTTCGCAGGGCATTTTTGTGTCTTGCATCTTTAATAGCCGGGTTGCATTTAATTAAATTGCCCTTTGCTTCATAATCTGAGGCATCAAACCAAAGATGGTGTACGCATACCTCAGCTGTAATTTTTTTTTCTTTAACAGGTTTGGTATGGTCAAATAAAGCGAGTTCTTCTTCGGTACTAATATGTAAAATGTGTAAGCGCGTATTGGATTTTTTGGCTAAATCAATAGCCATCGAGGAAGACAAATAACAAGCCTCTTCGTTTCTTATGAGTGGATGTAAAAAGGATGGAGCGTCATCAGCTGGATATTTTTCTTTAAATAAAGCTAAACGTGCACGAACTGTTGCTTCATCTTCACAATGAGTTGCGATGAGCATCTCACTGCTTGAAAATAATTTTTCAAGGGTTTGAATGTTGTCCACCAACATATTTCCGGTACTTGAGCCCATGAATATTTTAAGCCCACAAACATCTCTTTTGGATGTTTTAAGTACTTCTTCCAAATTATCATTAGACGCCCCCATAAAAAAGGAATAATTGGCTAAAGAACTCACTTGCCCTATAGTGTATTTATCGGCTAATAATGTCTGATTAAGAGCATTGGGGACAGTATTGGGCATTTCCATGAAGCTAGTGACTCCTCCAGCTACCGCTGCACGCGCTTCCGAAGCAATTCTGGCTTTATGTGTTAATCCAGGTTCCCTAAAATGCACTTGGTCATCGATCATTCCTGGAAATATATGTTTTCCGGTCAGGTCTAAGACTTGGTCCTCGGCATTAGCGGAAATTGACGGGGCAATTTTATCTATTCGGCCCTGTTTGATCCGAATATCTTCATGCATGATTTTACCTTCGTTGACAATTTGAGCGCCTTTTAATACGTAGCTAGCCATTTTGTTCCGTGCTTATTTTGATAATTTTAAATTCTGTCCGTCTATTTTGTTGATGCATTTCTTCTGGGCATTCTACTCCATCTGAACATTCATTGATCAATTGGCTTTCACCGTACCCTTTGGGTTTTATTCGATCCGTGGCGATACCCCGTCGAATGATATATTTGACCGCTGATTCAGCCCTTCTTTGCGATAATTTTAAGTTGTAGGGTGTACTTGCCCTAGCATCCGTATGGGCACCTAGCTCTAAATTCATTTGTGGATTATCAGATAAGAACTGGACAATCTTATCAAGCTCCTCTGCCGCATCTGGCCGAATATCCGATTTGTCCAAATCATAGTAAATGGAATTGATTTCATACAATTTGGAAATCTCTTTTCCGATCTCTGGTCGGTCCATCGTGATGATTACTTGGAAAGTCGTATCCGTCATTTCTTTTTTCAATAATGATTCAGGGATGGTTTTTCCTTCCATGGAAAAGCTAGATCGAACGGTAATAAAATCCTCTTTATCACACTTAAAGACAAGCTCATCGTTTTCAGCCAAATCGATTAATTCAATGAACCCCTTTTTATTCGTTTTTTCATTGGATAGAGTTTGGCCATTTTTGCGAACATTAATTTTAACGGAGTCAATCGGATTTCCGGTAGGATCTACGACTTTTACTTGAACAAAATAATTAATAATTTTCTTATTTAATGTATTTATGACGGGTGGCGGCGCAGTCGTCCACCATCGATCTTCTGTGCCAGTGGATTTGAAAAAATAGATATCGTCATCGCCTTTACCACCGGGCCGATTTGAACTAATATATCCTTGAGTAGAATCAGAAAATGATATAGCAAAGTCATCGCCTATGGAATTTATGGGTACGCCTAAATGCTCCACAATAATTTCATTTTCATTTCGACTAGCCACAAATAAATCCAAACCTCCAATGCTTGGATGGCCATCTGATGAGAAGTATAATTTCCCATTGGCACTCACATAGGGAAATAATTCATCTCCAGGAGTGTTAATCGTGGAACCTAAGTTGATAGGTCTGCCAAACCTCCCAGAGTTATCGATGGGTACTCGGTATAAATCAACTCCCCCCTTTCCTCCTCTCCGGTTAGAGCTAAAGTACAAGGTTCTTTCATCAGCAGAAAAGCTGGGACTTCCATCCCAGGCAAGCGAATCTGAAATGCTAAGTCGTTCAGGTTCAGACCAGGTATTAGCCGTCTTTTTGGAAATGTATAAATCCACATCTGGAGATGGATCTTTGCTTTTTCCCGTATTTCCTCTGGCAAAAACAACGGTAGAACCGTCTTTGGTAAATGCGGGTGTTCCATCATTCGCATTTTCTTTAAATAGAGCGGAGCTAAATATGGATTGAATCCCTATTTCTCCGGAATTTTTTAAAGGGGCTTTAACTATTCCTAAAAAAGGTAGGCCATTGTTTTTGTAAATTTCAGGTTTGGAGGAACTAGTGAAAATTAATTCGTCCCCTATTTTTTTGGCGTCAAACTCTGTTTTTGGCGTATTGCCTTTGAGTGGTTCTAACGTTAACGGACTTTGTTTTTTTAATAAATCAGGGATTTGACCTAGGTTTTCTAATTCAATTTCCGCCTTAATTTGATATAATCGGCTTGGTTTTGACTTTACAAATTCATTTAAATAGTTTTTTGTTAATTCATAATTACCTATAGATTTAGCAGAAATAGCCATGTAATAAGGAAGCATTTTGTCTACATAACCTTTCGCTTGAGCTTGTTGGTAATACGGCAGCGATTGTGTGATCCGATTAGATAGTCGATAAGATTCTCCCAAAAGATAATTGGTTTGATCCAGTTGGAAACCTTTTTGAGCCAATGGGAGTAATTCCTTAATAGTTAGGTCGTATTCCCCTTTATCAAAATGCTTTAAGGCTTTTTTATTGCTTAATTTATCCGTGTGGCATGAAGTAAAAAAAACGCCCAATAAGAACAAAATCGAATATTTTTTGAACATATGCGGATTGTAAAATACCATCTATTTTAAAAGAACTTTCAAATGTAATAAGCTATGCTCATTAATTTCATGTAACTTTGCAGAAATTTAGAAAATAATAAGGCTCAACGCCTTATACAATCCAGCAGTGATGTTGCACATTTTATGAGAAAAAGAATCGAAAAGGACGACATACGTCGTTCAGAATCCACACGCAAGTTTTCAGGTCCAAGTAACGGAGGCTCATCAGCAAGAAAACCAACCAAAAATTTTACAGATCGAAGTACTGGAAATAAGCCAACGAGCGATCGGGGTGGAAGATCTGAATTTCGTTCATCGGAGCCAAGATCTTTTGACGGACCTAAAAGAGAATTTTCAGGAGATCGTGAGCGTAAGCCATATACGACGGAACGTAAACCATATGCTGGGGATCGCCCAAGCAGACCTTATCAAGGAGGTGATTCAAATTCAGCAAGTCGACCACGTAGAGAATTTGACGGGCCTAAAAGAGAATTTTCAGGAGATCGTGAGCGCAAGCCATATACGACGGAACGTAAACCATATGCTGGGGATCGCCCCAGCAGACCTTATCAAGGAGGTGATTCAAATTCAGAAAGTCGACCTCGTCGGGAATTTGATGGACCCAAAAGAGAATTTTCAGGCGACCGCGCGCGCAAGCCTTATAATAAGCCATACTCATCAGACAGAACTCCCAATTCTGGAGAAAGAAATAGAGAGTCAAGACCCTATCAAGGAGGCGATTCAAATTCAGAAAGCCGCCCTCGTCGGGAATTTGACGGACCCAAAAGAGAATTTTCTGGAAACCGCGAGCGTAAGCCCTTTAATCCGGAGCGAAAGCCATATGCTGGGGATCGCCCTAACAGAACTTTTCAAGTTGACGATTTAACTACAGAAAGCCGACCAAGTAGAGAGTTCGATGGTCCTAAAAGAGAATTTTCGGAAGATCGCACACGTAAGCCATTTCAAACTGATACTTCTGAGAATGAACGTTCAAAAAGAGTATTTGATAGAGCAAAATCAGATGATTCATCCAAGGATTTTCGTGAAGTCCCAACGGGTAAGTTTTCGAAGAGAGATACGTTTAAGAGCAGAAATAGGTATGAGGAGAGTCCAGCACATACA
>JACCDP010284884.1_pt1 | contig 11723 bp, 8 predicted proteins | sample 7445841 | NCBI WGS metagenome assembly JACCDP01 (sample SAMN15323441, study PRJNA562643) | freshwater metagenome | isolation source: river surface water | place: USA:Blue River Watershed | collected 2017-08-17
AACTCTTCTTGTGAAGGTTTGGGGAAAATCTACGCTTCGTCTTGTTATTTGCATGGGACACGTTGTTACCTACTCGAGGTCTTTTGCCGGTAATGTCACAAACTTTTGCCATGATAATATGTCCTTAGGGGTATGCGTTTCTGTATTGGGTCTGCAAATATCGGAACTTTTTGGATAGTAGCAACAACTATCTTTAAAAATATTCCTTCGATTTTCAGGATTTTGGGTAGGGGCAATGTTTGCAGCCGCTTCCGCAGCAATAGCCTCGTTTCAAATGGTATTTTTCGGTAAAAACGAGTAGTCCTTGGACATTGATGTAATAGTCTTCTGAAGTTAATGCTGGGACTGGCTTCTTTTCGTTTTTCATGGTATAGCCCAAGGGCAATTCTTATATTTGTCTGCGGTCAGCCGCCTAAACTGCCCACAAAAATAAGCAAATCATGGAGATCATCACCTCAAGCAATCAAGCGATTGCATTGGAAGAAAAGTATGGCGCACATAATTACCACCCTTTACCTGTAGTTCTTACCCGGGGTGAGGGAGTTTTTGTATGGGATGTGGAAGGTAAACGCTATTTCGATTTTTTGTCAGCTTACTCAGCAGTCAACCAAGGACACTGCCATCCTCGGATCAAAGATGCCATGATAGCCCAGCTGGGAACATTGACTCTAACATCCCGTGCATTCCACAACGATCAATTGGGGCCATTCGAACAGTACATTACGGAGTATTTTGGTTTTGACAAGGTGCTTCCAATGAATACCGGTGCAGAAGGAGTGGAAACCGCCCTCAAGCTGGCGCGAAAGTGGGGACATGAGGTCAAAGGAGTTGCTGAAAATGAAGCAAAAATTATTGTGGCGGCAGGTAATTTTCATGGGCGCACGACCACGATTGTTTCTTTCTCTACAGACGATTCTGCCAAAAAGAATTTTGGCCCCTTCACCCCAGGATTCATTACCGTGCCCTACGACGATATCCCAGCACTAGAGCGCGCGCTAGAATTAGATGGGGTGGTTGGATTTTTAATTGAACCCATTCAAGGAGAAGCAGGTGTATACACCCCCGCAGCAGATTACTTGAGCAGGGCAAAAGCAGCCTGCAGCAAAAAGAACGTCTTGCTTATTGCAGATGAAATTCAAACAGGCATTGCCCGTACGGGATCTTTGCTTGCCGTGTGTGGCAACTGTAGCTGCCAGGGCCACTGCGAAAAGCAGGCATCCTATACTCAACCCGATATTTTGATTTTAGGCAAGGCCCTATCAGGTGGATTTTATCCAGTTTCTGCTGTGTTGGCCAATGATCACATCATGAATGTGATCCAACCAGGCCAGCATGGGTCCACCTTTGGGGGCAATCCTGTTGCAGCAAGAGTGGCCATGACAGCTCTTGAGGTGGTTCGTGACGAGCGCTTGGCACAAAATGCGCGCTACTTGGGTGATTTATTCCGATCCCGCATGCAGGTCCTAGTAGACAAGTATGCCGTACTTAGCTTGGTACGCGGTAAGGGATTGCTCAATGCTGTGGTCATCAACGATAGTCCCGGTAGCAGTACTGCTTGGGATATTTGTGTAAAACTGGCGGAAGCGGGCCTCCTTGCCAAACCCACCCATGGCAATATCATTCGTTTTGCGCCGCCGTTAGTATTGACTGAGGAGCAGTTGCATGAATGCGTGGACATCATCGAGTCTGTGGTCGCCACCTACAGTTGATTTCAACAAATACGCACTACCCACAGTTTCCCTTCAAACAATCCTTCAGATGTCTAAAGCAGTCATTTTTGATATGGATGGGGTGATTTGCCACACCAATCCCTTCCATGCCCAAGCCTTTTCTCGCTTTTTTGAGAAGCGCAACCTTTTTCCAACGGAGGAGGAGTATTTTCAACACATGTATGGAAAAAATAACGGCTACATCTTAAGTCATTTTCTAGGCAGAAAAATTGAGGGGCAGGAGCTACTTGACCTGGAATTTGAAAAGGAAAGCTTGTTTAGAGAGATCTACCGGGAGCACGTGGACCCTATCTTAGGATTTTTGGAGTTTTTTCATGAGTTGAAGCATGCAGGCTTGAAGACTGGGATTGCTACCTCTGCCCCCTTTGCCAATATGGAGTTGATCGCAGGAAAGTTGGATCTTTTTCCTCACCTAGAATCGGCATTAGCGAGTGAGCAGGTGCGCAAACACAAGCCAGACCCCGAGGTGTACCTCAAGTCTGCGGCCAATCTCTCCCTTTCTCCCGATCGATGTTTGGTCTTTGAAGATTCCTTTTCCGGAGTGAGCGCTGCAAAAAATGCGGGCATGAAGGTGGTTGCAGTGCTTTCCTCCCATCAAAAATCCGATTTACCTCCCTGTGACTGGTATATCGAGGATTATTCCGAAATTAGCCCCGATTTGATTCACCAATTGATACCCTGATGAACTCCCGTAGACCCCGCCGTAATCGTAAATCTGAAGCTGTACGCAACTTAGTGGAAGAAACACAGGTCTCTGTGAAGGACTTGATTTTACCCTTATTTCTCGTAGAGGGCAGCGGCCAGCAAAGTGAAGTGGCTTCCATGCCGGGGATTTTCAGAAGGTCCTTGGATGGAACCCTGCGGGAAATCGAAGAATGCATGAAACTGGGTATTACCGCTTTCGATGTGTTTCCAGCCTATCCTGAATCTTTGAAGGATGCAGTAGCCTCTGAAAGCTATAATCCGGAAACGTTTTACCTCAAAGCTTTGAGGCAAATCAAAACCAAATTTCCAGAACTCTGCTTGATGTCTGATGTTGCCATGGATCCCTACAGCAGTGATGGACACGATGGATTGGTTAAAAATGGTAAAATCCTGAACGACGAAACTTTGGTGATCTTGGGACGAATGGCTTTGGCTCAGGCGGATGCTGGGGTAGATATTCTTGGGCCCTCCGACATGATGGATGGGCGCGTAGGATTTATCCGTAACCTTTTGGATGAAAATGGATTTACCGACACCTCAATTATGTCTTACACGGCCAAGTATGCGAGTGCCTTTTATGGCCCCTTTCGGGATGCTTTAAATTCAGCACCCAAGTTTGGCGATAAGAAAACCTATCAGATGAACCCTGCCAATAGCAGAGAAGCGCTGGTAGAGGCAGCGCTTGATGTAGCTGAAGGAGCTGATTTTTTGATGGTGAAGCCAGCCTTGAGCTATTTGGATATCATCAAGTCCCTAAGTGAGGCGCACCCGCTACCTATTGCTGCCTACAATGTGTCTGGCGAATACAGCATGGTGAAGGCAGCTTCGGAACGTGGTTGGCTTGACTACGAACGCAGCATGAACGAGATGCTGCTCTCCATCAAGCGAGCGGGGGCGAAGGTGATCTTGACCTACTTTGCTAAGGATTTTGCAAAGCAGAAAAAATAAACAAAGCTTAGAATAAGTGTAGAGAGCCCCGAAAAGATACGGGGCTTTTTTTATTGCTAATCTAGGGTTGGGGGGCTATCACCTAACTTTCTGTTTTTGGAAATTGATTTAGATTTTTTCTTAATTTTTAGAAAATATGGTTTAAAAAAGAGCCTATTTTTTGATAAAAAATAAATTAAAACAAAAAACAGGTTTAAAAATGATAAGTAAAATTAAAAAATAATGAAAAAAATATAAAAATAGGTTTGTTTTTTAATTAGAAAAATAATTACATTCGAAAAACTTCTGGATGAATATTCAGAAGGACTCTCCACAACCTATTTCAACAACGACCTATGAGCTATCCACAATTTTTGAGCAAGGAATCAGGTTAGGCCTGACTTTCTGACTACCTGTAGCTAAGGCTTAGTTCTAGGTTGGTTCGGGTAAATCCCACTTGCTTTATGATTTCCTTTTGAGAGGATTTGCCAATCCCAATTTTCGTGGATGAAGCACTTCTAGATAAGGACTTTCCTGAAGGCATTTCCCTATTTAATAAAAAAGAAGAACCCCGTCCGGAGAAAAAAATGCGACTCTCTTTCGACCGGATCGGGGCTCTATTGGTCAACGCAATTATTCACCAACATTCAATATTAAAATGAAAAATCAATTCCTACTAGTTATAGGGCTTCAAATATCAATTGCACAAGTAGTTTTTGGACAAATAGATGATAAAAAGAAAGAAAGTCTGTTCATTTCTTCCCTAGGGTCAGAAAAAAATCAGATGCATGCATTGGCATCAAAAAAGAATAACGAAGGTGTCAAAATAGGAGCGATATATGAGCGTGCCTCACCTTTAAGGGAATCTCAATCCTCAGCTGAATTAGGAGTTATTTCTGCTAGTGACACGCTATCGCCTTTGGAAGAATTTAAAGAAGTAGAAGAAGAAGGGAAGCTATCTATTTCAGGATACATTGACAGTTACTACTTCACCAATTTTAATAATCCTGCATCGAGGGACAACATGGGCGTGTCCGGAGTAGGCCGGGGCTTCGATCGAAAAGTGGATCAGTTTTCTTTGGGAATGGTTCAAACGGTTTTTACCTACAGCAACAACAAATCCGAGGTTATACTTGACTTGGCATACGGCCCCAATGCTCAATATGGAAACTACGGAAATGTGCCCACATCACTTCCTGTGTATGGGTATCAATTCGGAAAGGAAGATAACTTTTCTGCCCTTATCATCAAGCAGGCCTACTTCAATTACCATGTATCTGAAAAACTGTCCTTCACCCTAGGGCAATTCGGAACTCATATTGGGTATGAATACATTGATGCTCCACTTAACTTTTTTTACTCCATCAATCATACCTTCAATAGTGGAATTCCTTTTTACCACACAGGTTTGAAGACAAACTATGTATTTAATAATAAAGTTTCCCTAATGCTCGGGCTAGTGAATGGCTTTGACTACGTGCAGGACAACAATCGTTCAAAAGGCTTGATTGGACAGTTATCCCTAAAACCGGTAGAGAATCTTCAAGTTTATTTCAATTACATCAACTCAAATGAATCTTCTGCAGATGACCAGGGACATACTCCAAAAGGAAATTTTACGGTCTATGACCTCAATGGAGGATATCAACTTTCCAACAAATTTTTTATTGGCTACTGGTACATGCTTGGTACACAAAAGGGAGCCTTGGGATCACCAGGCACCTTTATCCCAGCTGATGGGGATGTAGTTCATACCAAAACTTGGTATGGTGCAAATCTTTACCTCACGTATGCCCTAACGGATTTCGTTGACCTTGGCATGCGAGCTGAACATTTCAATAATGAGGATGGGGCTAGGGGATTACGAAATTACGATGTCAAGTCGGCTTCATTTATTGGTGCTTCTGTGAATACCCTTACCCTAACTGGCAACCTAAAATTGGCAGATGGTCACCTTTTATTGAAGCCTGAATTGAGATTGGATGTTTTTCAAAAGGTGCCTGAAAGTGGGGCTAATCAAGGTTCCCAACAATTTATGGATTCCAATGGTCTGTTCACCAAGAATAGCCAAACTACCCTTGGTGTCGCGGCAATTTATAAGTTTTAGCCTTGGGAGGTCTTAGGCTGGCAGCTGTAAGAACAATAGGCTTGAAAATCCCTAAGTAATTCTGATTTGGGATTTTCAAGCCCGTTTTTTTAAAGGAACTTCTACAATGATTGGATGGCTTGATATACCTCTTGTGATGGATTTCTCAAATAGGTTGGCCTAAATGGCTGGCTAATTTATTTCAATAAAAATCCTTAATTCTTTGGTGACTTCATCTAGTATTTCCTATACATTTGCAAAAAAATTAGTGAAATGATCCGTTTAGGGCTTCTTATCACCTTGCTGTTTTCCACACTCTCTTTCGAGCGAGTGGAGGTTAAGGCTTTGGAGGCTACTGAAATCTCACAAAACGTAAAAACGATCATTGAATTTTCCAGTTCCTATGGAGATTATTTCTTTGGGGGGCGAGAATCTTCAAATTTACCCACCTTCAATCCGCATCAGCGATTTACGGAATTAGGTGACATTACTTTTTATACCTCCTTTTTTCGATTTTCTTCAGGAGTTGATTTTTTTAAGCAATTCATTGCTACTACTCCAAATTGGGTAGTCAAAGACATCCTTATTTTCATCAGCGTTTTAAGGATTTAAAAGCCATCAATTTTTTGGCTTTTACACTCACGGTCTAAATACTTAGGTCGGGCTGTTTTCTATTCCTATCCTTTAACATTATTGTATTTATGTATAAATATCTAATGGTATTGCTTTGCATTGCCATTCCAGAAAAGCTGTTGTCCCAAGCATTGAATGCGGACAATAAAGTGCTTGAACTTACCTACACGGATGCGGTAGGTATTTTGTTGGAGCAAAATTTACCACTCTTAAGTTCGCATTTTCAGGTGGAGGCTTCCGAAGGAGAATTGCTACAAGCAAGGGCTTGGAACAATCCGCACTTCAACTGGAACCAAGACTTGTATAGCGCGGAGCGAAATGAATATTTTAACCAAAAAAATCAGCGTTTGATCCAATTGGATTTTATGTTTTCGGTATCCGGAAAACATACAAGAGCGGTAAAATTGGCTAAAATAGGGGTGGAGCAAAACCAGCTGCAGTATGAAAATACAAAGCGAAGTTTGGTTTTTGAGTTGGGATTGAAGTTCCATCAGCTACTCATGCTTCAGAAAAGAAGCGAGATCTACAAAGAGGTATTTGCTCAATTCAAGTCGCTAATTGACAAGTATGAAATTCAATACAAGGTCGGTGAGATACCAGGAAGTGAATTGATTCGCCTTAAATCTGAGTTGTTGACGCTTCAAAACACCATCGTTTCCAACCAAAATGAGGTGGAAATGGAGATGGCTGAAATCCGAATGCTGTTGAATTTGAGACCCGATGTCACCATCAAAACCAAAGAATCATCTATTGCCTTACCCGATGCGAGTCGGTTGAATTATGGGGAATTGATCAGCTATGCTGAGGAAAATCGCCCAGATTATTTGGCAAGGCTTAATGAAATTTCCTTTGAGGAAATGAACCTAAAGCTGCAAAAGTCAAGATCTATGCCAGACCTCATGTTGGGTTATCAACCTCATGATAAGGGAAGTAACTATGTCAGACCGTACTCTGGGCTAGTTTTTGAAATGGATGTACCGATTTTCAATAGAAACCAGGGAAACATCGCCGTATCGGAAGCAAATATCAATCGTGCAAAAACAGACGCAGAACAAGCTTTGGTTGCTTTGCAAAACGAGATCTACTCTTCGGTGAATAAATATTTTCATTCACGTACAGCCTTGGATAATTACAACCTGGAATTTTTGAAGGAACTCGAGCAACTCAATACCTCTGCACTTCAGAACTACAACAACAAGAATATCAATATCCTGCAGTACCTCGATATGCAACGGACATATATCAATACCATGTCAGAATACCTAGGTCTTAAGTCTGAGATCATCCAACGCGTAATTGACATTGAGTTTACCACAGGTTATCAACTTTACAACTAAACAATTATGAATAGCTATAAAATTTCATTTCTAGTACTTCTATCCACCCTAGTATTTGCTTGTTCTGAAGAAAAAGCGACTGAAGCAGAGGTAACCAGTACGCAGCCTAAAAGTATTAAGGTTAGTGAGGAAGCTTTGAAGAACATTACTACAGTTGCAGCGGATAGCATCAATGATTTCAGCAGATTCAACACCGTCGGTGAAATTAGCTTTGATGAAGATAATGTAGTGCGAATTTTCCCTATAGTTAGCGGAAGTGTGGAGAAAGTATATGTCTCCTTAGGGGACTATGTAAAGGCTGGGCAGCGCTTGTCTACTATTCTTAGTACGGATGTCATTGCCTTCCAAAAGGATTATTCGATTGCCAAATACAACCTTGATGTAGCTGAAAAAGGATTCCAAAGAACCAAAGAGCTCTTCAAATCCAATATTGCTTCTACCAAGGATTATACCGAAGCAGAAAATCAATACAAAAATGCGCTGGCAGAATTTCAGGAGAAGGAAAAGAAGTTGGAGCTCTATGGCACTTCCAACAAGCCGGATGCAGTATTTGAATTGTATGCACCTAAAAGTGGCTATATCGTGGAAAGAAATGTAAACGAAGGGCAACAGATTCGTACTGATAACGATGCCTCCCTTTTTACCATTTCGGATTTGAAGACGATTTGGGTGTGGGCCAATATTTATGAAAGTGATCTTTCTAAGGTTAATGTGGGCGATACCATGGAAGTAACTGCTTTGGCTTACCCAGACAGGCTATACAAAGGTGCAGTTTCTAAAATCAATACCATGTTGGATCATGACTCACGCATCATCAAGGTGCGTACTGAGGTAGACAACTCTGATGCCATGCTGAAACCAGAGATGTTTGCATCTGTATCGATGGTTTCTTCTATTGGTAAAAGAGCCTTAGCCCTTCCTACAGAGTCAGTCATCATTGAAAGCAACAAAACATACGTGATGAAAAAAATAGGCACGAATGAATTTGTGAAAGCAGAAGTGAAGGTAGGGAAGACTATGGGAGCCTTTACACAGATCGAAAGTGGTATTGCTGTTGGAGATGTGGTTGCAAAAGACTACTCGCTTTTTTTAATGACTGCATTTAATAACGCCAAGTAATTATGAATAAGTTATTAAGTGGATTAATATCCTTTTGCTTAAAAAACAAATTAACTGTTTTTGCGGGCACTGCAATTCTTGCAGCTTGGGGATATTTTAGTTTTGCAAATACGCCTATTGAGGCATTCCCTGACGTAATCAATACCCGAGTAGTGGTCATCACCCAGTGGCCGGGTAGAAGTGCAGAGGAGGTTGAAAAGTTCATCACTATTCCCGTGGAGATAGAGATGAATGTGGTACCGGATAAAACCAGTTTGCGTTCGATTTCGGTCTATGGTCTTTCAGTAGTGACCATGATTTTTGAAGACGACGTGGATTACTTCACTGCCAGACAGTTGGTAGGTAATCAACTTCAAAATATTGATTTGCCAGAAAATGCGGAGGCAGAGATTCAGCCCCCTTCTGGTCCTACCGGTGAAATTTACCGTTACACACTAAAAGGAGAGAACAAGTCAGTACGCGAACTTAAAGAAGTACAAGACTGGGTGATCGACAAACGGCTTAAATCAGTTCCCGGTGTAGCCGATGTCATCAGCTTTGGGGGTGAGGTAAAAATCTTTGAGGTAATCATCAATCCTCTTCAGCTCAATCAATACAATCTAGCTACAGATGATGTCTTTCGAGCGCTTCGAGAAAATAATTCCAACGTAGGTGCGGATGTCTTGGAAATTGCTCCCCAATCCTTTATCGTGAGAGGTATTGGTTTGGTGAAGAATATTGAGGATATCAAGCAAATACCGATTAAATCTGTAGAAGGTACGCCTATCCTCATTTCGAATGTGGCCCAGGTTATGGAATCCTCCAAGCCTCGACTTGGAAAGGTCGGACGTGACGATCAGCCCGATGTGGTCGAAGGAATTGTGTTGTTGCGAAGAGGAGAAAATCCAAGTGAGGTACTGAAGGTACTCAATGAGAAGATTACGGAGCTAAACGACCGCGTTTTGCCTGAAGGAGTCAAAATTGATCCTTTTTATGATCGAACTACCTTGGTGAATGTGACTACCCATACGGTGATGGAAAACCTCATCGTCGGGGTCTTGCTGGTAACCTTCATTTTGTTGATTTTCTTAGCAGATTGGAGGACTACCTTGATCGTTTCAATCATTATTCCACTTGCTCTGCTTTTTGCATTTGTTTGCTTGAAGCTTCAGGGAATGTCTGCCAACTTACTTTCCATTGGGGCAATCGATTTTGGTATCATCGTGGATGGCTCTGTGGTGATGGTAGAGGGGATGTTCGTCTACCTTGCCCACCAACAGCATAAACTAGGAGTTCAGCGCTTCAATTTGATCTCAAAAATGAGCATGATCAAGCGGATTTCCGTGGAGATGGGTAAACCAATCTTCTTTTCGAAGCTCATCATCATTACTGCATTGCTTCCAATTTTTGCTTTTCAGAAAGTGGAGGGTAAGATGTTTTCTCCGCTTGCTTATACCATCGGATTTGCATTACTAGGAGCCTTGATTTTCACGTTGACTTTGGTGCCTGTTTTGGGGCACATGCTCCTCAACAAAAATGTTCGTGAGAAAAGTAATCCCTTGGTAGACTTTTTGGAGCGAATCTACAAGCCAGGATTGGAGTGGTGTATTCGAAAGAAGAAAACAGCACTCTTGATTTCAGGCTCTTTGCTTTTGGTCAGCTTGGTTGTGGGATCTAATCTAGGCACCGAATTTCTTCCTCAATTGAATGAGGGATCGATTTATGTGCGTGCCTCCATGCCTCAAAGTATCTCCTTTTCGAATGCAAACTTGCAGTCTGAAAAAATGAGACAGATTGTTCGGAAATATCCTGAAGTAAGGGGTGTTATTTCTCAGAATGGTCGACCCAATGATGGTACGGATCCGACAGGTTTCTTCAACATGGAGCTCTTCGTAGATCTGTATCCAAAGGACGAGTGGGAGAGTGGCTTGAAAAAAGAGGAGTTGATTGCAAAAATGCAGAATGAGTTGGAGCAAGCTTTCCCAGGAGTAGTTTTCGGATTTTCTCAACCTATTTCAGATAACGTGCAGGAAGCAGTGTCTGGGGTAAAGGGAGAGATGGCGATCAAAGTATTTGGGGATGACTTCACCAAAATTGAAGCGAAAGCCGATAGTATTAAGGCCATCATGGGGAATATTGAAGGGGTTCGTGATTTGGGTGTATTCAAAAGTTTAGGACAACCTGAACTTAGCATTAAACTCGATCATGCTAAGATGTCTCGCTACGGGGTCACCAGTAAGGAGGCACAAGATATTATCGAAATGGCCATTGGAGGTAAAACAGCCTCGCTGCTCTATGAAGGAGAGCGAAAGTTTGACATCCGCGTCCGCTATTCTGCAGAATATCGAAATAGTATTGAAGATGTAGGAAAGCTCTTGGTACCAAGTACTAGCGGAATTAAGATTCCATTGAGTGAGATTGCAGACATCGGCCTCGTAACCGGTACCGCTTTCGTGTATAGAGAAAATAACCAGCGATTTGTTCCTGTCAAGTTTTCCGTAAGGGATCGAGATTTGGGAAGTACCATCGCCGAGGCTCAGGAAAAGGTGGCTGCGGCAATCCCAGAAGAAAAAGGCTATTCCTTGAGTTGGAATGGGGAATTTGAAAATCAAGTTCGAGCTACCAAAACTTTATCCTACGTAGTACCGGTGTCGGTTTTCTTGATCTTCGTGCTCTTATTCATCATGTTTGGTTCGGCAAGAGATGCCAGTATTGTGTTGCTCAATGTTCCTTTTGCCCTAATTGGAGGAATTATGGCCCTCTACATGACAAATATCAACTTTAGTATTTCTGCAGGGGTAGGATTTATTGCCCTTTTTGGCGTCTGTATTCAAAATGGGGTGATCCTAGTCTCTGTTTTCAATAAGAATGTGGAAGAGGGGATGTCTACTTTGGACGCAGTAATCAATGGATCGATGACCCGAGTGCGACCCGTAGTCATGACCGCCTTGATGGCTGGACTGGGTCTTTTGCCTGCAGCCTTGTCTTCGGGTATTGGATCAGAAACACAACGTCCGCTGGCGGTTGTGGTCATTGGTGGATTGGTTACCGCCACTGTGCTCACTCTTTTGATTTTGCCTGTGATCTATCTGATTTTTGTCAGAAAAAAAGAGAAGAAATCAAAGTCAAAATCTGTTGCTACTCATTAACCGAAACCGGATGAAAAAACTACTCATTATATTAACAATTGTCTTTGGGACTTCTTTG
>JACCDP010306779.1_pt1 | contig 11723 bp, 11 predicted proteins | sample 7445841 | NCBI WGS metagenome assembly JACCDP01 (sample SAMN15323441, study PRJNA562643) | freshwater metagenome | isolation source: river surface water | place: USA:Blue River Watershed | collected 2017-08-17
GGTGTTTACGTGGTTTTATTCGAGGCGTTTTCAACAGATGGTAGTGTAATCTTTACAACAAAAAAAGCCGTAACGCTAGCCGGAAGACTTTAGTTTTGTAAAAAACTTAAAGTGATGAAATATATAGCTTTTTCAACAATTTTAATTCAATCCATTTTTTCTTTTGGACAAAATCAATCTTACAAAACGCTAGTTGGAATTAAAGGCGGTTTTCCAGGTTATGGTTCTTTGAATGTTAAGCATAATTTGGGCGGAACGAAGTATATTGAAGCAAGTATGGGTGGACTAGGAAGAAGAAATTATGGCAACGGATTTTATCTATTAGGAGATTTGGAAATAAACAACCAATTGAGCCATGGGTTTTTATGGCATTATGGCGCAGGAGCGTTAATTGGATTTTCATCTAATCTTAACACGAGTTATTTTCAGTTAGCACCCAATGCTATTGCAGGATTGGAATATGTTTTCGAAGATTTACCATTAAATATTTCAATCGATACTGGTCCCTACCTTTTTATAACTCCTCAATTTAATTTTGTTTGGGGAGGAGGATTCGCGCTTCGCTATGTTGTCAAGTAGGCTCAACTTTTCTCCAGGAGCCAAAAATTGGATTCCAAAATACTTCGATTTAGTTGATAAAGGCATAATTTTATTGTCAACTGATTTTGAAAGTGAGCTGGATGTAAATCCATTGCGATTTTTAATAAGTAAAACGGGACTCCTATATGGTTCCTGTTCACGATTTTTATTTGCTAAAAATATTGATTCCTATCGTTTTACACGGGATGAGCAACTAAAATTAGTATTGTTTGAAACATTGATATATGTTTATAAAAGTCATTTTCATAAATTTGATAAGGAACATTTTTTAATTGCACTTGAGAAATTTTATGAAGGAGATGAACGATCGCGGTTTGACCATTGGATGAGTTTTTTTTCAGAGAAAAGCAGAGAAGCTAGAATTGAAACTATTTTAGGTGACCGAGTGAAAGTTAAATCGACTATTTTTGGTTCCAATTATTGGTTAAATCACCTTTCGAATAGTTTTGTTTTTCTCGATGTCCTTTTGTTTCAGCGATTTCTTCAAAATAAAACCAAATCCTTTTTCGAATCCTATCAACCAATCGCTTCAACTGCAATCAATTGCTTAGCTTATGTAGCTTATTTAGATAGCCAAGTGATTGAAAAAGAACAACGTATGTTATGGCATTTTCTCGCAAGTGCCGATTTGGAGAAAGAAGAAAAAATCAAATGTGAAAAGAATATCTTGGAAGGAGTTTCTATAAATGAAATCTCGCTTGAAAAAATTGAAGATTTGAGCCTTAAAAACGCGATTTATGAGTTATGCATTTTCGTGATAAGGGGATCTGATTTTCTCTCAGAAGAAGAGGAATTTAAAATTGTTGAATTTGGCAAATTGTTAGGTGTTTCTGACAATGACATTCACCTTTCATTTATGTTTTGTAATGCATTTATGATGGAAAATGGTGAAAACATTTCGCTCTTAAAAACAGAATCAAATACACAATTTGTTTATCGTGCCTTTACAAAGAGATGGTTTCGTATCTTAGGAAGAAATAAAGACAAGTTGGTTCAAGAATTAAAAGAAAGTAAGGAATTAATCTCACTTATTCAGAAATCAACAAAGGAAGAACTTACCAAAGAGGAAAAGGAATTAGTGAAAAGTCAATTTATGGATATTCTTAAGTCAATGCCGTCCATGGCCATATTTCTGCTTCCGGGCGGAGGATTGCTTTTACCATTAATTTTGAAAATAGTCCCAGATCTTTTGCCATCCTCGTTCAAAGAAAATGAATTAGAAAAATGAAATTATGATGAAATGTAAAATACATACCTATTTGCTTAATGACTCTTTTTCACAAGAGTTTGCGCATAAAAACCATAATGGAAAGCCATCCGAGGATAACCAATTATTTGAATGGGAAGACGAATTGGAAGTTTCTACTCCAATTTCATCAGCTACCGAGATTGTGAATGAAACGTATTTGCTTCAAGGGACAATGCCTGATGGATCTACTTTTTCATATCCTATTCCAAATATGAGGTTGGTAAAAATTGAATCATACGATGCACCAGCATTTTTCATCGGTTGTTCCGAAAATATTCTTGCTGAATTGAAAATTCAAAAAAACGAGAATAATACAACTATTGATCTCTACCTAAAGGATTATGAGCCGCTTTCTAATCCCATTCCTGGTATTTACATTGGTTCAAAGTCATTTCCTAAAGAACTAATTTTCTAATGCTTGTTGCGGAGAAAATTTCACTTGAATTTGATAAACCCATTTTAAAAAGGGTTAGATTCAAACTTCTATCGGGAGAATTAGTGGGTTTAGTTGGAAAGAGTGGCGTGGGGAAATCATCTTTTTTGAAAATTTTGGCAGGATTTCTTCAATCTGATGAAGGAAAAGTCTTTTTTAACGATATCGAGTTGCCGCCTGTCAGTTCATTGTTAATTCCAGGTTATAAGAAAATAGCGTTGGTAAATCAGGATTTCAAATTGGATCCATATCATTCGGTCGAAGAAAACATTCGCGAATCGATTCTAAATTTACCGAATGATAAAAGGGAAAAACGAGTAAAGAAAATGCTCCGTTTGTTCGAACTTACTGAGATAGCGGGTCATAAAGCCAACCAAATTTCGGGAGGAGAGCAACAACGCGTAGCACTTGCACGAGCTATTTCGGTGAAACCTGATTTTCTCCTTTTGGACGAGCCTTTTGGACATCTTGATCCACGACTGAGAAACAAACTTAAAGATTATTTACTCCGTATTCGTGAGGAGGAAAATACAGGGATTTTACTCGTTTCGCACGATGAACATGATATTTTGGGTCTATGCGATAGCGTTTGCATGCTAAAAAATGGTGTATTAAGTAAAAAACAACTTCCTGAAAAACTTTATTATAACCTATCTAACACAATTCAAGCAACCATATTTGGAAAAGTGAATAGTGTGATTCATAACAATGAAAAAATACTTTTTCGACCTGATGAATTTGAAATTACAAAAAGTGGAATTCCCGTTCAATATATTCGTAGTATCTTTGCCGGTGGATATTATGAAAATATCTTTTTAACAAATAACCAAGATCGAATCATTCTTTATCACACTGATAAATTGACAAATGTCAGCCAAATAAATGTCCGAAGGAAAAATTTCAAATAATCGATGGTTCTCCGTTTTCTTTACAATTAAAGATGCATTAGTTCAATACATTCAAGAAGGTGCTTTTTTTCACGGGGCGGCTTTGGCATATTACACACTTTTTGCATTTGTACCGATAGTTTATTTGACAACTTCAATCTTCGGAAGAATTTTCGGTCAAAAAAACATGGAGAATATTGTAATTGATTTATTAAAAAATCGCATAGGAATTAGTGATACGGATGACCTTATGGACATTCTTCTTCAAGTAAACTTTAGCCGACCAAACATTTTTTTAGAGGTTATTAGCTTTCTCGTTTTACTTTATGCTTGTTCTGCATTCTTTGTTTCCTTAAAGAGAAGTATCAATGAGTTTTTTGATATCAGTAGAAAGAAAAGACACGAGGAAAATATTTTAATGGACCTAATCGGTTTTCGTTTTCTGTCGGTCGCCTATCTGGGAATTTTTGCACTTATTATTATTTTATTCTATTTCACACAGACCTTCGCGTTTTCAATTTTGGAACATTGGATTAAATCAAAAAATGGGTTTGTCGATTTTTCCTTTTCGTTTCTTCAATACATCATTTCAATTTCGAGTAATGTTTTTATTTTCGTCGTTGTATTTAAATACATTCACGATGGAACGGTGCCTTGGAAAATTGCCTTAAATGGAGCCTTCGTAACCTCTGTTTTTCTTTTTTTAAGCCAGCTCCTAATAAAATACTATCTTATTAACTATTTCTTTTTAGGTAATTTGGGAATTGTAGGATCTCTTTTTATCATACTGGCTTGGGTTAATTATTCTGCACAAATTGTATTTTTCGGAGCAAAATACACAGCCGTTCTGGCGAAAAAAAATGGAATAATCATAAAATAGTGCTATTTTTATCTAAACAATTCAAAATGAGTAATCTAAAATTTATTTCTCTCTCACTTATTGGAATACTTCTTTTAAATAGCTGCGGTCAACAGAAGACGCTTAAAAATCCTGTATATAATACTACTGTATTTCGCGGAAAACAAGGAGAAACAGAGGTGAATTCATTCAATAAGAATAGAGCCGAACGTGAGAAATTAATGGCAGAAACGATTGAAAAAGCAGATGCTGCAAAGCGAAAATTGGAAGAACAGCAAGTGATATTAAATTCAATCGATTCCACTGAACGAATTGGGGATTTGGATTCTAAACTGAATAGTATTTTTAATAGAACTCAACAAATAATTGATGAATTGAACAAAACTTCTCCATACACCTCTGCTGGACAAGAAAAAACATTGAAATTGGCTGCAGAATTAAATGATTTAATGCATAATTACATTAATCCTTTAACCAAGTTAGTAGAAGCTAATAAAGAGGTTGTTCGACTTGGTTCCGACATCAATTTCAGTACAGGTAGTGCTTTACTATCGAAAGAAGGTAAAAAGAGTATAACTCAATTGGTTGCCAATATTGCTACTGAAATTGAAAAATGGAAGACTTATTTAAATCATCATAACGAGAATATTTTCAGTAATTCGGAATACAAAACGATTGTTTTAGTTAACGGTTATGCAGATATGCAGGGAAGCATGGATGCTGAAACGCGAAAGAAGAAAAATTTTGAACTTTCTGAAAAACGTGCGAAGGCTGTTGCTGATGAGCTGAATATTCAACTTAGCGAGTTGGCGAAGAAATACCAATTGAAATTTGAGATTCAAAGCAAGGGTAGAGGTGAGGAACTACCGAATGAAAATGTAACAACATCAAAAAAAGGAGAAAGTTCTGCTCGAAGAATAAGTAGCATAAGTTTAGTTGTTGGCCCGAAAATCCTGCTTTACAACGATTAATATATTTTTAAAGAAAAGCAGGCGGTTTTCGTAACTCGAATTTCGCGTCTTTGAAAATAGAGGACGAATTGCGAATGCTAAACAAAAAGCTTTTGTTTCCACCTATTGGAACCCAATAAAATGAAAGTGTCCAACAATGCAGGTTTCTATTCAATGAAAAATAAGCATTCGTCAATCTTTGGTCCTTTAAATTTAAATTGATATTTCCCGAAAGATTCCATCTTTTTGTAAAACTTATATCACCATTAATTACAAGTGTTTGGATTTGAAAATAAGTATCTGGATTTGTGAGAGAAATCGCTTGATTGGCATTGAATGACAATACGTGGGACAAAGATATTTTCCAAGGAATATCGAAATAAATTGCTTGTTCAGGATGTAAAGCAAAATAATTGAAATCGCTCCGCCAATTGTCGTTTAGATTTGCTCCATTTTCTTGAATTTTCTCACGTGATTTTTTAGGAGCAATTGTTATCGAAGTATTAAAATTCGTACTGATGAATCGCCCCAATTTTTGACCGTTTTGAATGGCATAGGTTGAAGAAGTTTTACCAGTTGAATCGACCCATGCATATGGACTGAAATTAGCATTTGAAACAAAATTCAACCAATCAAACGGACTAATTCTCAAGTTCAGGGTAATATTAGACAAACGCATTGAATCTTTCGTGAAATCGTAGTTTCCGTTTATTGAGAATTGGTCAACCAACCTGACCTTTTTGAATCCTGTAACTGTATCTTTATCGGATTTAAATTTCATTTCGAACGTATTATTAATCCCGAAAGTTAAAAAAGATGCTTCGTTTGTATTTCCTACGTTGTAAATGCTTCGCTCATAGTTCGAATAGCTAATTGCAGATTGATTGACTCCTGCATTCGCTGTTTGTAAAGGATTTAGTAATGGAACGTATCGGTAACCAATTGTTGGAGTCATCAGGTGTCTTAATTTCGGTTTGGACTTGCCAACAAATTGATAATAGGAATAAAGAATGGTCGTCAAATTGACATTCATATTAAACTCGTGAGCCATACCAAATCGTTGAATAGTATCGATATTGGTGTTGTTGATATTGTCATCGTAGGTTTTTGAGATTTGCTGAAAATTGATTTTATTTCCATAATTCAAACTAGGTGTAATTTTTATCGTGTTTCCGAAAAACCCTGTTGTTGTTTGCATTGTCATGGATTGCGAAATACCATTGAAAAATCGTTGTGATATTCGTGGAAAATCCCCATTCGAAAGCAACGTGTCAGCAAAGTTGGAGCGATTTTGACCTTCCATGTTGTAAGTGACTCCGATTCGTTCGATGGTCTTTTTCCATTCTTTGTCAGTCGATTTAAATAATTTTTTGAAAGGAAAAACACGAGTTAAATTCACGTTTAAAACGGGGCTAATTAGAGCAATGTCTTTTGCCACAGAGTTTTGCCTCAATGAAATTTTCATCCCAGTTGTCAGAGGCTTCCCTGGAAACAAACGATTGATATTGATATCGGAATTAAAACTATTGTTGAAATATTCGGGATTTATAGGGTCAAGGCTGTTTTTTGAAGTGTTGTCTGAAATGAAGTTAACGTTAGAAGCAAAATTCCAATAAGGGTTCGACTTCGGTTCTTTGCGATGAGACCATACAAGCGAAATTTTATTTTGATTCGAATTTTGTGGAAATCCTGATCTAAATTGCTGAAATCCAAGTGATAGACGACCTGAGTAGCCATATTTTTTAGCGTAATCCAAATCATTTCTCAATCCCCAACTACCTCGACTGTATAAATTCGCGTAAACCGATGTTTGAAGCTGATCATTGATGGGTATGTAGTAACCCAAATTTTGAAACCCAAAGCCGTAGTTTGATAAAGGAATAAATTCAGGAAATAAAAGACCGTGAGTTCGATCGCGTTTTTTTGTAGGAATAATCGCAAAAGGTAAACCAAATGGTGTGGGAATTCCATTCAGCCATAAATTCATTGGTCCAGTAACAATTCGTTCATCAGGAACAATTACACCTTTAGCCAATTGAAAATGATAATGCGGATCCTCCAAATCGCATGTCGTTAAACGTCCTTGCAATAAATGAACTTCTTCATTTGACTGTCTTTTTGCGGTGCCCATTTTGAAGAAAAATTCATCTTGCTTGATTGCAAGTTCTTCCAAATATCCCTTTTTTGTCTTTGTGTTGAAACGCATTCGTTGGCAAGTTATTACCTCGGAACCATCAGAAAAACTTGGGAATTCAATTTTATTGCTATCCTTATCATAACGATAGCTTGCAGTAATTTCATTTGTATTGAAGTCAACTAAAATATATCCTGCCGACATTTTTGTTTCTTCCATTTCAACAGTTGCTTGACCATAAAGATGGAGTTTCTTTGCTTTGAGGTCCGTGTAGATTGAATCTTTCGCATAATAACGAATGATGTTTTCGATGGAGTTATCATTGACTACAACTGTATCTTGCGCCGTAACGTTTTCAGAATGAAACATTATTAACAATAACACGAAGAAAAGTTGTGCGAATCGCTGCATGAGAGCTAAAGTATCGAAGTAATTTTGTTATTATGCGACATTTTGCTGCAAAACTACCAAATTTCATTGGGCTATCAATAAACGAAAGCATTGCTCATTTATTGAGTGTCTTACTTTTACTAGCATTATGTTTCGCTCCGAAAAACATCTTTTCACAAGGAAAATCGGATAAGCAGTTACTGAAAACAATTGTAATTGATGCAGGTCACGGTGGAAAAGATCCGGGGTGTCACGGTAGTTTTGCCCATGAAAAACATGTTTGTTTAGCGATTGCATTGAGATTAGGGGAATTGATTAAATCAAAATATCCAAACATCAATGTTGTTTACACTAGGAACACGGATGTTTTCGTAGAATTAATTGAACGGGCAAATATCGCTAATCGAGCGAAAGCAGATTTGTTTATTTGTATACATGCCAATGCAGGTAGTAATGTCGCTTATGGTACGGAAACTTATGTTTTGGGTTTGCACAGAACGGAGGCGCAACAGCGAGTTGCTGAGCGAGAAAACTCAATTATCGCTTTGGAAGATGATAAAGGAGCAAAATACAAGGATTTCGATATGTCACCAGATGCCATTATCGCTAAGCAACTTCAGTTATCTGTGTTTTTAGATCATTCAATTCTTTTTGCGACAAATTTACAGAAGGAATTCAAACGAATTGGACGCTATGATCGCGGCGTAAAACAAGCAGGATTTTTAGTTCTATACAAAACGACGATGCCAAGTGTCTTAATCGAAACTGGCTTTTTAACCAACCCGACCGAGGAAAATTTTCTCGGTAAAAATGAAGGTCAAGAAAAAATGGCTAATTCCATGTTCAAAGCCTTTGAGAATTATAAAAATCAATTGGAGGGTAGGGCTATTGTTTCAGATAATTCTACTCCAAATATTAATTATTCGACTGAAACAAACGAAAAACCGAAAGAAGAAAAACCGGCAATTACAAAAGATAGTACAGGTTTGATTTTTCGAATTCAAATTGAAACTTCAGATAAAAGATTGGCAACTAATTCTCCGCGATTTAAAGGTTTGGAAATTTATGAGTACCAAGAAAATAAGTTGTACAAATACTGCACGGGTCTCTTTCATCACGATTTAAAAGCCGCCAAAGAGCATAAAATCGAACTCATCGAAAAAGGATTTAACAACGCTTTTGTTGTCGCATTCTTAAATGGAGAGCGAATTAGTATTGAAAAAGCTATTAAATTAGCGGAAAAATAGAAATTTGAAATATTCAAAAGAAATAAAGGCAGGAATAATTGCCATAATCTCAATCGCTGTGCTCGTTGCCGGTGTCAACTTCTTGAAAGGAAACAGTTTTTTTGGAGGGGATGACAAGTATTATGCTTTCTTTCCGAATTCAGGACAAATAATGGTTTCAAGCAATGTTACCATGAACGGTGTTGTTGTTGGTAAAGTTATGGATGTCACTTATGTTCCTAAGAATTCCGTTGAAAAGCGTGTGAAGATTACTTTTAGTATTCAAAATAGCGATGTAAAGTTACCGAAAGGAACTATTGTTGAAATAGGTTCTCTAGATTTACTCACCAAAGGGATTTTAATCCAAGTTCCAACTGATATTTCGAATGGAAATTATAAACCGGGCGAAACTTTGCCTGGCAGACTTTCAGTGGATATGATGTCTCAAGTAAAGTCGTATGCCGATCCAATTTCTCAGCGTTTACAAGCTATGATGAGTTCAATCGACAAAATGGTCGTTTCCCTTTCAGCTTTTTGGGATGAGACAGCAACGTCTGAAATCGAAGGAAGTTTGAAACAAGTGAAAATTACAATTCAAAAACTGGGCAATGTGGCTCAAGAGTTGGAAGGTTTTGTAGCAGAGGAAAAGGTGCATTTTGGCCACATTATGAACAATGTTGAGAGCATAACAACCAATTTGAAGAAAAGCAATGATCAAATAACATCGATAATTGGAAATACCAAAAAGATTTCTGATGATTTGGTAACTGCTGACTTTAAAGCTGTGATATTGAATGCCGAAACAACACTAAAGAAATTGAATAATGTATTAGCTGAAGTTGAATCTGGAAAGGGAACAGTGGGCAAGTTATTACACGACGATAAACTGTATACGGAACTAGTTGAAACAAATAATGAATTGCAAAATCTCGCTTCTGATTTGCAGCTGCATCCTGAACGTTATATCCATTTTTCTGTTTTTGGAGCTAAAACAAAGGGTGTTCCTTTATCGGGTCCTGAGGAGAAAAAACTAAGAAAAATTTTAGATAGTATTCCTGAATAAAATTGATATGATAGCTCATTTAATTTTCGTAATCCTTTTGTTGGTCAGTTTTGGCCTTTTTGGTTACAACATATGGAAAGTTCGATACAATTTATTTCTCGGACAAGCTGTAAATCGTTCAGATAATTCGGGGGAAAGATGGAAAACTATGTTGCTTGTTGCTTTTGGGCAAAAAAAAATGTTTTCACGTCCAATTCCGGCTTTACTTCATCTTGCGCTCTATGCAGCTTTTGTAATTACACAGATTGAATTAATTGAAATCATTGTGGATGGATTTTCAGGTAGTCATCGATTTTTCCAGCATTCGCTAGGTGGTTTCTATACGTTCATGATTAGCTTTATTGAAATTCTATCTGTTGCGGCATTTATCGCTACTGTAGCATTCCTATGGAGAAGAAACATGCTCAAACTTCCAAGATTATCAATGGAAGAACTGAAAGGTTGGCCTATGAAAGATGCTAACCTAATTTTGATTATGGAAATCATTTTGATTGGTTTTATTTTTACGATGAATGGGGCAGATGAGGTTTCCAAAGTTTTAAAGTCAAATGTGGGTTATGGTTTTGCAATTAGTCAGTATGTTGGGCCATTATTATTTGGCAGAATCAATTCACTTGAAACTTTACACATTTTAGAGCAAATAGGCTGGTGGGGCCACGTTATTATGGTATTCACCTTTATGAATTACCTTCCATACTCCAAACATTTTCATATTTTCTTGGCTTTTCCAAATACGTATTATTCCAACCTTGAGAAGAAAGGAAAGTTTACCAATATGGAATCAGTCACCAATGAAGTAAAACTGATGTTGGACCCTAGTGCTGATCCATACGCAGCTCCAGCCGATCCAAATGCAGCTCCTACGCGTTTTGGGGCGAAAGATGTTACCGATTTAACCTGGAAAAATTTATTGGATGCATACACCTGTACTGAATGTGGAAGATGTACCTCGTCTTGTCCCGCGAACTTGACCGGCAAGAAATTGTCACCGCGGAAAATCATGATGGATACCCGTGATCGTTTGACGGAGGTTGGAGAAAATTTCAGAAAACATGGAAAGGACTATGTTGACGGAAAAAGTTTACTTGGGGATTACATTACCGAGGAAGAAGTTTGGGCTTGTACAAGTTGTAATGCTTGTGTTCAAGAATGTCCTGTAAATATTGATCCTCTTTCCATAATTGTTGATCTAAGAAGATTTTTAGTCATGGAAGAATCAAAAATTCCAACTGAACTTACCGGAATGTTAACGAACATTGAAAACAATGGAGCTCCATGGCAATTTTCACCAAGCGATCGTTTAAACTGGGCCAATGAAGATTAACGAAAGTAAAAGAGATCAATTAATCGAATTGGTTGAAAATGGGAAGCATTTATCGCCCGTTCTTCCTGAGCACGTTAAGAATTATTTAATCGATATCGACGGAACAATCTGTGATGACATTCCGAACGAAGAACCTGAGCGAATGGAAACCGCTGAACTTTATGCGGATGCTCTTGAAACGATTAATGAATGGTATGATCAAGGTCACATCATAACGTTTTTTACTTCGCGGCTGGAAAGTCATCGAGAAGTTACTGAAAAATGGCTCAATAAACATGGGTTCAAATACCACGGTATTCTCATGGGTAAGCCGCGCGGAGGAAATTACCATTGGATTGATAATCACATTGTTCGGGCAACAAGGTACACAGGTAAGTTTACCAATCTGATTGAAAAAAGTGCAAATGTTCAAGTTTTTGAAGACTAAGTTATGAGTTTGAAAGTTCCTACAATGGCCGAAATGATGGCTAATGGTGAAACGCCTGATATTCTATTTTGGGTAGGCTGTTCAGGCAGTTTTGATGATCGTGCAAAGAAAATTACGAAAGCAGTAGTAAAAATTCTAAATCACTGTAACGTTAAGTTTGCAGTTTTGGGAACTGAAGAAA
>JACCDP010153841.1_pt1 | contig 11722 bp, 10 predicted proteins | sample 7445841 | NCBI WGS metagenome assembly JACCDP01 (sample SAMN15323441, study PRJNA562643) | freshwater metagenome | isolation source: river surface water | place: USA:Blue River Watershed | collected 2017-08-17
CGGCCATTAATTCGGTGCGAAAAAAGGCCAAGATTTCGACGGGCCAGACGACCTTCCAGCAGTGGTGCGCCGGGGTGACCCGTTATAAGTCGGTCTACGGCTTCTACCCGAACATCGGTACGGCCTATACCACGACCGCCGATGGTCTGCACAAGCTCGAGACCGGCCCTGGCATCCCCTTCGTGAAGGCGCTGTACGGCAAGAATCCGACGGGTACGCCGCTCTCCGGCGCCGCCACGGGCGACCGCGCGAAGTATAACCGCAACGCCGAGGAATTCTGCGCCTTCGGCAAGGACGACTACGAACTTTTTGACGCCAACGTGAACGCCGCCGGCAAGCTCGTGGATAAGTTCGGCAACACCAATATCCGGGTCGTTTTCGACACCGACGGCAATGGCACGATCAAGGGCATCTCCACCGCTTTGCCTGACGACCTGGATGCCACCAAGAACCCCAACGGCATCAACGGCCCCACCGGCATTCCCGCCCGCGTGATCATCTTCACGACCATCCGCGATGTCGGTTCGACCGACGGCAGCCTTGGTCCGGACGACGTCGCCGACATCATCGCCATCCAGTGAGTCCCCGTTCCGCCCTGTCCCGCGCCCGCCGCGGTTTCACGCTGATCGAGCTGTTGGTGGTCATCACCATCATCCTCCTCATCTCGGCGCTCTTCCTCAACATCTCCTCCGGCGACGGGGGTGGTCTGATGGGTGGGCAGCGCATGGTCGGGTCTTCGATCCGCTCCGTGCGCGCGATGGCCCTGATGAATCGCGGCGCCCAAGGCACGGGTGTCAGCTACAACGCCCGCTACCGCCTGCTCATCCTGAACGACCCTTCGGATCCGGTGAACCACCTGCACAAGTACATGATCGCCGTCGGGAGCGTGGACACCAGCACCATGTCGGCGGGCGTCGACCCGACCACGGTCACGAGCACGTCGGACAACCGTTATAAGTGGTACACCCCCGATGCCCCGACTTTGCTGCCCAGCGGCGTCTACTTCGTGCCGCCGACCAGCGATACCTCCACCGTGGTCAACAAGCCCCCGGGCTTCACGGGTACCTGGCTCGGTCGCGCCAGCATCATCGGCCAGATCGCCGACAACGCCACGGCGAACTCGAACGACAACCCCGGCAGCCCGCCGTGGATGATGTTCGCGTCGCAGGGCGTGGTGGCCCCCACCAGCCTGAGCGCGATGTCGGGCCTCGACCCCAAGAAATGGTACTACGTCGAGCTCCAGACCGGCGGCACTTCCAATCATCTCGGTCGCGTCGTCCTCGTGCTCGCCAATGGCGTGCTGCGGTTGGATCCGGCGACCAACAAGGTCCAGTTGGACTTGGCCAACGAAAACCAGTTCGCCGCGCTATCGCTCCGGCCGAGCGGTGACGTCGCCATGACCACCGACCCGGATGAACTGAACACCAATCTCCTGAAGTAATGAACACCGTCCTTTCCGCGTCCCGCCGTCGCCCCGGCTTCTCGTTGATCGAGGTCACCCTCGCCATCGGCATCCTTGGCATGGCGATCCTCTCGCTCGTCGGCATCCTCGGCTCGACCTTCCAGCAGGTCGACGAAATCATGCAGACCAACCGGGCCCTGTCGGGGGTGACCCGCCTCATCGGCGCCCTCGATAACCCTCGTTCCATCGTCTATCTCGACGCCAGCGCCGACAGCAATCCGGCGAACACGAAGTACATCCACCAAGGCCTCCAGGCGAAGCTGGATCCGTTGCCGACGGTGGCGGCTTCGAACTTCGACATCGCCTACCGTCTGCTGGCTTCGGCGAACACCGCCAACAACGCGGTCTGGCTCTACGTGTATGACCGCAAGATGGTGACCGCCGTGGCGGACGCCGCGCCTGCGGGCTCGTCGGTGAACTACAACCTCTACTCGAATCCGTCGGCGATGGAGGTGGCTTCCTGTGCCGGCAATTCCGACAACTTCAGTCCGATCGCCGCCAACACGCGCAACGTCGTCGGGACCCCGATGCGCGTCCGCCTGACGCTCTCGAAGCTGCTCGTCGGCCAGCGCTACCAGATCGATACCGCCACGGGCGAGCCCAGCGTGCAGAAGTGGGCGACGGGGACCGCTTTGCCGGCCGACCCCAACCTTTACGCCTTGGCCTACCTTCCGGTGGTCGCGGAGTTCTTCCCGCATGACTACGCGAACTCCTCGGTCTTCAAGGTCCGCGAAGAAACGCCCATCCTCGTGCAGAACATCATCATCAGCCGATGAAAACCTCCCTCCTTCGCGCCGCCCGCCGCGGCTTCACCCTGATCGAGGTCATGGTCGCGACGGCGATCATGATCGTCATCGTCCTCGCGGTGGTGACCATCGCGGCCGACACCTTCAAGGCCTACGACCGCGCGGTCGCCGACCTCACGACGCAGTCCGAGGCGCGTGGCGCCCTCGATGCCTTGGAAAACGATTTCCAGACCGCGGTGATCCGTCCCGACGGGCGTTGCTGGATGGAAGTCATCCTGCCTGGCGCCACGACCCCGACTGGCGTCCCTAAGGCGGTCGGGAACCTGCAGCCGGCGGACCATCCCATGGTGATGCTCTTCTCGGCGCCCCCGGACCGCCCCCGTTGGTCTCCCGTGGCGACCAATCCGCGGACGGCCTTCAAGGGCGACGTTTGTGCCGTCGCCTACCGCATCGGCCAGCGTTCGCCGTTCGATGCCCCGGGTGACCCTATCCAGCAAGTCTACGGCATTTACCGGACGATCATCGACCCGGAAGCCACCTTCCGCGACGCCTTGCCCATCATCTTCGCTTCGACCCCGACCACGCCCACGTCGCCGTGGAATTATTGGAACGGGGCGCGCCTCGTCCCGAACTATTCCGTCTCCGCCACGTCGGGCGGTTTCCAGACCCGCAACCTGATCGACCAGGGGTTGGTGCAGACGGGTGGGGCGACTTCCAACTACTGCTGGACGCTGGATGACCAGAACTTCATCGCCTCCAACGTGGTTTCCATGCACCTGACTTTCTGGTGCAAGTCTTCGCTGCCGGCCTCCTCCACCGTGACCGGCGCCTTGGTCGATCCGCTCAAGCGCCCGGCCGAGATGTTGCGCCCGGTGGTCGTCGGTTCCGCCGACGCCTTCAAGTTCGGCCCGCAGACCTACGGTGGTTACCTCGGGGAATACACCACGAACACTACGGGCGCGACCACCAATGCGGCGCCGCTCCGTTATGGCCCGCCGAGCGGTGCATCGACCCTGCCGGTGTCGGGCGTCACCACGACGCATCCTTTCGACGTCTACGGCGCTCGTCTCCGCATCTACTCGGACCGCATGTATCCCGACTCCCTCGGGCCGAACAATGCCGCCACCGCGACGTCCCTGCCTTATTTGCCTTACTCGGTGAAGGCCGTGGAGGTTTCGCTCACGATCCTCACGCCCGAAGGCTCGAAGGAACTCCGCGCCCTCCAGAAGTTGACGGCTGCCCAAGGGGCCCAAGGTCTCAAGTTGCCTTCGGACAACGACTATAAGCGCATCGTGAACCAGTACGGCCGCAACTACACGCGTTACATCAAGCTGATGGCGAACGGCGGTTGAGTCCGGTTGCCAACAAAGAAGAAGGGCGTCCCGCGGGACGCCCTTTTCGTTCGGTGAAGCCTGCGGCTCACTCGGCGTACACGCCCATCTTGCGGAACTTGGCGTAGCGGTCGGCGATGAGTTTCTCGGGCTTGGACTTGGCGAGTTCCTTGAGGGTTTCGCGCAGGGTCTTGCGGATGTTCGAGCCGGTGGCAGCCGGGTCTTCCTGGGCCCCGCCGAGGGGTTCCTTCACGACGCCGTCGACGACGCCGAGCTTGAGGAGGTTGGGGGCGTCGAGGCGCAGGGCTTCGGCGGCCTTCGGGGCGTGGGCGCGGTCCTTGAAGAGGATCGCCGCGCAACCTTCGGGCGAGATGACGGAATAGTAGGCGTTCTCGAGGATGAAGACCTTGTTCGAGACGGCGATGCCGAGGGCTCCGCCGGAGCCGCCTTCACCGATGACGAAGGTGATGATGGGGACGCCGAACTGGCTCATCTCGCGGAGGTTCACGGCGATGGCTTCGGCCACGTGGCGTTCTTCCGAGCCGATGCCGGGGAAGGCGCCGGGGGTGTCGACGAGGGTGATGATCGGCAGCTTGAAGGTGTGCGCCATCTTCATCAGGCGAAGGGCCTTGCGGTAGCCTTCCGGGTTGGGGCAACCGAAGTTGCGGCGCAGGTTTTCCTTGGTGTCGCGGCCTTTCTGCTGGCCGATGACCATGACGGGCTGGCCTTCGAAGAACGCCGTGCCGCCGACGGTGGACTCGTCGTCCATGTAGAGGCGATCGCCGTGGAGCTCCTGGAAGTCGTCGAAGATCATCCCGATGTAGTCCAGGGAGTAGGGGCGGCGGGGGTGGCGCGCCAACTGGACGCGCTGCCAAGGGGTGAGGTTGCCGTAGACCTCGCGGCGGGTCTGGGCCAGCTTGGCCTCCATGGAGACGGCTTCCTTGGTGACATCCATGCCGGCGGACTCGGACGACGCCCGGAGAGCGGCGATCTTATCCTCCAGTTCGCGGATGGGCTTCTCGAACTCGAGCGTGAAGCGGGGCTTCGTGACAGACATGGGGGACTAAATAGGGGATTTTTAGGCCGCAGGGCAACGGGAATAGGGGGCGGGAAGGTCCGACCAAGGCTGGAAAACGTCGTTTTTCGCTCTTTTCCACGAACCAACCGTCTGACAGAGTGTCAGAACCCTCACCCCACCATGCGCTCCTTGTTTCTCCTGACTTTGGCCGCCTCCAGCCTCTTGGCCGAAGGCTACCTCGATACCCCGCTGATCCCCGGCACCCAGTGGCACGTCCACGACTCCACCCGTCCCCAGCCCCCGCGCGCGGACAAGGAGAAGCTGAAGTGCACGACGACCGCGGCTCCCGCCGGCGCGGTGGTGCTCTTCGACGGCAAGGATGCCGCCGCCGAGTGGCAAGCCGATAACGGCGCCAAGGGCGTGACGTGGGAAGTGAAGGATGGTTCGATGGTCGCCCGCAAGAACGGCATCCACACGAAGAAGTCTTTCGGCGACCTGACGCTCCACGTCGAATGGCGCTCCGCCGAAGGCTACGACAAGAACGAGAAGAAGAAGGGGCAGGGCAATTCCAACAGCGGCATCTTCTTCATGCGCACCTATGAGCTCCAGGTGCTTGATTGCTCCAAGACCGAGACCTACGCCGACGGCATGACCGCCGCCATCTACGGCCAGACGCCGCCGCTGTTCAACGCCTGCAACCCTTCCCGCGAATGGAACAGCTACGACGTGGAGTGGACCGCCCCTCGTTTCGATCAGGACGGCAAGGTCCTCTCCAAGGCCCGCATCACGGTCGTGATGAACGGCGTCAAGGTGCAGGACAACGTCGAGTACATCGGTCCGAGCAGCCACAAGAAGAACCCTCCTTACGCGAAGCACGCCGATAAACTGCCGATCGGCCTGCAGTTCCACGGCGACCCCGTGGAGTTCCGCAACATGTGGGTCCTCGAGAAGAAGTAAGCGTCGCCAGCAGCTCCGCGAACGCCCCGGTCCCCCGGGGCGTTTTGTTTGCGCAGGCGGCCCTCGCGCCGGTTATTTGGGTCGTTTTGACTTACCCGTTTGCCAGAGCCGCGGTTCTTGGTAAGTTAACGCCTTCCACAGATGTATCCCGCTGATCGACGCGATAACTGGCATGCCGGACAAGGCCGATGGTCCGACGTGCCTGCGTCCGATTGGAACGATTGGCACTGGCAGTTGCGTAACCGGATCACGACCCTGGCCCAGCTGGAGACGTTGCTCGAACTATCCCCCCAGGAGCGGGCGGGCTGCCTCTTCGCCGCCCACAAGTTGGCTTTGGCGATCACGCCGCACTTCTTCAACCTCATCGACCCGAAGGACCCGCATTGCCCGGTGCGCCGGCAGGTGATCCCGCACATCGATGAGTCGGTGGTCGCGCCCGGCGAATCCGCCGATCCCGTCGGCGAAGAGGGGACCATGCCGGTCCCCGGCATCGTCCACCGCTACCCGGACCGCGTCCTCTTCCTGGTCACGGATCGGTGCGCCTCCTACTGCCGTTACTGCACCCGCAGCCGCTTGGTTTCCAACGCCCAAGCCTACGATTTCCATCCCGAGCTCGAGCAGGGCCTGCAATACATCGCGGCGCATCCCGAGATCCGCGATGTGCTCCTCTCCGGCGGCGACCCGCTGTTGCTGTCGGATGCCAAGCTCGACGCGCTCCTCGGTCGCCTGCGCGCCATCCCGCACGTCGAGTTCATCCGCATCGGGTCGCGCATCCCGGTCTTCCTGCCGCAACGCATCACGCCCGAGCTGGCCGCCGTCTTCCGCAAGCACGGCCCGATCTGGATGAGCATCCACACGAACCATCCGAAGGAGATCACCCGCGAACTGGCCGAGGCTTGTGAGCGTTTGTCTTTGGCCGGTGTTCCCTTGGGCAATCAATCGGTGTTGATGGCGGGGATCAACGACACCCCCGAGGTGATGCTGTCGCTCGTGCATCGCCTGCTCATGATGCGGGTCCGTCCGTATTACCTTTACGCCTGTGATCTCATCGAGGGCTCGACCCATTTCCGGGCGCCGATCCAGAAGGGCATCGATATCATTCGGGCGCTCCGCGGCCATACGACCGGTTACGCCGTGCCGCAGCTCATCATCGATACCCCCGGCGGCGGCGGGAAGGTGCCGATCAATCCGGAATACGTCCAGGCCATCCACGATGGGATCGTCGAGCTGCGTAACTTCGAAGACCGCGCCTACGTTTATCCGTCCGGCAACCAGATGCCGGAACCGAAGCCCGAGTTGAGGGCTTAAGGTTAGGGGATAGGGGATAGCGGATAGGGGGTAGGGGATAAGGGATCGGGGATGGGGGATGGGTAGGGTTAGCACTGCGTGCTAACCTAGTTGGGTCTCCTATGGGTTTGGGCTGCTAGCGGTTGCTGAAGGGGGCGGCGAAGCTACAGGAATTGTCCCGGTCCCCTGTTGCGGTGCTCGCTAGGTCGTGACGCCGTCTCGACCCTACCTGGAAAAAGCCCTAAAACAGAGCGAACCAGAAGGTTATTCTGGTTCGCCGCTCAAAGTGGTGGGCCCGTAGGGATTCGAACCCCAAACGTCTGATCCGTAGTCAGAAATGATATCCATTTCACCACGAGCCCGTTCCGAGACGATTGAAAGAACCATGCCGGACCCGAAAGGCAAGGAATTTTTCGAAAGCCCTATTTTTTGGCCCGATGCAGGGCGACGGTCCCGAATAGCATGCTTTCGTGGCTAACTTCCGCAAATCCCGCGTTTTTCAGTTCCAACGTCAGGCCCGCGGCATCGGGGAAGCCCGCGATGCTGGTGCCGAGGTAGCGGTAGGCACCAAAGTCACCGGTGAGGAGCCCCGCCATGATCGGTGAGATCAGGCGGACGTGGACGAAGTGAAAAGGCGCGAACCAGGCCGCCGGTTTCGAAAACTCGAGGATGAAGACCGAGCCGCCGGGCTTCACGACGCGGCGGAGTTCGCGCAAGCCGCGGGCACGGTCCTCGAAGTTGCGCACGCCGTAGGCGATGGTGACCGCATCGCAGGCATCGTCCGCCAGCGGTAGGTTCATGCAGTCGCCCTGACGAAACTCCGGAGCGTGGAGTGGGGATTTCGCCGCGCGCTGGCGGGCGACGTCGAGCATCGGCTCGCAGAAGTCGTAGCCGGTGACTTTACAGTCGCGGGGCAGGGCGGGCAGGAGCTCGAAGGCGACGTCACCGCTCCCCGTGGCGAGGTCGGCGACGTGCTTAGGTTGCGTGGCGACGACGGCCTGGATCAGGCGGTTGCGCCAGCCAACGCAGAGTCCGAGGCTGAGCACGCGATTGGCGAGGTCATAGCGCGAGGCGATGCCTGAGAACATCTGACGGACTGCATTGCCTTCGGCCATGGGCTTACCATCCGCACAAAGTGCAGAAGGTCAAGTGGAGGGGATAGGGGATGGGGGATAGGGGATGGGGGATTGGTAAGTGCGCAACTCCCTCGCACCCGTTAAACGGACCGAGCTGAGAGTTGCCGTGTGGGTGGGTCGTTTACGTCTACCGGCGAACGGACGCGACGCAGTCGCGCGACTGCCACGTTGCCATCTCTCCTATCCCCAATCCCCTATCCCCCATCCCCTAGCCGCTAACCCCTCAAACGAACACTCCACCGCCCAAGAGGACGCGGTCTCGGTAGATGGCCACGACTTGGCCGGGGGCGAGGCCGCGTTGGGTCAAGTGGAAGCGCAGTTCGACGGTACCGTCGCCAAGCGGCTGATAATGCGTCGCCACGGCCTTGTCGCGATACCGCACCCGCGCTTGGATATCCTGTTCGCCTACCAAGGCCTGGTTGATCCAGGTGAAGTTCGCTGCGTGGGCCGAGTCGGTGTAGAGCCACTTGGTCTCCGGCAGGTCGAAGGCCACGTGCAGGGTCTGCGTGGCGAAATCCTTCTTCACGACGACGAAGTATTTCTGGTCGGTGTTGGAGGGGAGGCCGATGCCTTTGCGTTGTCCGATGGTGTAGCGATGCAGCCCGCGGTGCTGGCCGATGACCTTGCCCGCGGCGTTCACGATCGGCCCAGGGGCGTCGGGGATGTGCCGCTCCAGGAAGTCCTGCACCGGCACTTGCCCCAGGAAGCAGATGCCTTGGCTGTCCTTGCGCGTGGCGTTCGGGAGCTGGGCCTCGGCGGCGAGGCGACGGACCTCCGGCTTGGTGAGTTCGCCGATCGGGAAGAGCGCCTTGGCGAGCTGGTCTTGGCGCAGCAACGCGAGGAAGTAGGACTGGTCCTTGTTCTGGTCGAGGCCTTCGAGCAGGTCGAACGTGCCGTCCGCGTTGGCCCGGCGGCGCGCGTAGTGGCCGGTGGCGATGGCCTCGTAGCCTTCGGCGAGGGCGCGACGGAGGAAGACCCCGAACTTCATCTCGCGGTTGCAGATGATGTCGGGGTTGGGAGTGAGCCCTCGGCGGTAGCCGTCGACGAGGTATTCGACGACGGTCTCGCGGTAGTCCTTCACCAGGTCGATGACCCGGAAGGGCAACCCGAGGTGGGCCGCGACGGTGTGGGCGTTGCGCACATCGTCTTCCCAAGGGCATTCGCCCGGGAAGGGGAGGCCCTCCTCGTTCATCCACGTCCGGAAGTAGGCGGCATGCACCTCATGCCCCTGTTGCTTGAGCAACAGGGCGGCCACGGCGCTGTCGACGCCGCCGGAGAGGGCTACGAGAATCTTGGACATCCATGGCAAGGTTAGGGTCGCCCGGGGCTCGGGGGCGAGAATGGAAAGCCGGGCTTCCCTCGGCCGACCCGCGGGTTTTCGGGTCTTTGGCGGGGGGCGGCGGTTTGGGAATGCTCGCTCCTTGCCTCCGATGCCTGACTTGTTTTGCTGGAGGGATGCGCTTTGGTCTCCTTCTCCTTCTGGCGGGCTTTGCCCCGCTCTTCGCCCAAAACAGCCAGCTGGCCGGCATGCAGCAGGACCTCTCCGAACTGCGTAACGAGGTCGAGAAACTGAAGCTCGAGAACGCCGATTTGCGGGACGCCCTGAACAAGCAACGCAACGCGACCGTGGGCAACAGCTCGTCCGCCGAAGCCGCCGCCCGCACGAAGGCGGAAGCCCTGGCCGAAGTCGATCGCCGCCTCAAGCAACAGACGGCCGATGTGAATGCCGCCTTGGCCGAGCTCGCTCGTCGCGTCGATGCCGCCTTGGCGGGCCGTCAGCCGACCGCCCCTCGTCCGTCGACCCCGTCGACTTCGCCGACCAAGCCGGCCGGCACGCCTCCGGTGGCCAATCCGGACGACGGCCTCCCGTCGGACATTCCCCGCACGGGTTCCCCCTATAAGGTGAAGCCCGGCGATTCGGTGTCCCGCATCGCCCGCCAGTTCGGCTCCAAGGTCGAGTGGATCATCCAAGCCAACAAACTCCCCAGTTCGGGTGCCTTGCGCCCCGATGTTGAGATCTTTGTTCCGCAACCCGAAGCCCCCGCCCGCTAATTTCATGGCCCTCCCTCCCAAAAAATCCCTCGGTCGAGGACTCAGTTCCCTCATTGGCGGCGGCGTCGCCAAGCCTGCTGCCGCCACGCCGGCGCCGGTCGCAGCCGCGACCCCAGCTGCGCCCGCGCCCGCACCCATTGCGCCGGGCCTGGCCTTAATCGAGATACCGCTCGTCGCCATCGTCCCGAACCCGCGCCAGCCGCGCCGCGAATTCGACGACGCCGGCGTGAAGGAACTGGCCGAATCGATTCGTTCGGAAGGCCTCCTGCAGCCCGTCACCGTTCGCAAGGTGAAGGAGGGCTATGAGCTCATCGCGGGGGAACGCCGTTTCCGCGCGTTCAAGCACCTCGGTCAGAAGACCATCACCGCGCGCGTGCTCGACGCCAGCGACAACGCCAGCGCCGTGCTCGCGCTCGTCGAGAACCTCCAGCGGGCCGACCTCAATCCGGTGGAAGAAGCCTTGGGCGTCGCTTCGCTGATGCGTGACTTCACGCTCACCCAGGAAGCTGTCGCGGATCGCCTCGGTAAACCTCGGGCCACCGTCGCCAACCTCGTCCGGCTCCTTTCCCTCGACCGCGAAATCCAAGGTTACCTCGGCAAAGGCCAGCTTACCACCGGCCATGCCAAGGTCCTGCTCGGCCTCGAGAACCAAGCGCATCGCGTACAGGTGGCTCGCCTCGTCATCGAGAAGGGCCTCTCCGTCCGCGCCCTTGAAGCCGAAGTGAAGAAGCTGGCCGCCACGAAGAAGGGCGACCGCAAGCGCACCGAGAAGTCCGTCGTCGAAGACGTCCAGAAGCGCCTCGCTTCGCACCTTTCCGCCCGCGTCCAGGTCGTGCAGAAGGGCAAGAAGGGCAGCATCACGATCGCCTACGAAGGCGACGACGACCTCGCCCGCCTGCTCGAGAAGTTGGGCGTGAAGGTGTAAGGGCGAAATCCTTAAGCCAGGGGATAGGGGATGGGGGATGGCGTGTGCGCAGACCCACAAAACCAGGTAGGGCGATCACTGCTGTGGTCGCCTCGTTGAATCGAGTGTGCACGCGTCGCGACTATTTTGAACCGCATGCTGATTGGTTCGCAGGCCACCTCTAGGTCATCACAGCAGTGATGACCCTACCCGAGGCAATGGGATCAGGCGCCACCGGGCCTCTTGTTTTGCTTAACTTCCAATCGCCAACCGCATCCACCGAGGCGGCGACCTCAAGCCGCTCAGTGCTTGAAGTGGCGCATCCCGGTGAAGACCATCGCCATGCCGCGGGCGTCCGCGGCGGCGATGACTTCGGCGTCCTTGACGGAACCGCCCGGTTGGATGGCGCAGGTCGCGCCGGCGTCGGCCGCGGCGAGGAGGCCGTCCGGGAAGGGGAAGAAGGCGTCCGAGGCGATGGCCGAGCCCTGCAGCGAGAGCTTGGCTTCGCCGGCCTTCCAGACCGCGATGCGGGAGGAGTCGATGCGCGACATCTGGCCGGCGCCGACGCTCAGGGTGCGTTCCTTGCCGGCGTAGACGATGGCGTTGGACTTCACGTGGCGGACGACGCGCCAGCCGAAGAGCAGGGCGGTCATCTCGTCGGCCGTGGGCTGGCGCTTGGTGACGACCTTGAACTCGCGCACGTTGACGGGCTTCTGGTCGCGGTCCTGGACGAGCACGCCGCCGATGACGGCGCGGACTTCGCGGAGGGTGTCGGCGCGGAGGCCGACCTTGGCGCGCATGAGGCGGAGGTTCTTCTTCTTGCCGAAGA
>JACCDP011174695.1_pt1 | contig 11722 bp, 11 predicted proteins | sample 7445841 | NCBI WGS metagenome assembly JACCDP01 (sample SAMN15323441, study PRJNA562643) | freshwater metagenome | isolation source: river surface water | place: USA:Blue River Watershed | collected 2017-08-17
AGGCGGCCCACGGCGTGGTGGGCGTGGCGGAACGGCATGCCCTTGCGGACGAGCCAATCGGCGAGGTCGGTGGCGAGGAGCGCGGGATCCGAAGCGGCGGCGAGGCAGCGGGCCTTATGGAACTTCGTGCCGGCGAGCGTGGCGTCGGCCACGGCGACGGACAGGATGAGCTGGTCGGCGGCGTCGAACAGCGGCGGCTTGTCGTCCTGCAGGTCGCGGTTGTACGTGAGCGGCAGGCCCTTCGTGAGCGAGAGCAGGTGCGTGAGCGAAGCCTGGAAGCGCGCGGCCTTGCCACGGAGCAGCTCCATCGAGTCCGGATTGCGCTTCTGCGGCATCAGCGACGAACCCGTCGAGAACTCGTCGGGCATGCGCGCGAAGCCGAACTCCGCGGAAGACCAGAGGACCATGTCCTCGGCCAGGCGGGAGAGGTGGACGCCGCAGAGAGCGGCGGCGAAGCAGAACTCCGTGGCCGGATCGCGGTCGGCGACGGCGTCCATCGAGTTGCGGGTGACCTGCGGGCGGCCCTTCGCGTCGACGAAACCGAGCAGCTTCGCCGTGACCTCGCGGCGGATCGGGAGGGTCGTGCCGGCGATCGCGCCGGAGCCGAGCGGGCACCAGTTGGCCGAAGCCTTGGCGGCGGCGAGGCGGACGCGGTCGCGGCCGAACATCTCGGCGTAGGCGAGCAGGTGGTGGGCGGCGGAGACCGGCTGGGCGCGCTGCAGGTGCGTGTAACCCGGCAGGATCACGTCGGCGTTGGCCTCGGCGACTCTCACGAGCGTCTTCAGGAGCGAGACGAGGGCGGCGTCCGCGGCGTCGCACTGGTCCTTGATCCAGAGACGGACGTCGGTGGCGACCTGGTCGTTGCGCGAACGGGCCGTGTGCAGCTTGGCGGCGGCCGGGACGCGCTTCGTGAGCGCGCTCTCGATGTTCATGTGCACGTCCTCGAGGTCGCGGCTCCAGGCGAACTTGCCGGCGGCGATCTCCTTCGCGATGGCGTCGAGCCCGCGGAGGATCGCGTCGCGTTCCTTCTTCGTCAGGATGCCGGCCTGGGCGAGCATCGTGGCATGGGCCTTGGAGCCGCGGATATCCTGGGCCCAGAGTCGATGGTCGAACGAGACGGACTCGCCGAAACGCAGCATCAGTTCGGCAGGACCGGCGCTGAACCGGCCGCCCCAGGTGGCCTGGGCTTTCTTCCGTGCGGACATGACCCAGCAATGCCCCCGGAAAGGCGGGCAGGCAAGCAAGGACGCTCAGCGACCGGCCTGGGAAGGAGCCGCCGGCGCGGGCTTGGCGGGCGTGGCCATGCCACGGGCGCCATCGAGACGGATCACGACCTCGCCCGGCTCGGCGACGCCCATGCGTTCGCGGGCCTGGTCACGGACGAATTCAGGGTCGCGACCGAAACGTTCGACGTAGCGCTCGGTCTGCGCGCGCGTGCGCTCGAGGGCGGCGTAGGCCTGCTCCTTCTGCTGCTCGTTCGCGCGGATGCCCGCGAGGCGCGCGGACTCGTCGCCATAGGTCGACCACGTGAAGGCGAGGACCGTGCAGAAAAGGATGAACGAGGCCCAGAGAAACAGTTTCTCCGTCTGAGGATTTCGGGACGAGGACTCGCTTTCCATGACGACCGCGCGAGTGAAAGCGGAAATCAGATACGGAGCGAGGGGAAAATCGCCGGCTTACTTCGCCGCCTGCTGGGCGGCCGCCGCGAGGGAGCCGCTGAACTCCATGAAGGCCCAGACGAGGACGCCCGTGACCGCGACGTAGAGCCAGACCGGGAAGACCCAGCGGACGAGCTTCTTGTGCTCCTCGAGCCGGCCCTGCTTGGCCAGCCAGACGGCGCGGAGGATGAAAGGCGTGACCACGATCGCCAGGACGATGTGGGGGAAGAGGATGACATAATAGAGGAGCTTGTCCCAGGTCAGGCCGACGTCGGCGCGGTAGAGGATGTTGGTCTTCCCGAGGGCGACCCAGAGGTGGACCTTCGAGGCCAGGTAGAGCGCCAGGAACAGGGCCGAGGTCACGACGGCGGCGCCCATGGCCTTGCCGTGGCCGAGACGGTCGCCGGCCTTGATCTTGGCGAAGCCGATCAGGAGGAAGACCGTGGCGAGGGCGTTCATGCCGGCGACGGAGCGGGAAAGCAGTTCGGTGGTGGAGGCCATGGGGCCGTAGAGAACCACTTTCGCGGGAAAAGCCAACCTTCGGCCGCCCTTAACCTTCACTTAAGCCGGAATCTGGTATCCTTCTTCCCACACCCCATGAAACCGACCCTGAGCCTCCTCCTCGCCGTCGCCTCCCTGGCCGCGGCCGACACCCCCAAGGGTCCGCCCCTCAAGGAGGCCGACGCCAATCCGCCCGGCCAGAACAAGGTCACCATCACCGTGAAGGGCGACAAGCGCGTCATCGAGTCCAACGGCATCCCTGACCATAAGGTCGCGACCTTCCCCAACCGGGGGAATCCCAACGCCATCTCCGAGCAGAAGTACCGCCTCGAAGTCCCCGCCAACCCCAAGCCGCTCGAAGGCGGAGCCACCGGCCGGATGATGTCCGCCTGGGGCGTGGCCCTGAACGGCGTGGTCTTCGACCCCGGTACCGCCGAGGTCTACAACGACGGCGAGCGCAGCAACCCCTGGCACTATGAGGCGTTGATGAGCAACACCGAGATGGGCACGACGCCCAAGATCAAGGTCGGCCTCGGCCTCGACCAGAACCACGGCCACGTCCAGCCCAACGGCGCCTACCACTACCACGGCCTCCCCACCCTGCTCATCGAACGCCTCGGCGGCGGCGACAAGCAGATGACGCACGTCGGCTGGGCGGCGGACGGCTTCCCGGTGTACGCGGTGTACGCGTACGCGAAGGCGGACGACGCGAAGAGCGAACTGAGGAAGATGAAAAGCAGCTATCGCCTCAAGACCGCCGACCGCGGCGGCGACGGCAAGACCTCGCCGACCGGCAAGCCCGACGGCTCCTTCGGCCTCGACTTCGAATACGTGGCCGGCTCCGGCGACCTCGACGAGTTCGGCGGCCGCACCGGGATCACCCCCGAATTCCCCAAGGGCACCTACTACTACGTGATGACCGAGGAGTACCCGTTCATCCCGCGCAAGTTCAAGGGCACCCCCGACCCCTCCTTCAGCAAGCAGGCCATGGATCCGCACGCCAACCTCGGCGGCCAGGGCGGCCCGGGAGCGAAGGGCGGCAAGAAGGGCAAGAAAGGCCCGCCGCCTGGGGGTTTCGGCGGCCCGCCGCCCGACGGCCCGAAGTGATACGCCAACAAGAAGGCCTCCCGAGGTAGGGACGTGATTGCCATCACGTCCGTTCGCGGACGGACCTGCGGCAGCAATGAGCTTAGCCAAAGGCCGAAGACTTCTCGTCTACGGACTCGAACGGCGGTGATGGCAATCACCGCCCTACCCAAGACCGGCGAGACCGGCTTAGGCGCCCTGCTTCGGGTCGAACTTCTTCTTCGGTTCTTCGGCCGGAGCCGGCGCGGCGTTGCCCGGGAAACCCGGCAGCGTGAAACCCTTGCCCTCGACGAGTTTCAGTCGGCGACGGACGTCGGCCGGCAGCTTCTCGACGGCGTCCTTGTCGGTGACGTCGCCCTCGAAGACCGTCTTGCCGTCGCGATCCTTCACCACCGCGTGCTTCTTGCCGTCCTTTTCCTCGAGCGAGACCGTGCCTTCGCCGTCGGAGGCCATCGAGGTCGACGAAGACTTCGCCCCGTTGCCGAAGCTGAACGAGAACGAATGCGAGGAGGAGGAAGACGAACGGCCGCCGGACTGCGCGCGGAGCTCATCGGCGGAAGGGATCCGCGAACGGGCGGCGGGCGGCGGGATGAGCCCGGATTGCATGTCCTCAAGCTGGCGGAGCACGTCGGGCGGGATCACGCCTCCGGGGATGTTCGTGATGCCGTTGGGCGTCTGGATCGTGCCGGAACGGGGGGAGCGGGCGACGGACTTCTCGGCGGCGCGCGCGCCGAGCATGAGCTCGACGACCTGCGGCTCGCACTGGCGGAGAAGGGTCACCTTCACCTTGTCGCCCGGCTTGCGCGTGCGCACCAAGGCCCGGAACTGGTCGGCGTTGAAGAGGACCTGGTCGTCGAGGCGCGTCAGGATGTCGCCCTCCTCGATCTTGCCGACGGAAGGGCCCTTCGGGTCGATGAAACCGACCTGGATGCCGACGCCGCTCGGCACCGGGTCGTTCGCGACTTCGACGCGCGGACCGACGTTGAGGCCGGCGTAGGCGACCTCGCCGGCGGCGGCGGCCTTGGGAGCAGGGGCGGCGTCTTCCTTGTCCTTGGCCTGCAGCGGGCCGACGAGGCCCGCGAGGAGGAGCATGTGGAGGGGGATCTGACGGAGGGAGTTCATGGCGGTCCTTTGGAAGATGAGCGTCGGCGGAAGGCGGATTTGTTCAATGGGTCTCGAGCGGCAGCAACGTCAGCTGGTCGTTCGGACGGAAGTTGATCAGACGCGTGTTCGTCTGGGCGTCTTCCCAGCGGGTCGTGTCCTGCCAGCGGACGCGCATCGGACGGGCGTAGGAACCGTCCTGCAGCTGCACCGGGCGGAAGAATTGCACGTCCGGGCGCGTCTGCTCGACGTTGACCAGCCGGTAGTTCGGGGCGTCGGCTTCGGCGACGCCGCCCAGGAAGACGAACGCCGCCACGAAGGCCGCGGCGAGCGCGGAGAGGCCGGCGGACCAGGCGATGACGAGGCCGCGGCGGGACGACGCGTCGTCGAGCTCGCGGGCGAGGCGCGCCGTGACGGCCGGGCCGGGCGGGCGCGGGCGGAGCGAGGCGAGGGCCTGTTCGATGTCGTGGTCGGGATCAGTCATGGGTGCGGGCGGTGATGTGTCGGCGCAGGGCCTCCATGGCATAGCGCCACCGCGAGGCCGCGGTGTTCGGGGAAATCGAAAGTTGTTCGCCGATCTCGTCGAAGGTCAGGTCGCCCCACACCTTGAGCACGACGACCTCGCGTTGCTCGTCCGGGAGCAGCTTGAGCGAATCCGCCAAGGCCGCGAGGCGCGGGTCGGCCTCGGGCTCGAACCATGTCACCGTCTCCATGTCGTCGCCCACGACCTTCTCGCGGAGCGTCCGGCGGTCGGAGCGACGCACCAGATCGAGCGCCGCTCGGCGGATCGACGTGACCACGAGCGCGTTCGGGTTGCCCGGCAGGTGACGCTGATGTTTCCAAAAGCGAACAAATGCCTCCTGCAGCACGTCGTCCGCGTCGGCCTCGCTGCGCGTCCATTGGCGCGCGATCAGCCGGAGCCGGGCGCCATGTTCGGCGAACCAGGCCCTCCAGTCTTGGCCGGAATGGGCATCGTGCATGCGTAGGTTATGAAAAGAGCGGACCCGCGGACGGATTTTGTCTGTCGACGGCCCCATCTTGGCCGCACCCCCTAAATCGTCAAAGCAGTTGCGAAACCCCACCTCCCCTTCTAATTCCCCACCAGATGTCCACCCCCCTCAACGAGCGACCTGCGAACGGTTTCTTCCGTTCCCTGATCCGCTGGTTCGATGCGGACCACATCCCCGAGGGCGTCGAAGCGCTCCAGAACACCCCCAAGAAGGTCGATTGGGCCCGTTCGATCCCCTTCATCGTCCTCCACCTGGCCTGTTTCGCCGTCATCTGGGTCGGCGCCAGCCCGATCGCCGTCTGGACCGCCGTCGGCCTCTACTTCTTCCGGATGTTCGCGATCACCGGGTTCCTGCACCGCTACTTCTCGCACAAGACCTACTCCACCTCCCGCGCCTTCCAGTTCGTGATGGCCGTCTGGACCGCCCTCGCCGTGCAACGCGGCGCCCTCTGGTGGGCGTGCACCCATCGCCATCACCACAAGCACTCCGACGAAGAAGAGGACAAGCACTCGCCCGTGGTCGACGGCTTCTGGTGGTCGCATATCGGCTGGATCACTTCGAAGAAGAACTTCCCGACCGACTACTCCAAGATCCCCGACCTCGCGAAGTACCCCGAGCTCGTGTTCCTGAACCGCTTCGACATCCTGATCCCGCTGCTCGCCGCGGGCGTCACCTACGGAGCCGGCGCCTGGCTCGGCGCCCACGGCTACGACACCAACGGCCCGCAGCTGCTCGTCTGGGGCATCATCTCGACCGTCGTGCTCTTCCACGGCACCGCCTGCATCAATTCGCTCGCGCACGTCTTCGGCTCGAAGCGCTTCAAGACCACCGGCGACGAATCCCGCAATTCGTTCATCCTGACGCTCATCACCCTCGGCGAAGGCTGGCACAACAACCACCACCGCTACCAGGCCACCACGAAGCAGGGCTTCTACTGGTGGGAGTTCGACCCGACCTACTACGGCCTCAAGGTCATGTCGTGGACGGGCCTGATCTGGGGCCTCAAGGGCGTGCCCGCTTCGGTCTACGAAGAGGCCGAACAGACCAAGGCCGCGGCCTCCGTCCCGCGTGCGTGAACGGATCGCCATCGTCGGGTCCGGCGTGAGCGGCCTCGGCTGCCTGCGCTTCCTGCGCGCGCATCACGACGTGACCGTCTTCGATCACGACGCCCGCCCGGGCGGCCATGCGCACACCATCGATGTCACCGAACCCGGCACCGGCCGCGCCCTGCCGATGGACACCGGGTTCATGGTGTTCAACGAGGTGACCTACCCGCACCTCTGCCGCCTCTTCAAGGAACTCGGCGTGACGCCGAAGAAGACCTCCATGTCCTTCGCGGTGCGCCACGACCCGACCGGGCTCGAATGGTGCGGCAGTTCGCTGAACCACCTCTTCGCCCAACGGCGCAACCTCTTCAGCCTGCGCTTCTGGAAGCTCCTGCTGCAGATCAAGAAGTTCAACGACCTCGCCAAGACCGAGTGGCGGTCGACCGAAGCCGAGACGACCTCGCTCCGCGACTGGTGCGCACGCAAGGGCCTCGGCCAGGACTTCCTCGACCTCTACCTGATCCCCATGTCGGCCGCGGTGTGGTCGACGCCGGCGGAGAAGATGCTCGGCTTCCCCGCGGCGGCGCTGATGCGCTTCTTCCATAACCACGGCTTCCTCGGCCTGGACACCCAGCATCAGTGGCTGACGCTCGAAGGCGGTTCGCGCACCTACGTCGAAGCCTTGCTGAAGGCGCACCCCGCCGACTTCCGTTTCGGCCAAGGCGTGACCGCCGTCCGCCGCGACGGCGCGCAGGTCGTCGTCACGACCGCCCGCGGCGAAGAACGCTTCGACCGCGTCATCATGGCGTCGCACGCCGACACCACGCTGAAGCTGCTGACCGACGCCGACGCCGAGGAACGCCGCCTGCTCGGCGCCTTCGCGTACAACCAGAACGACGCCATCGTGCACACCGACATGGCGCCCCTGCCTCGCAACGCGAAGGCCCGCTCCTCCTGGAACTACCGCACCTGGGCCAAGGACGGCGGCCTGGCGACCTCGACGCACTACTGGATGAATTCGCTGCAGGGCCTGACGGACAAGGGCGACTTCGTCGTGACGATCAACCACGCCGACCAGGTCGACCCCGCGAAGGTCATCCGGGTGATCCCCACCGAGCATCCGCTGTTCTCGCTCGAGGCCGTCGCGGCGCAGGCCGAGATCCCGGCGCTGAACGCCCGGTCCGGCGCGCGCGTCCATTTCGTCGGCGCCTGGCAACGTTACGGCTTCCACGAAGACGGCTTCTGGTCCGCCCATCGCCTCTGCTCGCAGCTCCTCGGCCGCGACGCCTGGGCGGCCTGATCAGAAGGCGATCTTCTGGGCCTGACGCTCGAAGCCCTCGGCCACGAACAGGGGCTCCGGCTGCATCTTCACGATATCGGCCACGTAACGGTCGGGCACGCGCTGGAGCCGCGTGTTGTAGAACGTGGCGATGTTCGCGTGGTAGGCCCGGGCCAGCGCGATCCGGTCCTCGGTCTCGACGAGCTGCTTGCTGAGTCCGGCGAAGACCTGCTGGCCCCGGAGTTCGGGATAACGCTCGGCCACCGCGACGAGCATCGGCGCCAACGCGGCGACGTGACCGCCGGCCGCCTGGGAGCGGAGCGCGGCGACGAGCGTCTGCACCGACGCTTCGTGGGCGCGTAAACCTTGCACGCACGCGACGAGCGGCGGCAGCAGGTCCGCGCGACGCTTCAGCTGGACGTCGATGAGCGACTGGGCCTGGCGGACCCGGTTACGGAGTCCCGTGATGCTGTTGAAGACCATCCAGACCCAGCCGGCGCCGGCGGCGAGCAGATACAGGCAGACGCCGAGCAGCAGCCCAAACGGCGCGACGTCGGGCCGGGCCCCGGCCAGCAGGACCGCGCCGAAAGCCGCGGCGAACGCGGCGCCCACGAGGTTCCAGAGGATGAAGGCGGTGGCCTTGCCGTCGCTGATCTCCTGCGACTTGCGCGGGGTGATGATGAACATGTCCGCCTTGTCCTCGTGCTTGATCTGCGCCGCGACGATGTCGGGCCGCTCGCTGGCGCGGCCGCGGACGAAAAGCAGCGTGCCCACCGGCAGCCCGTATTCGGTGAAGCTGCGTTCGCCGGTGGAGCCTTCGACCGCCTCGTCGGGCCCCTTATCATAGTAGAGCGGGTCGTCGCGATCGACGTCGCGATCGAACATCGTGACCGTCTCCAGGTCGGCGCCTTCCGGATTCACCCAGACGTAGCCGGTCTCATCCTGGACGTAGAAGCCGCCCGTCTCGCCGCCGGAAGCGACCGTATCGCTGCCGGTGTCGATGACCGTGCGGGTACGCGTCCGGCCTTTGTCATCGGTATAGGTCTCCTGCCGGGCCCGGCGCCAGTGTTCGCTGACGGACCAGCTATACATGACGCAGGGTCGTTCGGCCAGATAGCTCATGAACGGATCGCGCCGGACGCAGCGGCCCTCGAGCTCGACTTCGCCGACGAAGACCCCGAGGGCCTTCGAGACCGGGGTATCATCGAGCAGGCGGCGCTTCCGGCCGGCGTTCAAGGCCAGCAACAAGCAACCCGCGGACCCGGCGAGGGTGAGCAAACCAGCGCCTGCGAGGTCTTGGGCCACGGCCGACGTTATGCCCCGCCGGCCCGGTTTAGCAAGGATTCGGCGAGGGGACGCTTGCGCCTGACCTCGTTCCTTTCACGCTCCCCGGCAGATGCCCCGACTTTACGACGCGGAAGTGATGCACGCCCGGCTCCGGCCGAAGCGTCATGACTTCACGCATGCGGCGTTCGCGCTGGCCGTCGATGCGGCGGGGCTCGAGGACGTCCGTGGCGGACGCTTCATGCTCGGACGCGCCCTTTCGCCATACCGCTTCCGCGACGCCGACTTCCTGCCGGCCGCCGAGCTTTTCCAGCCTGAAGGCGTCCCGCAGTCCTTCGGCCAGGCCGGCGATCGCCTCGACGCCCGTTTCCGCGCCTTCGTGGCCGCGCAAGGCGAGCCCTTGCCGGAGCGCGCACAGATCGTCCTCGTCGCGATGCCGAGGGCGTTCGGAAAAACCTACAACCCCGCCGTCTTCCTGATGGCCACCGTGGACGGTGAACTCACCTGCGGCGTGGCCGAGGTGCACAACACCTTCGGCGAGCGCAAGGCCTGGTTCCTCGGCCGCGCCTGCCTGAACCGCGACCATGACGGCGACACCTACCTCCAGCTGCGCACCCCCAAGCGGTTCTACGTCTCGCCCTTCTCGCAGCTCGACACCGAATTCGAGTTCACCCTGCGCCTGCCGGACGGCCGCCTGGCCATCACCGTCGACCATTACGAAGACGGCCATAAGTCGCTGACGAGCGCCTGGACGGGGCGGCAGGTGCCGCTGACGGACCTCCGCCTGCTGTGGCTGACCGTCAAGTCGCCGCTGCTGATCCTCAAGGTCATCACGCTCATCCATCTGCACGCCGCCTGGCTCTGGCTGGTGAAGAAACTTCCCTTCCGTCGGAAAGGGGACGACATTCCCCAGCAGCGCAACCTACGGCACCCCACCTCCGAACTTACCGGCCCTCATGCCTAACCCTTCCCTCGCCCGTCGGCTCGTCCTCGGGGAACTCGCCAAGCTCACCAAGGGCCGCCTCTCTCTCCGCCTGCCCGAAGGCACGGAACTCGTCCTCGGCGACCCGCAGGCCCGAGGCGGCGCGCGCCTCGAGGTCTCCGACGAGAACGCCTTCCGGCGCATCATGCTCGCGGCCGACATCGGCCTCACCGAAGGCTACATGGAAGGCGAATGGGATTCGCCGGACCTCAACGCGCTCATCGGCTTCTTCATCGAGAACATCGACCAGACCCCGGGCATGTCGGGCTCCGCGCGCAAGGCGCTCGGCGTCGGCCTGTTCCGCATCGCGGACCGCATCGGCCACCTCCTCCGTCCGAACGACAAGCAGATGGTGCGACGCAACATCTCCGAGCACTACGACGTCTCCAACGACTTCTTCCGCCTCTTCCTCGACCCGTCGATGATGTACTCGTCGGCCCGCTGGGAAGGCACGGACTCGCTCGAGCAGGCCCAGGCCAACAAGAACGACGCCCTCTGCCGCTTCCTGCAGCTCAAGCCCACGGACCACGTCATCGAAATCGGCACCGGCTGGGGCGGCTGGGCCTTGCACGCCGTGAAGAAATACGGCTGCCGCGTCACCTCGCTCACCATCTCGCAGGCGCAGCACGACCTCGCCGTCGAGCGCATCAAGGCCGCCGGCCTCGCCGACCGCATCACCGTGAAGCTCGAGGACTTCCGCGACCACCAAGGCCTGTACGACAAGTGCGTCTCCATCGAGATGATGGAAGCCCTCGGTCACAAGTACCTCCCGGCGTTCTGCGCCTCGATCGGCCGCCTGCTCAAGCCGGACGGCATCGCCGCGTTCCAGTACATCACCTGCCCGGACAGCCGCTACGCGCAGTTCCGCGACGGCGTGGACTTCATCCAGAAGCATATCTTCCCCGGCTCGCTGCTGCTCTCGATCAACCGCGTCGGCGACCTGATGACCAAGGAGAGCGGTTTCCAGCTCGACCGCCTCGAGGAGTTCGGCCGCGACTACGCGCGCACGCTCGACGCCTGGTGCCAGGCCTTCGAGGCGAACCTCGACAAGGTCCGCGGCATGGGCTTCGACGAGCGCTTCATCCGCAAGTGGCGCCTGTACTTCCGTTACTGCCAGGCCGCGTTCGAGCACCGGAACATCGGCGTCGTCCAGGCCGTCTACGTCCGCCCGAACCGCAAGGGGTAACAAGGTAGGGCCAAGCATCCCTGCTTGGCCGCGGCCGACCAAGGATGGTCGGCCCTACCCGGGACAACCAGGACAGCAGGTGGTGTCGTACCTGCCAGATGGCGAAGACCGCTCAGTAGGCCTTCGCCATCACCACGCGGCGGGCGCTGGGCTCGCCGGTGACGACGCACTTGCCCGGCTCGTCCTTGGCGTCGAGCGGGATGCAGCGGATGGTGACCTTGAGCTCTTCCTTGAGGCGCTTCTCGACGGCCTTGGAGCCGTTCCAGTGGCAGAGCGCGAAGCCGCCGTGGATCTCCGGACGCTCCGGATTCTTGGCGGTGAAGTAGGCCTTCAGCTCTTCCCAGGTATCGATCTCGCGGGTGTGGGCGGCGCGGTGGGCCTTGGCGCGGGCGAGGAGGTTGTCCTGGATCGCCTGCAGGCGGTCGATGACGGTGGCCACGAACTCGGCGCGGGGGATGCCACCCTTCTCGCCGTTGTCGCGACGGGCGACGAAGACGGCGTTGGCGGCGAAGTCGCGCGGGCCGACCTCGACGCGCAGCGGCACGCCCTTCTTGATCCAACCCCAGGCCTTGTCGCCGCCGCGGATGTC
>JACCDP010144990.1_pt1 | contig 11721 bp, 8 predicted proteins | sample 7445841 | NCBI WGS metagenome assembly JACCDP01 (sample SAMN15323441, study PRJNA562643) | freshwater metagenome | isolation source: river surface water | place: USA:Blue River Watershed | collected 2017-08-17
ATAAAGAATTAATTGAAGATTATCGACTTGCTGGATTCAAGAAGCTACCCTATGCTTTTGAAACGCAAAAAATCAGCTACACCTTTTATATCAACAAACCCTTAGTCAAAACGGAACTGATCACGTTGAAGAACACCTTGATGAATCTCATCCAAACCTCACTGAGAAACTATGACCAAAAAGACGAATACATCAATTGGGATTACACTAAGACGATGACCAGGGAAAATGGTTACTTCAACAATCAAGATTATCCAATCCAGAAGGAATGGTATTACCCACCTCTTGAAGTGAAAGTTAAATTTAATATCCTAATTAATCTACTCTACAGGTAAACTAATCATCACTTTTTAGAGTTTAAAAAGGATTACCAATCCGTGTGTTTTCATAATGTTAAATGATAGTAAAAAAATATTTCATGCTAAAATTATATAAAATATAAAAATACCTCAATAAAAATCAAACAAATCAGTCAATTTAACTTTTAAATTAACTAATTCTAATCTGTTTTTTCTTTTTAAAAATAATAACTCAATTAACTTTTTATGTTGTTGGCCATAATGTATTTCGTTGTGACAATTACTACACAATGAGACCACATTCGCTTCAACATCTAAAGAATATTCAAATTTAGACTGTTTACTTAAAGGTATGAGATGGTGTGGCTCTAAATATGGTTCGTTTTTGTTTTTCCTTTTGAACAGAGGATGAATTGGATCAATTTCGCATGTAAAATTAGAAAAAGCAATAGCATTAATGGCGACCTGAGGATTTCTTTCAAAATAACTTTTTATTGTTTTCTTAGAGGTTTTTATATTTTTTGGTTTATCTTGAAAATCTTTAGGGGATAGGGAAATTATTTTGTCATTAAATTTTTTTATTTCCTTATCCTCAAAGTGTGTATCAATAATTAAATTACTACTGATAATACTTTTCATAGATGGAAAATGAGTGTCTAGGATTGTTTTTTCATCAGGATAATACTTCTTGTTCTCTTCATCAACAAATTTATTGATGAAATCAATGTACTTTCTTTTAAGGATTTCGAAGTTCTCTTGATTGGCATATTTTTCAAAAGTGTGCTTAGCCGCCTTCCCCCCTCCAAATAGTCCTTTACCTTTAAACTCAGAATCATAAAAATGATAGTTAGCAACCCTAAGGCCTAAGGTTGAAGAATTCCTAAAGATATTTGATAACTTTTCTAAGTCTGATGAAAATATTTTTAAATAAAAATTGGAATCGGAGTTTAACTTATCAAACAAGTAAAAAGCTAAAGTTAACTCTAATTCATCTTTAGTCCATTTTATTCTCTTCATTTAATTAAAGTTGATAATAAATTATTTAATAATGAAATTATAACATCTACAACAATAGAATTCCCTAGCTGCTTGTATGTTTGAGGTGATGATTGATTTAGTAAAAAATCATCAGTAAATCCCATCAACCTTGCAACTTCTCTTTCAGTCAACATTCTTAATTTTTTTCCATATCTATAGTAATTATCAACTCCGGCTCGATGGTTGTAACCCATGGTGGCCAAAATAGGTCTAGCAATTTCAAGATCGGTTTGAGGGTTTTGATAAAAACTTTTTGTACCTGATTTTTCAACATACTTTTGTACTTTTGACGTTAAAAAATAATCATTTGGTATCATATTCTTAGATTTTTTTATTTTTATCTCGCCCTTTTCATTAAAGCTAAAATCTCCGATTTTACAATTATCAATAAGGAAATCCTGCGTTATAAATTTTAATGGAACTGATTTTGGGAAAGAAAATTGACTATTTTTGCGTTTGAAACCAACTACAAATAATCTATTTCTATTTTGTGGTATTCCATAATCCCTGGAATTTAGAATTGAATGTTCTATTTTATAATCTAATTTAAAAAATATTTCTTTAATAATATTCCAGGTTTTACCTCTATCATGGGTATATAAGCCCCTAACATTTTCAAAAATAAAAATCTTTGGATTTATTTCCTTTATTAATCTAGCGAAATCATAAAATAGAGTTCCTCTTGTGTCTTCTAATCCAAATTTTTTTCCGACCGAGGAAAAACTTTGACAAGGTGATCCACCTACCAATACATCAACTTTTCCTTTGAAATCATTTCCGTCTAATAACCTTACATCATAAAAAAAAGATCTTTTTGATATTGGATAGTTTTGTAAGTAAGTTTCCTCTACAAAATTTTTCTTTCTTGAGGATAATTTATATAAATCTCTAACATATTTGTTTTTTTCTTCGCTGGATGAAAATTTTGAAAGCCTTAATCTTTCTTCATCAATTTTTATTGGTAAGTCTATACCACCATTGTCACATGCAAATATAATTTTGTGAGGAATATTCATTCGCTTAAGTGCAAATTCAAATGCTCCAATTCCTGAAAAAATAGAAGCAACTTTTAAAACTTTAATTGATTTCTCTAATAACATTTTTTACAAGTTCTTTAATAACATTTACAACCATAGCATTTCCTGACATTCTATATAAATACTTATCGCTAATATTTAAAGGGATTATAAAGTCATCCTCAAAACCCATTAAACGAAAACATTCTCTAGGAGTTAATTTTCTAATTCCGCCTTCTTGACCGTTATACTTTGAAATAAAGACATTAGTTTCTTTTTTAGAGTTCTTAATTTTATTCTTTGGTACAAAATGAAATGTTCCATTCCAATTAAATTGTTGATTAGCTCTTTGTGTTCTTTGAATTATCGGATCAATTTCGGCTCTATTTTTATACTTTGTGTTTGTTACGAATTCAAATCCTTTTTTGGGTAAGAAATACTTATCTAAAATAGTGTTATCTAAATAATCGGAAATGGTTTTATTTAAAGATTTTTGTTCAAGTTTAAGCTCAAATTGCTTTTTCATTCCAACAATAAAGAATCTTTTTCTAGATTGTGGAATACCATAATCTTTTGCATTTAACTCAAGAATCTTAGAATAGTAGCCGTTTCTTTCAATTTTATTTATCAGTTTATCAACAAATTCTCCTTTATTTACTGACTTTATACCAGGAACATTTTCAAAAATAAAGGCTTTCGGTTTAGCGCTTATAACCAAATCAAAATACTTATCTAAAAGCTGGCCTCGAGGATCATCTAAACCTTTTCTTTTACCCATGTTTGAAAAACTTTGACAAGGAGAACCACCTACTAATATGTCAATTTTACCAATATATTCCTTACCATTAATAGCCCTAACGTCTTCAATAAACAAGTTTGAGGCTCCATAGTTATGTTCATAAATCAGTTTCATCAAATTGCTACCAATCATTGAATATTTTGAAGTGTAATAATTGTTTTTTTCAGCTGTAGTTTTGAACTCGCTTAGGTGTCTTTGATCTATATCAGTGATTTCCAATTGCCTTTCACCATTATCACATGCAAATACAATTTCGTGATTAATTCCTAATTTTTTAAGAGAATACTCAAAAGCACCTATACCAGAAAAGACAGAAGCAACTTTAATTGGTCTCATGGGAATCAAGTTTCTTAAAGTAGTTAGAAAAATCAATAAAGTGATCAAAACTTTCAACCAAAGGATTTGGAATCAAATATATCCTGACAATTTTATAATGTTTTTCAAGAATCAAATCAATTAAATCACCCAATATAAGTTGCTTAAATAGTGAATAAATTGACATTTTTGATTCAATTTTTAAATACTTTTTAGACAGTCCTAATTTTGGTTTTTCAACCCTAAAAAATGAATTTGAATGATCTTTGCTTATTGCTTCTTTAATTAATTCAATTGCATCCAAAGATGCCTTCATTTCATATTTGTATAACTTATCGACACCCAAATTTTTTATTTTAAGTAAAAAAGCCTCTAAAGATACATATGAATTTGCAAAGTCAACAAAGTACAGAAGGTCAAAATCCCTCAAAAAGTCTTCTATTGCTTTTATGTTGTTTCCAATGTAATACTGTCCTACCGACCTATCTTTGATACCTTTTCTTTGGCACTCTATAATAGTTTCACTATTGGGAATATGAAATTGGATAAAATCCCGATTAATTTTTCTAATCGCCATCTAAAGGATAGCCCCCCACTGCACAATTGATAAAAGCGGTAATTGCTTTTTTAATTCTCATTTCATTAAGTGCTGTGCCATTTGAGAGTTTCAGGTCTAAAATTAATAAAGAAATTTCTTTTTTTTCTTGCTTAGTTAATATGGTGTTTTTATCATCCCATATAAGTAAAGAGTGCCAAGTTTTGTAATCTTTATATCTATTTTTTGCATTAATGTATTTTTCAGCTTCACTTTCGGGAATCAAATCTAGTTTTGTTTCTTCCAAGGTATTATTACTTGCTTTAATTTTAGCCTTAAGCATATCCCAAGCATCATCTTTCCTAGCCCACATATCGGTTCTTCCTTGAGATTTTTCTAGAATAACTGGATTATTAAAAAAATCAATAACTAAATTAGTAATATTATCTAATCGTTTAATAATATCTTCACTAAGCTTTTGATTCTCCCAAATATATTTGTAATCTAATGATTTATTAAAAACAAACGAGTAAAGAGAGATGGAGTAGGGTAGTATTGCTTGTTTAAACTTAGCCTTTTTCTTTTTTAATATTTTATCGGTATAAAAATAAAGTATTAAACTTGCAATAATCTTTTTAAAATAATTTTCGTTTGCAATAACCACTTTCTCCTTAATAAGATTATTAAAAGTAACAATATTTTTCTCTTTTCCCAATGCAACTGAATATGGAGCTTGTTCCCAAGCCATGATAGATTTTGCAAGAAGGACCTTATTAAATTTCAATTTTTCGGGAAACTCCTTAGAAAATGATTTTTTATAGTTGTAAATTATTCGTTTTTCAGTATTGTATTGCCCTGATGTTCTTTCAAAATACCATTTATACTCATTTGCAGAGGATTTCACATTATCCTTATAAGCAACAATTGTCCTTGAGAGATTTTGGAGTTGAACAAAGTAAGGTTCGTTTGAAATCAAGTCCGATTTTGCAATTGCAGTTTGGGTGTTTGCATATTTTGAGATATTTCCGACCATTATTGATTGATTAAACTTGTTTTTTAAATGAGTCATTTTTACTGGGACCTTGATATCTTTAAGATCTATATTCTCCTTAAAGCATTCATATAATGACACAGTTGTTTGCCCACCATTTACAATTTGCCAGTTTGTTAGAGTTTCAAGAAGGACCAAATTGTCCTTTTTATTTTTATTTTTTATTGATGAAACTACTGTTGATAAACCATTGTTGTATGGTAAAAATAATTCCGGATTATTTTTAACAGTTTGAATAACTAAACTGTTAACTTTCTGTGTTTTATTTAAGTATGATCTTACATTTCCTTCGAGGAGTTTATTCTTTAAATCATTATAAACATTGGCTAAAGTTGTTCCGTTGAGATAAAAAAGATAAACATCAAAATCCTTATTAGAATCAACCAATAATGCTGGAACGGACTTAATATTATATTTTCTAAAATTAACAACATGATCTTCATTTGAATTTGCCAAAATTGTTTCATATAAGTCGTCTAAGTCATAAAAATTACGTTTAATAAAGATATTATTGACTGAATATATTTGCCCTTCAAATGGATTCTTATCAATTAATTGATTAATAAATATATCAACAATAATTTGATTGTGATTCTCCTTGGTATCGTTAATTTTACTGTCGAGTTCAAACAAATCAGAAGTTGAAATTACTTTTGTTTTTGATTTTTTTGGAGCTAGGCAATATGTGAATAGTTTAGAGATTTGGTGTACTAGATTATTTAGAACTTCTTTTAATTCATAAAAAGTTAGTTCGTTTTCCTCGTAATGAGAAACGATTATGTGCAGGTCATCACTTTCTTCTTCAAAAAAATAACCATCTATTTTGATACCTAGGGCGGGGTTCTCAATATTTATAATTACTTCATCATAGAAATTAAATCCAAGCTGATCAAGACAGACTTTTATAAATTTTTGTTTGTCCGTGAGGATTTCCTCGTCTTCTTCTACAATTCTTGATAACTCTTTTAAGAGAATCTCAGATTTTGACTTAAATGACATAAATTTTTTGCTTCTCCTCATTAGATAGTGGTTTAATGTTTTTTAAAGACAATTTATAAGATAAATCACTTATCTCATTTGGGATGTTAGAAAACGTTAATTTAGGGAAAGACTGATCAACTAAGTAGAAATTATCAGATATTGTGTTAAATCTTTTTTGACGTATGTCATTAAGATAATCAAATTTAGATTGATATAACTTTGATTTAAACAAATTAAGAATTTGAGTATCTTGTATTTTCATGATGATTTTTTTTACCAATTCATTAAGATTAACTCCTGAGTTAACTTTCTCTAAGAAAATAACTCTTAAATACAAAGCGAATAAATTATTATTACTCAATTGGAATTCATTGTTAATTTTTACCAAATCTTTGCGATTTGCTGCAGAAGTCTTTACTTCTAAAGCAATATTTGAAAATAATGAAAAATCATGTTTGTTTCCTTCAGGTCCCAACCATGTCGAGACTGCATTATCACCAAACAAAGTTAATAATTCATCTAAAACAAATAATTCTCCAAATAAGCCAACTTCAATAGAGTCAGAAATTTTATTTTCTTTTTTGTCACTAAAGAAATTTGCAAATCCACTGCAAATGTCGTTTATTATATATGGTATGTCTGATTCTAGCTTGCAATCATTAATTGCCATTAATAATGCGGCTGAAAAACCATCAAACGCCTCACTTAAAATTGAGGTATTTGATAAAGAAATTGTAAGATAACTAGAATTTAATTCTATTAAATCATTAGTAACATAATCAAACAACAAACCCTCTATATTTGGTCTTGAAAAACGATCATGAATTAGTTTTGATAATTTAATATATATTCGTTTTTGATTATTTACATTATTACTAAGATATATTTTGGTGAAGGTTAGATCTATCAAGGGTAAAATTATCTCGTCATTTGTCTTTGAAGAACTTAAATTTTTATGAATCATATTCCATGAAGAGTAAATATCATTACTAGTAAATTTGTCCATAAGTCTATTCCTTTTCTATTTCTTCTAATGTTTTTCTGTACTCTTGTAATAATATTGGATTAATGTAATATTCCACTGATGCATCTTTCATTTTTTCACTCATCGGAAACCACACTCCGATTCCCACCAAATTCTCACCGCCTTCAATATAAATGGGTGCGTTATCCTTTTTCTTATCATATTTTTCTATCAAGTCAAAAATATAAATGGTGAGTAATCCAGAACTAGGACCAAAGTGCAATTTAATAAATTCGCTTTCGGGTTTATAGGAGGTTATTTCTTTGGTCTCATTTGTTGTAGGGTAGAAAAAACTACCAAAATCATCAGGATTTGTTAATACTTTAATTGTAGCAATTGAGGAATTTTCCTTTTGGCCTATTCTAAGTGACCTGACAGGTTTTGAAATCTCAAATTTTCCTATTTTAAATAGGCGTTTCATTTTCTTACTTTTTAACGAATGCACCACAATCTTCCAGTTAGTTAATTCATTATTTTCATTTGCTTTTTGAATATATTTAATCCAATTTAATACGCTTATTCGTCCAATATCTCCAGCTTCTTTAAAAGATTTTAACAAATTAATTACTTCTAAAGGAGTAACTTTATCTATTATTAAGCCTTTATCTATTGTTGTCACATTTTTAACTTTTACCAAGTTTTCAACTAAAGAAAGATTTGTTTCTTTTTTTGTGAGATCAAAAGAAATGGTTTGTTGAATAGTGCCGGAAAAACCGATTTTTTGTTTTACTGCATGATGTAACTTATTTGCAGCGGTAGGTACTAGGTTAGGACTCCTTTGAATCTTAAGTCCAAACTCTGATGGTGTAAGTTCTAGTTCTTTTAAAACTCTCAACTCAGATTTAAAATTCTTAATTGCCAATGATACGTCATAGAAATCATCAACAATGTCTAAATCGGTCCAAATTCTAGTTAAATCTAACCAGCCTTGTCGATAACCGAACCACCTTCCCATTTGCATTAAAGTGTCGAAGGTTTTAGTTTTCCTGTAAAAGTATGACACTAACAAGCCATCTAAAGTAAGACCTCTTGAAAGTTTTGCACCACCAATAACAATGTAGGATCCGTGGTTTAAATTGGAGTAGTTTATTATATCCATTGAATTTCCACTCAATAACTTTATGTTTTCAGCTTTTAACAAATCAAAAGAGCTCTCTATGTGAAGTTTTATATTGTCCCAATTATCAATGTATTCTTTCCCGAGTCTATCTTCAGAAATTTCTTTAATATTCTCTTCCCAATATTGTTTAAATTTTTCTTTTTCTTTAGATAAAAATTTATATTTCCCTTTTAAATCAACAACAAAATTTGTAACCAATGGCTGTAAAGTTTGCATAGGATAAACATTTGAGGTTATATTTATAAGCATTGAGTTATTTTCAATAATTCCCCTGGAAAGTTTTACAGCAACAGCTATTATGAAATGCTTGATTGCTTCTTTAAGTGAATCTGCCAAATCTAATGTTTGGGTGTTAGCTTTAGTTTTGCTTGCTCCAAAAAACGTTTTTATATCATTTTCATCTATTGGCACAATTAAATCATGGTCATCAAATTCATCAGTTCCAAAATAATCTTGAATACCAGAGTAACCAGGTGGAGATTCTATTAGATGTATAAAATCTTCCGGAAAGATGTCTTTTTCTTCGTCTTTATATTCCCTATCATTGTATGGATTAACAAATACATTAGCAAATGGGGTCGCAGTGTAACCAACATACGAATATCTTTCAAAATTAGATAGTAATTTTCTAATCAATTTATTGATCGTAGAAGCATCTTCAAGATTTAAGGATTTTTTTGTGTTTACTGAAGCTTGGTCTACTTCATCATCAATAATTAGTACGGGAGAATTAAGTTTGCCCTTATTATTTAAAACCGATGGATTTTCTTTAATGTAGTTTATTAAGTTTTCAAGTACTGATTTGTTTTTTTTAACTATCGCAATTAGTGGAGTACCCCCAAGTGGTATTGTGGTGTTTACGTTTTTCAAGTCACCATTATTGTCTGAATCGGTGAATGCGCCAATAATTTTATCATCTTCAAAACTTATCTCTCCAACACCAATTTGACCACCTTTGTGAAAATCAGGCCTTGTTTCATAACCTAAAACTTCTTTATCTAACCTCTTTTGAGTTTGTGATCTAAGCTCGTTTGTAATACCCGCAAGAACTATTACTAGTTTGTAACCAGAATCAAAAGCCTTATTGATTAAATGTGTATAATTTGCAGTTTTACCTGATTGAATATCTCCAACGACCAATCCTTTGTAGGAAAACCTTTCGGTTTCAAGCGGATCACCACATAAATCTAAAATTGTGTCGGTTGATTCATTTAGTGAGTTGATATTTGCCCAGGCCCAGTTTTTTTTGTATAACAAATAAGCTTGATATCTTTCGGAGTAATACCAGTTTCTTTTTGACTTATTATTAAATATCCATGATTTTCTATTCTTTTTTTTATCTTTTATAGTAATTGGTGGTTTCGATATATAACAATATTCATTAATTAATTTAAGAATTTCGGGGTGTTCAATATTATCAGCACTGATTTTTTTTTGAGCAAAAAAATCACTTAATAATCTATTTTTTAATCTTTGTTTTTTTTCCTCTATAGATAATTTATCAAAATTTTCTATAATTTTAACCTGCAGGGAGTTGTTAATATAAGCTCTAATATCTTTTATTAAATTACTATCTATCATAATCAAGTAAATACCTTTCTATATATGGCCAGTATTTGGAATTATTTAATGGTTCAATGTTTCTCAATTTTTCAACTAATAAAGAATCTTTTACACCCTCTATTAGAAGTTTTTCATGTAAAACTTGAATAATATTAAATATTTCTTCATTAGAATATTCACGATCTACCTTTTCAAACGTTGTTAGTTTGCCAATGGGTATTTCTTTTGTTATAAAGTTAATTAGTTTTTTGAATGTTTGACTGTCAAAACTATTCATAATTTTTGCTATGTACGGATGATTAAAATTAAGTTCTAGTTTTATTCCTTCGTTAGAGGATTGAGTTAACCAAACATTTTGAATGCCTTTTCCATTTTTTTTCTTTGGTCTAGGATTCTTAATGTAGTTAAAATTATTTCGTGATTGGGTTTTTGCAAACTTACCAATTTTTATAAAATCACTTACAAATTCAGTTGGGACTTTGATTTTGTCTTTTAAAAAATTTATTTCAAATAAATCATCCATTGTGTTGTCAATATCAACACTTACCCTAGCATAATTTGATTTAGAGTCCTTTGTTAAACCTTCTAGGTTTAGCCATGTTCCATATTCAATTAATCTTTTTTCCCTATAAACATAAAATCCTTGAAGGTCAACAAGTGAAGAATTAATTCTATCTCTTGCATAAAGCTCATGAATTTCAATTTCACTCAATTGTTCTATAGGTGGTAGGATGTAAGCTTTAATATAAATTTTTCTATCATTCCATGTGATCGTTTGGTCCAATATTTTTTGAGTTGAAGGAAGTGAAGCTAGATAAGGGTCCCACGGCTTTATTAAATTATTATTTATTAATATTTGTATATTTTGTTCACTCAAGAATCTGTGAAAAACTTTTGATAAATAATTCTCTAAACTGCTAATTATATTCAAGAAGGCACTTTCATTTTGAAGTAAAAACGTGTTGGATCGTTCATCTTTGTCGATAACAAGATTAGAGCAAATTAATTTTGTACCACTCGTAATAAGATCTTTAGACAAATTTTTGGTTTCAATTTCGTCTAAAAAATCAACTTCCCATAATTTTTCACTGCTAATCTTATGATAATCAACCAAAATTGATTTTGAAGGCTCGTTATTTTGCTTTGTTACAATTTGAAGTTTTGTACAAAAAGACGATGTTGCTGATTTAAGACCAATACCAAATCTACCTAATTCTTCACTTCTTCGAATTTCTTTAAATTTTTTTGGAGCAAGCTTAACTGAATTTATTAACTCTTCTTCAGACATTCCTTTTCCATTATCTTTTAGAATAATTTTGGAATTTTCACCATCTAAGTCAAAATAAATTTCAATAATTGTAGCTTTTGCAGTAATTGAATTGTCGATTAAATCCGAAATGGCCGAATTTAGAGAATAACCAGATCTACTAAAGACAGAAAGTATATTAGTGCTAGGTGTAATAGAGATTTTTTTCAAAAAAGCGACCCCCAATAATTATTATATAAAATATAAATACTTAAAGAAACTTAATTTAAAACACACGGACAGGCCCTCCGTTTTCGTTATCATCCACAAAAGAAAAGACAAGAATGCATTTTTCATTTTGTTATAATGAGTGCATGAATATAAAAACCGCTGTTTTATTGTTATTATTGAGCGTTTATATCGTGGGATGTGATTTTCCAAGTTCCTCAAATTCAAGTGAACTAACTTCTCTAAATTCATCCATTTCTTCGAGTCAAGCAACCACTTCGATTGAACCGGAATTATTAAATTGGAATTTGGTTTGGTCTGATGAATTTGACTATGAAGGTCTTCCGAATCCTGATAAATGGGGATATGACGTTGGTGGAAGTGGTTGGGGTAATAATGAATTACAGTATTACACCAATGCAGATTTAGATAATGCAAGTGTTGCCAATGGTAACTTAACGATTACCGCTCGCAAAGAAAATATTCAAAACCGCGAGTACAGTTCA
>JACCDP011451051.1_pt1 | contig 11721 bp, 11 predicted proteins | sample 7445841 | NCBI WGS metagenome assembly JACCDP01 (sample SAMN15323441, study PRJNA562643) | freshwater metagenome | isolation source: river surface water | place: USA:Blue River Watershed | collected 2017-08-17
GCAGTATCGCCAGTATTTAAAATTACTTCCGTCATAAAATCTCCAAAATCTAGGAGTCACTCGCCTTTGAGATGTGGCAGATAATGCTTTGGCGGGATTACAAAGGATCACTTATGAGATTTCTGTTAGGTGACGAAATCCCTTGCTATGTTAAATCTTTGTTACAGGAAGAGTGAATCTAGGTAGGAAGTGGCATCAAATGGCGCCAGATCAGATACCGATTCCCCGGTTCCAATGAATTTAATAGGCAGACCAGTCTCCTTCTCGATTGCAATCGCTACGCCACCTTTGGCGCTGCCATCTAATTTAGTAATTACAAAACCCGTGACACCTACCGCTTCAATAAAGGTTTTAGCTTGAGTAATTCCATTTTGACCAGTTGTCGCATCAATTACTAACAGAATCTCCGAAACCTTTGATTGTTTTTCAATAACTCGAATTACTTTTCCTAGCTCATCCATTAAACCTTGCTTGGTATGTAGCCGCCCTGCGGTATCTACAATTAGATAATCACTCTTTGCATCACTTGCAACCGATACCGCTTCAAATGAGACAGCTGCGGGATCTGAGTTTGCTTTGCCTGTTACAACAGGAATATCTAATCGCTCGCCCCATGTCTGCAACTGCTCAGTTGCGGCGGCACGAAATGTATCGGCTGCGGCTAACGTTATTTGCAGATCTTTAATCTTTAAATAATTGGCAATCTTTGCGGTGGTAGTTGTTTTACCAGTGCCATTTACACCAACTAACAAGATGGTATTTAAAGTATTAGCCTCATAATTTAACTCTCTTGATTTACCACTTAACCAGCCAGTAATTACCCCAGAGATTGCAGCCTGTGCATCTTCGGGCTTGCTCTTCTTTGCGATTGCAATAACCTCATCAACTAATTTAACGCCTAGATCGGATTCAATTAAATTGCTTCGAATCTCATCCCAGTCGCTGGCACTTACTGAGTTACTTTTGACTGCGTTAAATAAGCGCTTAAACAGACTCATTTAATTTAAGTATTCGAGAAAATTAAGAAACTGCATCTACTTCGCGGATGCGCTGTGAAATAACCTCAGAGACACCATCGCCTCGCATTGTTACACCGTATAACGCATCAGCGATTTCCATAGTTCGCTTTTGGTGTGTAATTACGATTAATTGAGATTTCTCGCGCAGCTCTTCAAAGACCCCTAACAATCTTCCTAAGTTTGTGTCATCAAGTGCTGCTTCAACCTCATCCATTACATAGAACGGTGAAGGTCTTGCTTTAAAGATCGCAATTAATAATGCAACTGCAACAAGTGAGCGCTCACCACCAGATAGAAGTGATAGACGTTTAACTCGCTTGCCAGGAGGACGCGCTTCAACATCAACGCCTGATGTCAACATATCTGAAGGATTGGTCAAAATTAATCGGCCATCACCACCTGGGAATAATCTGGCAAAGACAGATTCAAATTCGCGAGCAGTATCTTCATAAGCCTCAGTAAATATCTGTTGTACTCGATCATCTACCTCTTTAATAATGTCTAACAAATCCTTCTTAGTCTTCTTCAGATCCTCTAACTGTTCAGCTAAGTAACGAAGCCGCTCTTCTAAGGATGTGTACTCCTCTAGCGCTAACGGATTGATCTTGCCAAGCAATGTTAACGAACGCTCTGCTTGCGCTAAACGTTTTTCTTGTTGTTCGCGGCGGTATGGAATCAATTCACCTGGAACAAATTCGCCTTGTTCATTTTCAACAAAGGTTGGAACATCATTTGTTGGTCCATACTCACTAAGCAGGGTAGCAACATCCACGCCCAGCTCTTCTACAGCTTTAATCTCTAATTGCTCAATACGTAAACGTTGTTCGGCGCGAGCGATCTCATCCTTATGAACACTTGAGGTTAAGCGTTCTAGCTCAGTTGCGAGTTCACGACTGGCGCCACGAATGCTTAAAATTTCACCTTCGCGTTCTGCTCTTGATGCTTCTAATCTTTCACGTTCAGTTTGAGCGCGCGAGATTGAGGACTCAATTTGAATTAAGGCTTCATAGGCTGCATCTGCTATTTGTTGCGCAGTAATTGCCGCCTTGGCGCGAGCATCGCGACGTGAGATTGCCTTGCTAGCTGAATCACGTTCTGCTTGCGCTGCATCCTCTAATGATTGTGCGCGTTGGGCGATCGCAGTTATGCGTTCTTCAATTGTTCGTAAATTAAGTCTTGACTCAACCTCTTGCGAACGAGCATTTGAAACCTTGGTACGCAAATCCTCTAGATGAGTTAGATCTGGTTCGCGTGGTTCAGATTGTGATTCAAATTGAGAGATAGCAGCGGTTAGATCTCGCTCATCAGATGTGCGTTGACCTGTTGCCTCTGTAATTGATGAGGCAAGACGCTCTATTTCACCTTGTGCGCTCTTAACATTTTGTCCGGCAACCGCCATTTGTTCTGCCAAACCATTCATGCGAGCATCTGATTCATTTAATTTAGCGAGTAATTGGTCATATGAAGATTGTTTTCCTGCCATTGCATCTTGTACGCCGGTAATTTCAAATTTAATACGATCACAATCAGCGGTTAATTTGCCCGCCTCCGCCTCAGATTGTGAGGTTAGATTTTCAATCTTAGAAATTAATTCAGCATTTGCTGAACCACGAACTAATTCAATAATCTCTTTAAAGGCTGATAATCGGCCTAATGAACCGGCACGTAACTTCTCCGCTGCATCACGACGCTCTTTAACCTGCTCAAAATCCTTTTCGGCAGATGCTAACTCGCTCTTAGCATTTTCAAATTGGGAATCTAAGCCAGGCTCGGCAGCGCCAACACTTGCAATTTGGGTTTCAAGTAATGCGAAATCCTCTTGATACTTTTTAAGTCTTGAGTTCGCCTCATTTAACGAGGTAGTCAGACGAGTTACCTCTGCATTTGTTGCATCGATTCTGGCACGAAGTCCATTGATATGTCCTTCTTGGCGAGCAGTACCTTCACGTTGATCTGCGATTGCACGAAGTGCAGCTGAAACGGAGTTCTCTTCAAGTGATAACTTATCTTCAATCTCTTTTAATGCGGTGGTATCAATATGTAATTGTGATTTAGCGGCATTTAATTCACGTTCAAATCCCTGTTGCTCTTGGCGAAGAATTGCTGCCTCTGATTCCAGCGCCTCTGGATCTCGACCGGCAGATCTCGCATCCTCTGCCTCCTCTGATAAAAATCTAGCTCGTTCTGATGAAAGATTTTGCACGCCACGGAATTTTTCACGTTGCGCAGTTAAGCCATAAAAGTTTTCTTGTGCCTTTATTAACAATGGATTCTCAGTTGCAGAGTTGCGATCTAACTCCTCTTCACGCAATCTCATTTTCTCTAATTCGCCCTCAACCGCCTCTTTGCGAGCGCGTAATGAGTTTTCATCCGCTTCTTCCACGCTAAATGAATTTTTCATAGTAATGAGATCATCAGCTAATAAGCGAAGCTTTGAATCACGAACATCAGATTGAATAACTGAAGCTTTACGTGCTACCTCTGCCTGCTTACCAAGTGGTTTTAATTGCCGGCGAAGTTCAACTGTTAAATCTTGAATACGCGCCAGATTTGATTGCATCGAATCTAATTTACGAATTGCCTTTTCTTTACGTTTACGGTGTTTAAGTACACCGGCCGCCTCTTCAATAAATGCTCTTCGCTCCTCGGGGTTGGCTAACAAAATTGCATCAAGCTGACCCTGTCCAACAATCACATGCATTTCACGGCCAATACCGCTATCGCTTAACAACTCTTGAATATCTAGTAAGCGAGTGGTTTCACCATTTAATTGGTACTCAGATGATCCATTTCTAAATAAGACACGAGTAATTGTTACCTCTGCAAAATCAATTGGTAGAACTCCATCAGCATTATCAATTGTTACCGAAACCTCGGCGCGACCAAGGGGTGCTCTACCGGTTGTACCGGCGAAAATTACATCCTCCATTTTGCCGCCACGAAGGGATTTAGCGCCTTGCTCTCCCATTACCCAAGAGAGGGCATCTACAACATTGGATTTACCAGAACCATTTGGCCCAACTACGCAGGTGATGCCAGGTTCAAAATTTAGGGTGGTTGAAGAGGCGAAGGATTTAAATCCCTTCAGATTCATGCTCTTCAAATACATAGGCGCAACCTATCCAAAAACTGGTGAAATTTGCCGCTTCTTACCGCTGGCAACGCTGGCAAAAATGGGAAGATCGGTTGGCAAAGGCGATTCTTCGAATTGCGGTGCCACATCTCGGACATGGCTCACCCTCTTGGCCATAGACGGCAAGTGATCTTTCAAAGTAACCACTTTCGCCATTTACATTTTTATACTGCTCATCAAATGAGGTACCACCCGCACTTATCGCCTCAGCCATAACTTCAATGGCGCTATTAATTAAACGCTTAACCTCGGCATTTGATAAATCTTCACAAATTATTTCTGGATGAATCTTTGCTCGCCACAGCGCTTCATCGGCGTAGATATTTCCAATACCGCTAACAATTTCCTGATTTAACAATGTGGGTTTAATTGCCGATTTTCTCGATCTGATTCGATTTACGACCTTTGCTAAATCAAAGTTTTCTTCAAATGGATCTACCGCTATATGGGCAACTGAGGCAGGAACATCACCTTCATACTCCTCAATACTGACCCAGCCAAAGGTGCGCTGATCAACAAATCTAATCTCATTTTGTTTCTGCGCAAGAGGCTTTCCAGAAAGTAGAAAACTTGCTCGCATGTGTTTATGAGCTGGTGAATCCTTTGGCTGAACCAGTAACTGTCCACTCATTCCTAAGTGCGCCACAATTGCAACTGGGCGATCTAGGGTTAGCCATAAGAATTTTCCTCTGCGATTTACGCTCTTTATCTTGCTGCCAATTATTGAGTTAAGAGGTGCAATAGATGATGGCTTTACAGCTCTGGGATGAAAATCCGCCGCCTGCAATATCCGCTTACCAGTTACATACTTAGCAAGCCCAGCTCGTACCGTCTCAACCTCTGGTAACTCTGGCATCGTTAAAAATTACTTATTTTTTGAGATTACTTCATGCGCTAATTTGGCAGCGGCTTGTTCAGCTTCACGTTTACTCTTACCAAGACCTTGCGGATAGCGCTGACCACTTAAAATCGCAATTGCAGTAAAACTTTTATCGTGATCTGGACCTGATTCACCGATTTCATACTCAGGTGAGGTTAAACCAAGGGAGGCGGCTAACTCTTGTAATGCTGTTTTCCCATCTAGCGCTGCACCAGAGCTCTGCGCAGAATCGATTACTGGTCTTAATAAATTTAAAACAATCTCTGCAGTTTTTGTGTAACCATGATCTAAGTAGATGGCACCAACTAAGGCTTCAAATGAATCAGCCAAGATTGAATTTTTATCGCGACCATTTGTTGCCTCTTCACCTTTGCCAATACGCAGGTATTGACCTAAATTAATATCACGTGCAACCTGGGCAAGTGCTCGCATATTTACAACACCAGATCGAAGTGGACTTAACCGACTCTCATCTAAATCTGGAAACTTCTCATAAAGTTCATCAGTAACAACTAAACCTAAAACTGAATCGCCAAGAAACTCCATGCGTTCATTAGTTGGCAGACCACCAGCTTCATATGAAAATGAGCGGTGAGTTAATGCAAGTTCAAGCAACTCATCCTTAACCGAAATTCCGAGTTGCTCGGTTAGGCGAGAGTACAGATTAAACCTCTAGGACTTGGCGACGGTTATATGTTCCGCAGGTTGGGCAAGCTGTGTGTTGCAACTTAGGTGACTGACATTGTTCACATGTTGCTAAATGTGCTGGAGTTGTCTTCCACATGCTTCGACGTGAGCGAGTGCGTGCTCGCGACATTTTTCGCTTTGGTACTGGCATGATCAGGACTCCTTTAAAGAAAGTTTTTTAACTTAGCTACTGGTTATCTAGTAGCAGGTAATAATTATCTAGGAAAATCCCTTACTTGTAAAAACGAGCCAATCCCCTGCGTAAATTTAGAGATCTAAACCTTTGAGTGCTGCCCATCTTGGATCCTCTGGATTGTGGGCATGGCCCTCCGGCAAATTAATCCATTTCTCACCACAGCCTTGGCACAAACCTGGACACTCTTCATCACACAATGGATTAACAGGTAAATTTAAAATAACTGCATCTCTAATAGGTAGCTCAAGATTAATTTCATCACCAACCATGTAGCTCAATTCATCCTCATCTAAATCAATATCTTTTTTCTCATCTTTTCGATCATCGCGTTTACTGTTTTTCTTGCCCTTTTCAGCTGCGCGAGATGCTGCCGTCTCATAGTAAAACAACTCGGTAAATGGCTCATCAATAGGCCAATTAATTGGATCTAAACATCTGCCACACTCACCAGTTGCTAGGCCGGTAACCTCACCTGTTGCCAATACGCCTTCATCAACTGATGTGATTCTTAAATCTATATCAATACTTTCACCAGTTTTTATGGAGAGTAAATCCACACCAATTGGCTCAGTCATCTCAAGCGAAAGTTGGTATTCACGCATTTCGCCAGCGCGATGTGGTAAATCATGGGTATTGAATATGAAGACCGATCTGGCCATTTAAATTACCGATCTTTTAGATCAGAAAGTGCTTGCTTTGGATCTGCGCCAGCTAACTTATCTCTGCCACGGCTGATGACATCTAAAGTTTTATTTAAAATAACCTCTAAATTCGCCAGACGAGAATCGATATAAGCCTCGATCTCCTCTTTCTCTCGCTTACCTTCAGCGGTGGCATCTGCCAGGATTCGTTGTGACTCTTTTTTAGCTGCGGTGACAATCGCCGTTTGTTCAACTAGTCGAGCTACCTCATCACGTGCCTGACCAATAATTGAATCTGCTTGCAGGTTGGCCTCTTCCAAAATTTCAGATTGCTGGCGCAAAATGGTGATTGCTTTTGCTAGATCATTTGGAAATGAGGCTTTTACGCTCTCTAGGAGATCGAGCATCTCACCACGATGAATTACGCAGGATGCAGACAGTGGAACTGAACGAGCCTCTTCTACCGCAGCAATCGCTGCTTCGATATTCTCAATTACATCCATCTTGACTCCTTTGATAACTATTTACTATTTGCAACTCTTGATTTTAACTTACTTACGATCGCAGCTGGCATATAAGCGGAAACATCGCCGCCATGGCTTGCGATCTCCTTCACAAGTGAGGATGATAAAAAGGAGTGAGATGGCGCGGTAGCCATAAACAATGTTTCGACACCTTGCAGCTGCAAATTCACTTGACTCATCTGAAGTTCGTAATCAAAGTCGCTGACTGCACGGAGCCCCTTCACGATCGTAGAAATTTGGTTTGCTTTGCAGTAATCCACCAGTAAGCCTGACCATGAATCAACCCGGACATTCTTATATTTAGCAGTTACCTCTTTAATCATCTCAATGCGCTCATCAACAGTAAACAATGAGCTCTTGGTTTGATTAACTAATACCGCAATTACGACCTCATCAAATAATGAGCTGGCACGTTCAATAATATCCAGATGGCCATTGGTGATTGGATCAAAAGATCCGGGACAAACAACGCGTCTCATAAGTAAAACGCTAGCAAGTAATTGGGAAGTTAGCCATTCGGGAGCATCTAATTTGCATCATTGCGCATGTGATCCGTAGTGAATTGCGCCTTGTCCATAAGATCGAATCTTCACCTCTACAAATCCTTCTGGCCAGGTAAATGGTTCACCTTTGGCATCTCGCTCAATGGCAATTACACCAAATTTACTTAATAAATTATTACTTTGAATCTTTCTTAATATTTTTTCAATCTCAACATTTGAAACCTCATACGGCGGATCCAAAAAGATGATTTCAAACTGCTTATTTGCCAGGTGATTTAAATACTCAAAGGTTGTTGTTTTATGTACTTTAAACTTTCCTAAGCTAGGTTGATTTAACAACAATGCGAAATTCTTCTCACATACTTCGGCGCTAACTGAGTTATTTTCTACTGATTCCACAAGACCAGCGCCTCTAGACAACGCCTCCACACCAACTGCGCCAGAGCCGGCAAATAAATCAAGAAAATGTAAGCCATCTAAGGTGCCAAAGGTTGAAATCAAAGATGAAAACAAGCCTTCACGGGCGCGATCTGATGTTGGCCTAGTAATAGATGGTGGTGAAAATAATTTTCGTCCCTTGCCTAAGCCGGCAATGATTCGCATACTCATGATTTATCCATGAAGGCTGAGGATTCCTCATTCTTTAACTTACTTACCTCAGCTAATAACTCTGGATAGATTGCGAGTGAGGCATCTTTTTCCAACAACTTTTGTGCCTGCATTCTCGCCCTCTCAATTAAATCTTCATCACGTAATACGCGAAGTAATCGTAAATGTGATTTGCCACCAGATTGGGAGGATCCTAAAACATCTCCCTCTTTACGTTGTTCTAAATCTATTCGTGCCAACTCAAAGCCATCTAAGGTGGCCGCTACTGCAGTTAGCCGCTCCATTGTCTGCGTACCCTCTTGCGCAGAAGTTACTAATAAACAAAGACCGGGAACACTGCCTCGACCAACTCGACCTCTTAATTGATGTAATTGCGAAACGCCAAATCGATCGGCATCCATTATTACCATCATTGAAGCATTTGGCACATCCACGCCAACCTCAATCACAGTCGTTGCAACTAGCACTTGAATTTGTCCACTTGCAAAGGCGGCCATCGTTTGATCTTTTTCTTCACTACTTTGCCGACCATGCAACATTGCAACTGTTAAACCTTTTAATGCACCAGTTGCTAACTCTGGCGCTAACTCTTCTACCGCCACCATCTCTTCATTATCTAAAAACTCTTCACCTAATAATTGAGCCGCTTTAATTTCTCGCTCTGTTAATTTCTTACCTGGATTAGAAATACGTGGTGCAACAATATAAACCTGATGACCTTTTTCTACCTCCTCCCTAACTCGTTGCCAAGCGCGATCTAAGAAATGTGGCTTTTCTAGAACTGGAATTAAATGTGTTTGAATCGGAGTACGTCCACCTGGTAACTCGCGCAATGTTGAAATATCAAGATCTCCAAATACTGTCATGGCAACTGTTCGTGGAATTGGCGTAGCTGTCATAACTAATAAATGCGGCGGTTGTTTTGCCTTCATACGAAGTGCATCTCGTTGTTCAACACCAAATCGATGTTGCTCATCAACAACTACCAAACCTAAATCAGAAAATGCAACTCCATCTGAAATTAATGCATGTGTGCCGATTACTATTCCAATTTGCCCACTTGCTAAATTGGCATGAATCTCCTTCTTTTGTGCAGTTGACATAGATCCAGTTAGTAGCGCAACTGAAGTTCCGATCGCACCTGCCTGCAGAGTCCCAGCATCTGCTAATTCACCAAGTAATTTTTTAATGGTTCGATAATGCTGTTGTGCCAACACCTCTGTAGGTGCAAGAAGGGCTGCCTGGCCACCAGAATCAACAACTGACAACATAGCTCGAAGTGCAACTACCGTTTTTCCGGAACCAACCTCACCTTGCAACAATCTGTGCATCGGGTATTTATTTGCTAAATCCTTTTCAATCTCAGCATTTACCTCCTGCTGCCCCTTTGTATATTTAAATGGCAGCTTTTCTTCAAATGCTTTTACTAAAACTGGTGTGTTGGGTGTTCGATTTTTAGTAGTTAACTTAACAATTTCAGCACGTCGTTGACCCAGCAGTAATTGCAATAGAAGTGCTTCATCAAAGGTTAACCGCTCTCGCGCCTGTTCGGCAGATTCCAAATCCTTTGGCTGATGGATATTAATAAAGGCATCTTTTAAATCTGGATAATGAAACTCTTTTGCAATTTCACTTGGCAAGTAATCTGCAATCTCATCTAATGAATCAGTTACCAATTTAACGCATTGCATTACCTTCCAAGATGGCAGCTTTGCTGATGCTGGATAAACTGGAAGATACTTACCAGCAAACTCCGCAACCGCAGCATCTACATCATCGCCATCTGGCACTAATTGATAATCCGGGTGTGAAAGCTGGCGCTTGCCCTTAAAAACTCCAACCTTGCCGGCAAATAATCCAACCCGCCCCGCCTTTAAATCCTTCTCTCGCCAAGCCTGATTAAAAAATGTTAATGAAAGATTGGCGCTGCCATCGGTGACTATTACCTCCAGAATATTTTTACCATTTGCTCTGCGCAGGCTTACTCGTTCAATCTCCGCCAAAATTGTTACTTCATCATCTGCTAGTAATGTAGAAATATCGGTTAATTCACCACGTACCTCATATCGCCTTGGGTAATGGCGCAGTAATTCATTTACAGTTGTAATTCCAAAAGATTTTTCTAAAACGGCAGCGGTTCGATCCCCCACAACATTTTGGATTCTTGTTTCAAGGCTTGCCATAGTGGAAGTATCTAATGAAGGCAGCTTATCCCTGCGTAAATACCCACCAATTGAGCACCCGTTTAGCACTCAATTAGCCAATTAATACGCCCGCAAGGTAATCTTTCGCCTTCATTAACGGATTAAATTAAAGGGAGTTCTAAAGTGTCTTCAATCTGCGATCTATGTGGCAAAGGCCCAAGCTTTGGAAACAATGTCTCCCACTCAAAGCGCGCAACACGTCGCCGCTGGAATCCAAATATCCAACGTATTCGTACCTTCATCAACGGCCAAGCACGTCGCCAAAATGTTTGTGCATCATGCTTGAAGGCTGGCAAAGCGGTTCGTTAATTAAAAGTGCTGGTATCCAGCTCTCTTAATCTCTTGATGATCTAGCAATACCTTTCCATCTCCTGCAACAACCTCACCTATCTTTACGCCTAATTCACTGCTGGCATCTTTAGGGTTCACTGAAGCTAAAAAGAAGTGATCCTCCCCGCCATTTAAAATCCAATCAAATACATCCTCATTAAGCTCTTTTGCTAACTCTGCCAAATCTGAGAAAGCATTTGCCGCAGAAATTAAACTCTTATTAAGTGAAATATTTACCTTTGATGCTCGAGCAATATTTGCACCATCTACAGAGATACCATCGCTGATATCGCACATTGCAGTTGCAACCTTTATTAACTCGTACGGTGCAACTAACTTGGGGTTTAAATGTGCTTCAACTACATATCTTGGTCGATTTAATCCTCTGCCTAAGATTGCTAAGCCGGCGGCAGATAATCCTGGTAACTGAGATACATAAATATGATCGCCAACTTGAGCGCCACCTCTGGTAATTGGCTTACTTTCCAAATCACCTAAAGCGGTAATTGATAAGGCAATTTTTTCTGCCTGGCTTAAATCACCACCGACAACTGCAACCTGAAAATTATCTGCAACCGATCTAACTCCTTTAGCTAACTCTTCAATAAAGTTATCGGCAACCTTCTTTGGCAGCGCCGCTGCAACTAGCAGGTATTTAGGAGATGCGCCCATGGCAAATAGATCAGCTATGTTGGCGGTTGCTAATTTGGCGCCAATTTGAAATGGTGAAGACCAAGCGGTTCTAAAGTGAATATCCTCAACCGCCATATCGGTAGTTGCTATTAACTTATTTTTAATTCCAGTTAAAACTGCAGCATCATCGCCAATACCAACCTCAATACCGGCTGGGAAGTTAACGGCAAATAATCGTTGTAACCGCTCGACTATTTGCTGTTCAGAGCTCTCTAAATCTGCGCTCAAATTACCTCTCCCTAATTAACTCGCTATAGGCTACCCTTAATCAGGTAACTACTTCATCGAAGAATCTAGTTAAC
>JACCDP010866354.1_pt1 | contig 11719 bp, 7 predicted proteins | sample 7445841 | NCBI WGS metagenome assembly JACCDP01 (sample SAMN15323441, study PRJNA562643) | freshwater metagenome | isolation source: river surface water | place: USA:Blue River Watershed | collected 2017-08-17
AGGCCTTCAAAGCGCATCATGCGGCGATTGTCCGGATCCCCGGCCCCCATCATTCCCCATTCATCCCCGTAATACAAAACAGGAACCCCCGGCACCGTCGCAATCAGCGTCTGCAACATGCGCAGTCGGTCAAAACCCAGGGTATCCACCCCTTCCACTTGCCGATCCCAACCGGCTGCGATCGGGTCTTCGTCAAAACGCAACGCCTTGGAAGCGTAGGCGATAAAACGAGGCATATCGTGGTTCCCCGAAATATTTCCCATGCTGTGCTGATGACCGTAATACAAAAAAGATTCCTCCAGGCTTTGGCGAATCAAACCCAAATCGGTCGCATCCGATGCCAGTGCAGAACGCGCATCGAAATAAAAATTAAAGTCAAACTGCGCATCAATCATCCCACTGCCCACATAGGAACCAATCAATTGCCGACTTCCAAAAGTCTCCCCGATTTGGTAAACCGAACGTCCTTGGGGACCCACAATACGCTCCTTGATTTTGCGGGTCAGGGTTCGCCAAAAAACCTCCGGGATATGCTTGGTGGCGTCGTGGCGAAATCCATCCAAGGGAAATTGTTCCAACCAATACAAAGCCGAATCACTCATGGTACGATAGACCTCGGGCCTTTCAAGGTCCAGGCTGGGCATGAAGGTGTCAAACCAAGTGGTCAACCGATGCTCATCCCAGATTCGAATGTTTTTGCGACCATCGGGAAGGTCCAGGGTCGTGATCCAATCCGGATGCTGCCGCAGGAGCGGGTGTTCCTGATGGACGTGGTTGGCCACATAGTCCAGCAAGACATTGATTCCGTGGGCATGGGCTGTATCAATGAGCCGACGAAGAAGGTCCTCATCCCCAAAACGACGATCCACCCGGCTGGACGAAATGGGCCAGTAACCGTGGTAACCCGAGTACATGCGATTGGGTTTGGGCCATTCCCGGTACGGCCCTTCGGGATTTTGAACGATGGGTGAAATCCATAAGCTGTTGATGCCCATTCGATCAAAGTAGCCTTCCTGAATTTTGTTCAAAACCCCTTGCAGGTCACCCCCCCAATAATTGGCTTTGGGGTGAACCTCCGGATGTTGAACCGGACGGTCGTTGGTGGAATCGCCGTTGGCAAAACGATCCACAAACACAAAATACATGCGTTGAGCTTCGGCGTCGTGCCGGGTGAGTTGAGCCGGATCCCGAACCAGCCGTCCCTTGGTCAACGGTAACAACAGATCGTTTCCGGGACCCTGGGGCCCGTAGGTGTAAATGCGCAAGTAGGACCGGGTCCGTTGAAGGGCTTCTTGGGGAATGTTCAGGTTCCATTCCGTGGCGGACGCTATCCCTGCATTCGAATCCGGTTCCAGGCGGGCCAAGCAAAGGTTCTCCCAAAAAACCAAAGCCCCGCCGGGCCTACCGGCCCAGCCAAAGCGCAGCATCCCCTCCTTCTCCTCCAGCACATCGAGAGCCGGCGCCGGCCCGCCCCCAGGCATCAACCTTAACAAGGAATTCACCCCCCCTAGACCGTTATCCCGCCTGGCCGAGTTCGCCGGATCCAAAATCCAGCGCCCATTGACCACCAATTGGTAGGGATAGGATCCCGCAGGAAGGCGCAAGCGCAGGCGCCATTCCCCCTTTTCGGGGTCCCAACGCATCGGGTGACTCCGCGGATTCCATCCATTAAAATCCCCGACCACCGACACCGAATCCACTTGTTCGCCCGCCTTGGGACGGTACCCAAATACAGCCTCGGTGTGCAGGGGCGCCTTGACCGGCAATTCCAGAACCTGCCCTCCTTCCAAATCCAAACCCAAAACCCAAAGCGGACGACGATCCACTGCCGAGGAGGCCTCCTTCGATGGGGTTGCCTCCTTCGATGGGGTTGCTTCCGTCGATGGTGTTGCCTCCTTCGAAGGGGTTGTCTCCGTCGATGGGGTTGCCGGTTGCAAATACAAAAGCTGTCCGTCCCCGCTGAGGGACCAAGACCAACCCTTCGGAACCCGTACATCCTTGAGCGAACCTGCCTTGCGCAGGTAATCCTCCAGCACCACCGTGGTCGTATCCCCGGCCTCCCAGCCCTTGAGCACCACCGGCGAAGGTCGCCCCGGTAACAAAGGCCCCTTGGGTCCGTTCGCCGCCTCCACCGAAGTCCAAGCCCCCAAAGCAAAGCATCCTAACACAAAATAAAACAACCACGCAGCCCAGCCCAACACCGTCGTAACACCAGACGCCTTGCGCAATCCTTCCGCAACACGGTACACATCATTCATCGCTTGCGGGTTTCGTTGATGGGCCGCGGCGTGCCAAGCATCCAAAGCCTTTACCAGGCGCTTGGTTCCAATCATTCGACTCCATTCCAACGGCCCGCGGGGGTAATTGGTTCCGTAACGCATGCCCAAATCAATATCTTCGGCGACCGCAACCCCTTCATCCAGAGTCCTGTAGGCTTCGTTCATTATGCACGCCAAGACCCGGGGCGTCACCATCCCGCCGTGATCCGGACAGAAGACAAACTCCATACCCAACGCCTTTCCCAAATCCTGCCAAGCCGCCTGCACCTCCGGCGTTGACTGTCCCGGCACCAATTCCCAAACCCCGGCCTGCAACGAATCCGGCCAGGCATTCCAGGCCGCCCATTGAACCGAAGAAGGCCCACACAGTTTCACTCCCAAATCCAAGGACTTTTGCTCCAGGCTGGGTCCTACCAAGTGCAGCATCACCCTCCGTGCACCGCAAGCCTCCAGCGCCAAGCACCGTTCGACCTGCCCTTCTCGGTCTTCCCAGTCCGTTACCAGAACCAAATCCGGCGCGAGGCCGCTTGGGAGGCTCAACGCCTGGGATCCGTCCACCTGTTCGACGATATGGCCCCGCATTCGCCAGGCTTCCAGACGACTTTCCGGAAGCGGTGTTCCCCAAACCAATAGATTCAAGGCAGTCGAGGGAACCGGAGAGGCGGATGGCGAGGCGGCCTGAGGTGCGGATGGCGATGCGGATTGCGGCGTGGATGGCGATGATGTTGTCATGGGTTGAAAATACGAAATCCCCAGGCTTTGACCTTTATTTTTGGCCGTATGCAGTCCATCCAAACCGACCTAGCCCCCAAACCCATCGGGCCTTATTCCCAGGCCGTTCGGCACGGGGATACCTTGTTTATCTCCGGCCAAATCGCCTTGGACCCCGCCACCGGCGAACTCGTGCAGTCCAGCATACAGGAAGAGACCCATCGGGTCATGCTCAATTTGCAAGCGATTCTCCAAAGCCAAGGCCTGGGCTTTGAGAGTGTTATCAAAGCCAGCATCTTTTTGTCCAGCATGGATTTGTTTGGGCCGGTCAACGCCGTGTATGGGAGCTATTTTACGGAACCCTACCCCGCCCGCGAGACCGTGGCCGTTCTGGGCCTGCCGAGAGGCGTCCATGTCGAAATTTCGATGATCGCCGCCGTGCCGACTACACGCTGATCGCCGCCGTTCAGACCACACGCTGATCGCCGCCGTGCGGCCTAGTGCAGGTACACGCTGATGGCTCCGTTATCGGGAGCAATCACCACCTCGACCCGCTCCTGAATCATCGTTGCGAGGGATAATCCCACAAAGTCCGCATGCACAGGGTAATCCTTGTGCGAGCGGTCCACCAACACCGCGCATTGCAATTTCCGTGGAACGGTTTGCATAAAAGGCTTGAAGGCGTACAACATGGTTTTGCCCGAATGCGCCACATCATCCACCACGACCACCACCTCGTCTTTCCATAACAACGGATCCAAACCAGTTGTGATTTCATCGTGAACGGGGTTGTCCTTGTTCATACGGATATAATCCACCACCACCTCCAATTCAGGGGCCAATTTGGCCAATTCCGCTTGGAGACGATGGGCCAATTCCAAGCCGCGGTTCTTGACCCCGGCCAAGAGTATACGGGTTTCATCAAAATTAGCCTCGCGGATCTGCAAGGCGATACGGGTCAGCTTGCGGGCGACAGCGTCGCTGTCCAGAAGCAGGGTTTTGAAGGATGAAGGCGTGGAATCAGTCATCGTGGGTGTGGTTTAGAAGGTCTCGTGGGTTTCGGATTTCGATGGGGGGGTATCCGGCTTGGATGTTCACCAGGTTGTAGCCTTGGATTCGGTCCCAATTGACCATATGACGAAAGTTCCAACTGGCCAAAACATCCACCTTGGCAACCGTGGCCAGCGCAATGTGACGGCAATCCTGCAGACTGGTCTCGCCCACCACTTTTTCGGCCATGTAGCGATTCGCCAATTGAATCGATTCGTTGTTAAGGCGAACCCTTTCGAAGCAATCTTCGGGATAACGATTCAAGTGCTCCCTCACCTCGTCCGGCGCGCTCTCCAATTCTTCTTCCAAAAGATCCGATAACACAAAAATTAGTTCCCCCTCCTCGAGCCGCCTAAAAAACAAGCGAGTGATCGACCTGAATTCATGGCCGTAATACGCCCCCACAACGGAGGTGTCAATGTAGATCCGGGGTCTGATGGGATCCAATCCCGGTACAAGGTCTTGCATCAAGAAGTCCGACCGCTCAGGTCCCTGTATTTGTTACGACGCAAGGCCGATTCGCCTTTGCGCTGGCGCAGATTCTCTTCGTAATCCGCAAAATTGCCCTCGAACCAATAAAAGGTGCCGTCCCCTTCGTAGGCCAACATGTGCGTGCACACCCGGTCCAAAAACCAGCGATCGTGCGATATAATGACCGCACAGCCGGGGAAATTCTCGATGGCTTCTTCGAGGGCCCTCAACGTATTCACGTCAATATCGTTGGTAGGTTCGTCCAACAAAAGCACATTGGCCCCCTGCTTGAGGGTCAGCGCCAAATGCGCCCGATTTCGCTCCCCACCGGAGAGGTCCTTGAGTTTTTTGTTTTGGTCCGAACCCGTAAAATTGAATTTGCTCAGGTAAGCCCGCGCGTTCACTTGACGGCCATCCACCATCACATATTCCGTACCACCGGAAATCAGGTCAATGACCGTCTTGTCCGGAATCAAATCATCGTGCGATTGGTCCACATAGGCCAACTGCACCGTTTCACCAATTCGGATGGTTCCGCTGTCGGGTTTTTCCTGGCCAACAATCATTCGAAACAAGGTGGTTTTGCCCACCCCGTTGGGGCCGATGATGCCCACCACCCCGGCCGGTGGAAGGCTGAACGTCAAATCCCTGACCAAGACCCGATCTCCAAACGATTTGCTGACCCCTTCCACCTCGATCACCGTGTTACCCAATCGCGGTCCGGAGGGAATAAAGAGCTCCAAACGAGCTTCTTTCTCCTTGATATCCTCGTCCAATAATTTGTGGTAAGCCGTCAAACGCGCTTTGGATTTGGCATGACGGGCTTTGGGCGCCATGCGCACCCAGTCCAGTTCTCGCTGAAGGGTTTTTTGACGCTTGCTTTCGCTTTTTTCTTCTTGGGCCAGGCGCTTGGATTTTTGTTCCAACCAACCCGAATAATTCCCCTGGTAAGGAATGCCTTCGCCCCGATCCAATTCCAAAATCCATCCCGCCACATTGTCCAAGAAATAGCGATCGTGGGTGACCGCAATGACGGTGCCTTTGTAACGACGCAAATGCTGTTCCAACCAATCGATGCTTTCGGCATCCAGGTGGTTGGTGGGTTCGTCTAACAACAAAATTTCGGGCTCCTGTAACAACAAACGACAAAGCGCAACGCGGCGGCGCTCCCCCCCCGAAAGGCGTTCGATGAGGGCGTCTGCCGGAGGGCATTGAAGGGCCTCCATGGCCATGTTAAGGCGGGTGTCAATATTCCAGGCATCCGATGCATCCAGGGCTTCTTGGATTTCGGATTGGCGCTTGAGCAATGCATCAAAATCCGCGTCGGGTTCCCCAAAAGCGGCGGATACGGCATCAAATTCTGCGAGGAGGGCCATGGTTTCGCCCACGCCCTCCTCAACAATTTGTCGCACCGTTTTGGTCGGGTCCAGTTCCGGTTCCTGCGAAAGGTAACCCACCTTGTAACCCGGGGAGAACACCACTTCGCCCTGGTAATTTTTGTCCAGCCCTGCTATGATTTTGAGCAAAGTGGATTTGCCTGCGCCGTTCAAACCGAGGACCCCGATTTTGGCCCCGTAAAAAAAGGAGAGGTAAATGTCCTTGAGAATGGTCTTGCCGGTGGGGAGGGTTTTGGTCACCCCGGCCATCGAAAAAATTACTTGCCGATCTGTCATGCCGCAAATATCGGCACGGTTGGGCCTTGGGGAGGAACTTGCCCTAGATCAAAGCGTTTAATTTTGGGTAAAATCCCTTGCGCCGATGATTCCCGCTCCCGCTCCACGGACCCCCTGTCCACGCCTGCTCCTTTGCCTTTTCCTCCTCCTCAGTGCCTGCCCCAAAACCGGGTTAACCCAGGCACGTTTTCCAACCCCAAAAGCCATTCTCCAGGCCCAATTGCCCTTGCGCTCGGGCCAACAAGCCATCCTTAGCAGCATCCGTCTTCATCAATCCGATACCTTGGCCACCGCCACCGCTGACAGCCTGGGTCGGGTCCGCTTTGATTGGCCGACAGGGGGCTATACAGGTTTTTACCGGGTGGCCTGGAACGATGGCCAAAGCCTGGTGTTATGGGACGGTCAACCGGTCGACTTTGTGGCCTTGGGACCTGATTCGGTGGATATTCGGAGGGGAGAAGCCTGGCAAGCCTACCGCGAAACACGCCAGAGCCTTTTGCGCCTGCGTTCCCGCCGGCAATTGCTGATCAGCCTGCGCCGTGAATTTCCCGATGCCGACGAATTGCATCGCTCTGCCCAAAAACAAATCCTCCTTTTGGAGCAAGAAGTCCAAAACCTGCTGGCACGCATCAACGATCCCCAAGCCGGGACCGGTCTGCGGTTTTTGAGGCCTGAAGCCCCTTTTCTGGGTCAAAACCCCGAAGAAATGCGCCCGCAGCTTCGCCCCGGCTCCTACCTCCAAATGGCGAACCTGGGGGATACCGCCCTCGTTCATCACCCCATCTTGCCCAACATGATCGTTGAATACTACCGGCTTTTTGAACCCGATTCGGTGTATTCCGAAGAAATCCAGGCCATGCGCTTTGTTGAATCCATCGTGGGGTTCTTCCAGAGCCAACCGGCCCTGCTCCTACCCGTTGCTGATTTTGTGCGTTTGGGTTTGCAACAAATGCAACAACCCAAAGCTCTTCAGCTCCTTTCCCACCTGCTTTCGGCCCAAAGCAGCTGCAACGACCCAGGGCTTCTGGCCAAATTGCAGGACAACCTCCGACCCTATGCCCCCGTTAGCCCTGGTTCCGTACCCCCGCTTTTGGACAGCCTGGTGGATGGAGCCGGTCGGCCGGTTCGGGCCCAACCCACCGAAGGATTGTACCTGTTTTGGGCCGCCGACTGCGAGCATTGCCTGGAGCAGCTCCCCCAATTGCATCGCTGGTGGTCCGCCAAACACCCCGACTGGAAGGTGACCACGGTATCGGTCGGTGGATCGGTGCAAGCCTGGAATCAAACCGTGGCGACCCTGCCGGGTTGGACCCATTGGCGCGATCCCGCTGGGAGGGAAGGGGTCACCGTCGAAGCCTATGTGCTCTATGCCACGCCACTCTTTATTAAAGTAGGCCGAGATGGCCGTATCGAAGATGTTTTTCGAGCAGAAAGATCCTTAGAATTAATGTATTAGCGAACAGAATATCTCATATTTACATATTCACAATAAACTCTTTATTGTTCTTCGGCGTATTTTTAGGTTATGAATACTTTTAGGTCGTGGTTCTCATGGATGGGTCGAAAATCCGGCAACAAGGATTTTCCAAGATCGAGGGATGTTCATTATATACCCCGTTTACTCCTGACCAACACCAGCGTATTTCAACAATTTGCGGATGAATGGTCGAAACAGGCAGAGTCCTTCATCCCCTGCGAGGATTTACTTGAAGCTTACCAAACCGAGATAAGCCCCTTTGAAAATTACGAATACCACACGAAGCGGTTTGTTCACAGCATGCCTGGCCAGGTCACTCATTACAGAGTCGCATTTACCCATACCCGACTCATCACCAAGCTTGCCCGAATGCACCAATTAATCTACTTTAGGGAGCGTTTGGTCTTGATTGATGCCAAAATAAACGAACAAGCAACCGATGGCACCTTGGAGAATCAGCCTCAACTGCCAACTCCATATGGAAATCTCCGATTCCCTCACCCCAAAGCGCCCGAAATCCCTTCTTTTCAAGGCTTTCGAGATTCCAAAGGACGGTGGCTTGCCTTGCACCACGATGTCAACTTGCATCTTCGGTTTTTGGTCAATCCAGCTTTGTTCGCAGAAATGGTACAAACCGCCAATCAAGACCTTTTGATGACTCGGCCATAGACTTCAACATCGGCCCCAAAGCCACGGTAAAAGCGCATGAGACCGGGCGACTCCGAGCCCTCCATATCCATGCATCGATAGAGCGGCCCTCCATCTTTCCCCTTTTGATCCCCCGCCCAAGCCAACAAAGCATCCACCAAATGCAAGGCGGCTCGTTGTTTTCGACCTGCCTCGGTATCAAAGCCAAACTGATAAACCAGGGTCGAACCCGAATGCCATAACACAGCACCTGCCCCTAAGGCCGGCGCATTTCCTACCCTGTTTTCTTGTGGGCCCACCGCGGGATCCGTTTCCCAAACCCAAATCGAGGCCAATCCCTCCGAATCCATGGTATGAATCAGCCGCATGGCTTCCTCGGTTTGGGATGACCCCCATCCCGCTTTGCTTTGTAACATTTTAAAAAATCCCTGCCTCCAAGCAGTCTCGCCGCGGGCTTCCTCCCAGCTAATTCGGCGCAGGCGACCCGATGAAGGACGGAGGTAACGGCGATGATGCGAGTGATAGGCTTGACGCTGCAATTCAATGTTCGGGGCGATGGTCACCACGGCATTGGATCGGCGATGAAATTCCCAATTTGGACCCGGAATCCCTCGTGCATAAGCGGGTTCATGAGCAGGGATTTCCCAATGCATATCCACCCAACGATAGCGCAAATCCCATTCCTGCAACAGGGAACGGTATTCCTCGGGGCCGGCTGTATCCGGCACATTCGCGGCCGGTGCTGGAAGCAGGGCCATTTTTTGAATCATCAGAGGCTGGGCCAAGCGCCGTAGGCGACGATCCAACCAACCTTTGAGTCCCGAACGATCCGCTGTTGGCCAAAGCCACCGCCCATCCGGCGATGCAAGAACCTTCCAACCCGGACCCAATCGCTCATCCAAATAAGCAAGGCGATGCACCACCGAAGCCCCTACGGGCAAGGCCGCATCCCAAGCCTGACGCTCCTGGTCCGAGAGCCGACGCAAGGTCCAACGTTCCGAGAATTTAGATGCAGTCCTTGGGCGAGTCGGTCCTTCAAAAATGGAAGAATTCAGACGCGGTAGTAAAATTCGATAACAATGTTCGAATATTTTCTCCCATCCCTCCCATCCAGGACCTGCCGATGAATTATGCCATAACAACGAAAAATATCCGCCGTATCGACGATACGATTCCAATACCTTGGCCACCCTTGGGGGAGCGGTATCAAGTTCCAAGCCCATGTAATGATTCAGGGTCACATCCATCAGGGCCACCGGGTGCACTTGGAGAGGAAGAGGCGATTCGATATTCAAATCATACCACCCAAAGGAATGCGCGGTTCCGGCCCGGAACCCAATCGCTTCGGCATAGCCCATGCTGTAATCCCTTCGAATACCCCAAGCCACCAAGCGAGCCGGCTGTCGTGTTACTTCCAGGGAAAGGTAGTGTTGCCGCGTATCCAAGGCCTCGTCCCCACCGGCCAAGAACGACCAGGCCTGGATTTCGAGCTGAGCCGCCTTGTCGTCACGGTTGGAGCGCAGGGAAGGATGCCAACCCAGTTGAGCACCGCCCAGCCTCAGGTAACGAGCCAAACGACGAAGATAGGGGCTGCTTGGATGGTGGGCCGGATCCAGGCGATCGTAGGACCCGGTCAAAAGCATGAACAAGGGCGGTAGAGCGCGAATCAAAAGGGCTGGGTTTCCGCCAACCTCGCCCTGGGCCGCTCGAGCAATCTCGGCGTGCCAAGACTCCAGGCGGGCATAGGTATCGTAGGGATCGGGTTTTTGCCTGCTCAAAACCATCCAGCGATCAAGCAAATCACGCCATCGTCCGCGAATCAATTCCCGCAACATTCCTCCTGCCTGTCGAAGGAGGGGTTTGCCCAAATAACTGTAACACAAATCAACATCTACGCCGGGTTGTATCGTTAGGGTTGGTTGAAAGCGTTGGATTTTAGGGAATTGTGTTTCAAGCCACGTCCACAATTCTTCGATATAGGCATCGGCGGGCGCCTCTTCCAGAACCCCCGCCTGGTAGAGCAAGGACTGAGAGGCTTGGAAACGACCGTAGGCATCCCTCGCCGGATTTTGGTACTCTTCGTAACGGGAAAGCATCCAAAAAATCCCCGCCAAGGGGTCGTGACCCAAGGCATGTTCGGTAGGAAACAAACCACTGCCAACCTCCTTGGACAGCGCCAAGGGCCGGATCCCTTCCTCGAACAAAAGCTCAGCGGCGACCAAGGCAGCCGTAGGCCCGGCGTCGGCCTCAAGGCCCTGGAGAAATTCGGGATTTCCGTAACACAAAACACCCAAGGCCTCCCCGTCGGCCTCGTTGGGGGCCTGTTCCCTGCATTCGTAAGGAATCCCCAAGCGCTGACCCAAGACCCAGTCCAGGGTATAGAGAAGGCGAGGGGTTCGGCGAGGAACCCAAACGAGCAACCTAGGGACGGGTGATTCCATAAGTAAACTTAGTTTGTTTTCGGCGAGCCCAAGCATCGCGGAGGTTCAGACTGGATTCGCTTTGGCGTTGCGCTTGGCCTTCCCTATCCAGTTTGCGAGCCAAATAAGCCTGCTCGCTATGACCCCCTGCCGGCACCAAACAGAGATGCAAGGCGGGCGGCATGCCTTGGCTTTGGTTCCAAGCCGCGTAATCCATGAGGCTGGAATAACCCGGGCGGCTGATAATCAAGCCCGCTCCCGCCATCAAGGCCGCAAGCGTGGCATCGTCCGGGGAATTCCAATACCCAAAGGCGGGAATACGGGCTTGAGCTAGGGGCGGGGCGGACGAAGTGAGTGAGGTGGACGAAGAAGGAGGGGCGGCTGAAGTGAGCGGGGCGGCTGAGTCCGGAAGGCCGCGGACCAACCACAACGCGGCTGGGCCGCCAACGTCCTCCTGTTTTGCCCAGTCCTGCCATTGTTGAAGAAGGTTGTCCTCCCAAAGGGAACGCGCAGGTTCCGGACCCGATAAAACCACCAACAAGGCTTCCCCGTTCGCTGCCGTTAACCTATCCCCTCCCTCCCCAAAACCGGACCAGCGACTTTGCCAGCCCAGGTAACGAACCGGTAGCCCCAAATTCCGCATACCTCCAAAATGCGATAAGGATGGGGCCAAAGCCCTCGCCTTCTCCGCGTGATCCGGAATCCAAACTTCATCAAAGTCCCGCATTCTCCGCCGAAACCAAGGCCAAAGCAACCAGGATGCCACTTCCATCCACCGCGGCCAACGCCAAATACCAGGCAAAGCCGGCACCGCTTGATGCAAAACCAAAACCGAGACCACCCCGCCCTTCCCCGCATCCACCTTCAAGCCGTAACGATGGTCGCTTACCAGATGGGTCAACCCCAGGCGTTCCGCGGTTTGATTGGCCCAGCGTCTGTCCGCTCCAAGGCCCCTCCGGAACGAAGCCAGATTCCCCAAAAAATCCCAAG
>JACCDP010284650.1_pt1 | contig 11715 bp, 14 predicted proteins | sample 7445841 | NCBI WGS metagenome assembly JACCDP01 (sample SAMN15323441, study PRJNA562643) | freshwater metagenome | isolation source: river surface water | place: USA:Blue River Watershed | collected 2017-08-17
ACATAACCATCACTGCTTAAGAAAAATCCAGAGCCAGTACCTGAGCCGGCGGAGGCGGATACTGAAATAGATACAACACCTGGAATTACTCGTGCTGCTAAATTAGCAATTGAGCCAGGTGCGCGTTCAACTGCATTCTCGGTACTTACTAAATTTCCAGAGATGTTTGAGGAAGAGGTGCGCCCGATAGTTGCGCCAACTCCGCCGGCAACCAAGGCGATTACGAGTGAGGCAATAATAAAAAATGAGTTACTTTGTTTTGCAGGTGCGCCTTGAATGATTGGTGCATTAGCAGGTCGCCACCACGGTGAATCAGAAGGAGCGGGTAATTGATTGCTCATTTAGGTAAGTTTATGGGCAAGTAATATGCCTGCGCCAATTGGAATAACAGATGAACTCCATCTGCCATCCTCTTTGATTACCTTTATAGCATCTCTTCTAGCAATACTCTCAGGATCGCGTTGGGTGGAATCTGCAACCTTGCCACCACTTAATGCCTGATCAATAATCAATAAGCCACCTGATTTAAGTAATCTAAAGGATTCCTGCACAATCTCAAATAGATCCATTGCATCTCTTGTAATTATTAACTCGTAGGAGTTATCTGCAAGCTTTCCAACAACATCGATCAAATTTCCAGTAATTATTCGATACTTGGTGGCAGGAATATCCGCTTCTTCAAATACCGTTTTGGCTATTTTTGAGTGTTCGCGTTCTGCATCAATTGTTGTAAGAACGCCATCATTAGCTAAGGCTTGTAATACCCACAAACTTCCAACGCCAGAGTTAGTGCCAATTTCAACAACTGATTTTGCACCTATTACCTCAGTTACAAATTTCAATAAATTACCAACCGCGGCAGTTGGATCAATTACACCAACCTCTTCGCCATTTTTTCGCGCCAGCTGCATGAAGTAATCCTCATGGGCATAACTTTCCGCAAAGGCATTCATATCTCCACGTGCTGGCGTAAAGTTGCTCAAAATGTATCCAACCAGCCAAGAAGTAACCTAGTGGCAAATCCTGTTCCACCTTTAATATTTTCACCAGCATCAACCTCGGATCGACCAGTACCTGCAATATCTAAGTGCAACCACTTACGATCTCCGGCAAACTTTTCAAGAAATAGCGCAGCGGTTACAGATCCTGCCGAAAAATCATACTTATCTGCGGTGTGATTAAAATCTGCAATATCACTCTCAAGTGCAATTTGATACTCATCAATTAATGGCATATGCCAAACCTTTTCACCCACAGCATTACCAACAGTATGTAACTTCTTAGCAAGTGAGTTATCGCGCGTGTACATCGCTGCATATTGGCGACCTAAACCTAATGTGGCTGCACCCGTTAATGTTGCAACATCTACCAGATAATCAGGATCTAACTTTAAATCTGCATATGCCAAACCATCAGCAAGCACTAACCGACCTTCAGCATCGGTATTGATAACTTCCACTGTTGTCCCGCCAAAATGTTTAATCACATCAGATGGACGTTGTGATGTTCCACTTAATGCATTCTCAGCACACATAAGCAATGCAGTTACCTTTACCTTTGGTTTTAATTCAGCAAGTGCCACAGTAGTAGAGAGAATTGCAGCGGCCCCTGCCATATCGCTCTTCATTCCAACCATCATGTCGTATGGTCGCTTTAATGAAACACCGCCGGTATCAAAGGTAATTCCTTTGCCAACTAAAACAACATGTGGCCAATTAGCAGAACCTTTTGGCGCATAGGTGAGTTCAACAAATCTAGGGCCAGGTGTTGGTGATGAGTTTCCAACTGCTAGCAAACCACCAAACTCCTTGAGCTCGCGACCTGCTTTCACCTTAATACTCAATGCAGAACTCTTACTCGCTGCAACAAATGATTTTGCCTGATTTGCCAACCATTGTGGGTTTTTAATATTTGAAGGTGTATGAATTAAATCTCGAGCCTGCCAAGTTGCCTTAGCAAAGATAACTGCCTTGTCGATTTGATCCTTAAAATCTCCGTAAATTACAAAACTCGGTTTCTTGTTTTTTTTCTCAGATTTAAAGGTGAATTGATAATTAGATAGGGCGATAGCGATTACATTTATCTCGATCTGCTTCTTGTCCTCAACTATCGCACTCAATACCGTAGCTGTAGAACCTTTAACCTTGCGTCCCAGCGCAGAGCTAGCTTTACGAATGTCATCATCAGTTGCAGTACCGACTCCAACTAAGTAGATACGGGTTAATTCATCTAAATTTAATGGAATCTCTATCAACTCACCCGCTTTAGCGGTGAACTCTGGCCAATTAGCTAACTCAATATTCAAATCAATTTTTGTGTGAGTAGTTAACAACTTTACTAGCTCGGTTTTCTTAATACTTAATTTTTCATCTTGCAGAACTGGAATTGCAACAGCTGAAATGTTTTTAAATAATTTCTCACTTCTAATTATTGAGTGAGATATCTCCGGAAAATAATTTATCTGCTTGGTACTCATTTTAATTGAAAATCAAATGAAGTATTTTTATTATTTTTTAACTAAGTTAACAGCTGCTTGCAAAACATTTCCTAAATTTGTTGCTTCCTCGATATTTAATTCAACTACCAAACGACCGCCACCTTCAAGTGGAATTCGCATAACCATTGAGCGAGCCTCTTTAGTGACCTCCATTGGGCCATCTCCAGTACGTGGTTTCATTGCAGCCATTTGAGAATCTCCCCTACTGAAAAGCTTTGCCTTAGAAAGAGAATTATCCCCTATCTAGGGTTAAGTGGGAAATTGAGTAGGGATATACTAAAAAATAGATGAAATTAGGCGGGATCTTCCAGTTGAAATAACAGTTAATACCGCACGCTCTGGAACGCCAAGTTTTTCTGCAATTTCTGCGGCAGTAACTTGATAGACATAGTGCATCGTTAAAATCAATCGCTCCTCTTCTGGCAAACTCTCCAGAATTTCAGCAATACTTTTTTTGGCTGGGGTTTCAGATGACACAGGTACAAGATTACTGCTAGCGGCTACTTCTCTCGACTTCTTTCGACCAAGCGGGCAAATCTACGAAGCGATATCCGCACACCAATGAGTATAAAAGGCTTAAGAATTGCTATGAGTATTGCTGGGGCAATGATTTCTTCGCTCCAATAAAAGGTGGTCACATTTTTCTTCTCAACTAATTCAAATTTTCCGGTGCCGCGAATAATGCGACCGATGTGTACAACATCGCATCTAGTTGGCGGTTGCCACTTAGTAACCTCCATAGTATCTAACACACCTAATTTAATTTTTGGATAAAGATTAGGAAATAAACCAGTAAAGGCGAAGATTAAAACTCCTTTGCCATTTTTTATTGTGCGATCTTGATCTAGCTCTGACCAGACCTTGGTTTGTAACATCCAATCGCTCTGACCTCGCCAATCAACTAAGTGTTTCCAAACAACCTTTGCTGGCTGCCTTATCTCAACAGTTAGTTCTAGGTGATTACTTCTTGGCATTAGCGTGATATCGCTTCCATAGTTGAAGGAACATCGGTGCACCAAGAGATTAACTCTGCTTGTCCCGGCTTCATGAAATTGTGATCTGCTAGATGATCGAGTGCTGCTCTAAGTGGTGTGTATAAACCGGTCGGATCACAAACAGCAATTGGCTTATTGTGGAATTTCAAATATCTACCGACCCAAATCTCAAAGAACTCTTCCAATGTACCGATCCCACCTGGCAATGCAATAAATGCATCAGATAAATCCTCTAACTTTGCTTTTCTAGTTCGCATATTTGTAACCACATGCATCTCATGGGCATCTTTATCTTCAAACTCTAGATTTATTAATGACTCTGGGATCACACCAATAGTTTTTGCACCAACAGATCTAGCGCCTTCGGCAACCTTTCCCATCATCGATGCTTTGCCACCACCCCAAACTAATTCCCATCCTCTATTTCCAATTGCAGCACCAATTTCAAAGGCTAAATCCAAAGAGTGTTGTGGGATCTCTTTGGCAGATGAGCAATAAACACTTACACGCATTTAATTAGTCTATAACCTAAGTTGAATTTTGATACCCTTGCCAAATGAGCAGCCAAGATTCCAAAAACAATAATCATGCATATGGAATTGGAATTGCCACTCAAAATGAGGCTGGGCAAACCCTAGAGGTTTGGTTTTACAACTTAGGTTTAGGTACCAAGGTAGGAAGTGAAAAATTCCCAGAGCTTCTAACTTCAGATGAGATTCGTAAGGTTAAACGAGTAAATCTAAGTATTGAGATTGATCTAACTAAACCAGCGGTTGATATTGCCGATGTTTATCTCCGATTACAACTTTTATCCCATCGAATTGTTAAGCCACACGGTTTAAATCTCGATGGCATATTTGGAATTCTGCCTAACCTGGTTTGGACATCTGCTGGTCCATGTGAGGTCGCTACATTTAATGAGATTCAGCCGCTGCTTCGTGCTAAGTATGCAAACTTGGTTGTTTACGGTGTAGATAAGTTTCCGCGCATGATTGATTATGTAGTTCCAGAGGGAGTGCGAATTGCAGATGGTGACCGGGTGCGCCTTGGTGCATATTTATCATCTGGAACAACAGTTATGCATGAAGGCTTTGTTAACTTTAACGCCGGAACATTAGGAAAATCAATGGTGGAAGGTCGCATTAGCGCTGGAGTTGTTGTTGGCGATGGCAGCGATATTGGTGGCGGTGCCTCAATCATGGGAACTTTAAGTGGTGGTGGCAAAGAGATAATTTCAATTGGTCAGCGCACTCTGCTTGGTGCTAACTCCGGAATTGGTATCTCACTTGGTGATGATTGTGTAGTTGAGGCTGGTGTTTACATAACCGCTGGTTCAAAGATTTCATTACCTGATGGCAAGATTGTGAAGGCTAAAGAGTTAAGCGGAGGAAATAATTTATTGTTCCGTCGCAACTCACAAAGTGGATCTCTTGAAGCACTCCCTAAAACTGGTAGTTGGAGTGGATTAAACGCAGTTCTACACTCTAATTGATTAGATTTTTTGGACTGGTGATAAAGCCAAAACCCCAAGACACATGCATGGTAATTAAAACCATTGGCAGGGTAAGTTTCTCGTAAATACTTTTTCCAATAAATAAACTGCTGAAGATTATTGTAAGTAGATAAATTAGTACTGGAAGAAAAAAAATACTGCTGAAAAATAAGCCCAAAATCATTGAGAGAAAGTTAATTACCAGGGCTATTGGTGGCGCTAGGTAACGATAATTAACTGTTCCTTTGTGTTCGCGAGATACCGCTCTGCGCCAGCGACCGTACTCGAAGTACTGCTTTGCTAATTTTCTAAATGTATCTCGTGGTCGATAGGTCACAACTAATCTCGGATCAAACCAAATAACACCGCCATTTAGCCGGAGGCGATGATTTAACTCCCAATCTTGGGCACGAATATATTTTTCGTCGAAACCACCTGCCTGCAAAATTGCACTCTTTTTAAATGTACCAAGATAAACAGTATCTGCAGGACCAGCTTCTCCACCGGTATGAAATTTAGAGGAACCAACTCCGATTCGAGAGCGCATCGCAGTTGCAACCACTGATTGAAATCCTCGATCAGCTGAAGCATTCATTAAGCCACCAACATTTACCGCACCAGTTTGCATCATGATTTCAACCGCTGTTTTTATATAGGTATCGCTGATCTCGGCATGTCCATCAATTCGACAAATAATTTCAGATGAGGCGGCGGCGATCGCTAAATTTAATGCAGCAGCAGTTTTTCCAGTTGGGTTGTTAACTAATTTAATCCGTGAATCAGCCTGGGCAAGTAAGTTTGCAATTTGATTTGTATGGTCAGTTGATGGACCAAGTGCCAAAATAACTTCTAATTTTCCATCATACTTCTGCTGAAGAATCGCTGAGATGCAATCACGTAAATCCCGTTCTTCATTAAGTATCGGCAAGATAACTGAGACCGCAGGATTTATTTGAGTGCTCATAGCGCTCCCATCTTAACTTTCAACGCAGTATTTACCGACTCATAATCTAAGATAGGCAAATGAAATCCGCCCGAAGTATCAAAATATTAACCATTATTTCGGTCGGCACCCTCGCATTATCTGCAATTAGCGCAGTGGCCTTTGGCACCGTTTCGGCATCAATTAATAAAATCGATGCCTTTGCCGGGATTAAAGATCGCCCAGAGAAGGCCTCATCTGCTGTTAATTATTTAATTGTTGGTTCAGATACTCGTGAAGGCTTAACTAAAGAGGAGTTAAAGCAACTGCGAGTTGGATCTGTAAAGAGCGCGGCTGGCAAAAGATCAGACACCTTGTTATTAGTTCACATTTCCAAAGCTCGCGATAAAGCGGTAATTATTTCAATTCCCCGCGATACATATGCATTAATCCCGGAACATAAAAATGCGCAAGGAAAGTTAATTCCAGCTAAGCACTCCAAAATTAATGCTGCCTTTAACTGGGGTGGCGCACCACTATTAATTCAAGTACTTGAAGATATGACAGATTTAAAGATTGATCATTATGTTGAGGTTAACTTTGCTGGTTTTGCTGATGTTGTAGATGCACTTGGTGGAATTGAGGTTTGTACTAAGAAAGATATCAATGATCCAAAGAGTCATTTAGTTCTAGCTGCAGGTGTGCATAATTTAAATGGCATAGAGGCCTTGAAGTATGTTCGGACCAGAGAGTTTGATGGCCTTGGCGATATTGGCAGAATGCAGCGCCAACAAGCATTTATAAGTTCAGTACTTAGAAAAGCAACCAGTGCTGGTGTCTTATTAAATCCAATCACCATGGTTAACTTTGTTAACTCATCACTTTCTGCGGTGATTACCGACTCTGGATTAAAGAGTTCAGATCTAATAACTTTAGCTAAGCAAATGAAATCACTCTCTACCTCAAAGGTCAGAACACTCACTGTCCCGCTCTCAAATCTTTATTACAATGCAAATGGTGTAACTGCATCTGTTCTTTGGGATCCAGTACTTGCCCCAGAGCTTTGGCTTCGTCTGAAAGAGGATCGTGCAGTAATTGATGAGGTAACCCCTTCACCATCATCATCGGCGACAACAACTGCCGAAGTAACCATCATTGATAAGTTCAAAACCAAAACCGCAGCAGATGACCCTTGTAAGTAGATAGGCTTACCAACATGAGTTTGAAGCTATCTGTTGTTGGTACCGGATATCTCGGAGCAACGCATGCGGCCTGTATGGCCAGTATGGGCTTTGAGGTAATTGGTGTTGATGTTGATGCAGCAAAGATAGATTTACTTTCGCAGGGCAAGGTTCCATTTTATGAACCTGATTTAGAGCAATTATTAGCTGAACAAATTAAATCTGGCCGTTTGAAGTTCTCTAAAGATTTTAAAGATATCGCAGATTGCGATGTTCATTTTATTTGTGTTGGTACACCTCAGGTTAAGGATGGAATTGCCGCAGATTTAACCTATGTAAATTCAGCGGTTGAGACGATTGCGCCAATTGTGAAAGCTGGCTCATTAGTTGTAGGAAAATCAACAGTGCCAGTCGGTACCGCAGCTAGATTGCGTGATTTATTGATTTCGGTAAACCCCAAAGCAGATCTAGCCTGGAATCCAGAGTTTTTGCGGGAAGGTTTTGCAGTTGAAGATACCTTGCGGCCTAACCGTTTAGTTGTTGGCACTACCAGTGATAAAGCAGAGGCCACATTAAAAGAGGTTTACGCCAATAATTTAGCTGATGGCATTCCTTGGATTCGCGCCGATCTACCAACCTCAGAGTTAGTTAAGGTTGCCGCAAACTCATTTCTAGCAACCAAGATCTCATTTATTAATGCAATGGCGGAGATCTGCGAAGCAGCAGGTGGAGACGTCACGGTTTTAGCAAAAGCTATTGGTTACGATCCAAGAATTGGAAGTAGATTTTTACAAGCAGGAATTGGTTTTGGTGGTGGCTGTCTACCAAAGGATATTCGTGCATTTATGGCTCGTGCCGAAGAGTTGGGTGCACAACAAGCACTTGAATTCTTGAAAGAGATTGATTCAATCAACCTGCGTGCTCGCCAGCGAATTATCGAATTAGTTAGAAAAGATTTAGCCGATGATTTAAATGGTAAGAAGATTGCAATTCTTGGCGCCGCTTTTAAGCCAGACAGTGATGATGTGCGCGACTCCCCAGCATTAGATATTGCAGCACAGATCCAAGCAGCTGGAGCACAAGTTACAGTGCATGATCCAAAAGCTATTGCTAATGCACAAAAACGCTTTCCAGCACTTAGCTTTGCAGAAAGTGTTGAGACAACACTGAAGGATGCAGAATTGGTTTTACATCTAACAGAGTGGAAGATTTATCGCGAATTGGATCCAGCCAAGATGAAATTACTTGTTAAATCCGCCATCATGATTGATGGTCGAAATGCTTTAGATCGCGATGCTTGGCGCAGTGCTGGCTGGCGATTCCGTGCACTTGGTAGGGCGGATTAAATGAGTGATCAGATTGACCAAATGTTGGCTCTTAAAACTTGGGCGGTAGTTGGCTTAAGTAATAATCCAGATCGTGCCGCTTATGGTGTTTCAAAATTGCTAATCGATAAAGGGCACAAGGTAATTCCAGTTCATCCCAAAGCTGAAACAGTTCATGGCCAAACTGGTTATGCCAAGTTATCCGATATTCCTGTTTCGGTTGATGTGGTTGACATATTTGTTAATTCAGATTTAGCAGGTGCAGTTGTTAATGAGGCGATTGAAATTGGTGCTAAAGGAGTTTGGTTACAACTAGATGTTATAGATGAAGGCGCAGTCACTCGCGCAAAGGATGCCGGATTACTTGCTGTTATGAACCACTGCCCAGCAATTGAGTACAAAAAACGGGGTTAGGAATCTATCTCCCCGCTGTAATACTGCTGAGCATGAATAATCTCGGTAAGTAACTCCTCTAAACTCTCACCAGCAACACCAACAAGCTTCATGCGTTGATCAAACTTAAGTCTTGGATTACGTGCCATTAAATGCAGATATGGCCGGTAATCATCACTTGTTGGATCAGTTGTTAATCTGCCGATCACCGCTGATTCTTGATAGGTATTTGTCTCGCCCATTGGTAGATCTAATACCGCTCTTAAATACTGTTCATAGTAATTTGTAGTTGAATTTATTTCTGATATGAATGAAGAGATAGGTTGTAACCAGTTGATCCCAATTAAATTTTGATAATTATCTGCATCAACAATTAATTCAATTCCACCAGTAATCCCAAGTTCATTTAGCAGATTCAAGGAAGAGACTGCAATTGTGATGGCTTGTTCTTCACCCACACCAGGGGCGGGTGAAATTACCAAATCTTTATCGACTAATGCTATTGGCCAAATAGCAGATTGTGCATGAGCTGATCTGGCTGCTGTTATGGCTAATTGCTCACCTGTAGATTTGTGTATTTCAATTGTAGAAATAGATGCAAGTAATTTACTTGATGGATAAATTTGAATCCCGGATTGCTCTGCCACCTTTATTGCCCCAATAGAAATTAGATCAGGCTCAATACAGATTAGATTGCAATCCTTAGCAAACTCCTTTAACTCATCGGCGTTCATGGATTTGCTACTTGCTTTAATCTCAACACCTAATCGGGCAGCCGGTGCAATTAATTGTGAAATAGCTAGCTTCGGTGCAATTACACCAATAACTGGGAAGCCCATGTAATAAGGTTACCTGCATAATGAATAAATTAATTCTTGCCTCATCCTCCCCATCAAGACTTCGCTTATTGCAAAGTGCTGGAGTTAATCCGCAGGTTTTAGTAAGTGGTGTTGATGAGGAGTCACCAGAGATCACCGCACTTACACCTAGCGAAATGGTGCTGGCACTGGCGATTCTAAAGGCGCACACCGTTAAAGATTTAGCGCCAGCAGACTCCTTGATTCTCGGTTGTGACTCTACCTTTGAATTTAATGGTCAATCATTAGGTAAACCTGAAACAAAAGAGAATGCGATCCATCGATCTAAATTACTAAGTGGGAAGTTTGGTTATCTACATACTGGACATTGTTTGATTGATTTAAAACAAGGAATTGAATTAACGGAGCGATCTACCGCTAAAGTGCAATTTGCAGAGATGACAGATGATGAGATTTCAGATTATGTTAATTCTGGTGAACCGTTAAATGTGGCAGGTGGCTTCACATTAGATGGTTTAAGTGCACCATTTATTACAAGTATTGAAGGAGATCCCAGTGGAATCATTGGGCTGTCACTTCCATTGCTTCGTAAAATGATTATTTCACTTGGCTATAGCTGGCCGGAATTAAAGAACTCTTAATATTTTAGGATAAGTTAGACCTATGAGTGATCTTTATAAAGACCCAATCGGTACTGCCGAAAAAGCTGCGGCAGCAATCGCTGAAAAAACTGGCAAGGCAAAACATCATGTGGCACTTGTTATGGGCTCTGGGTGGATCACCGCAGCTGATGCACTAGGCCAACCAACACATGAGTTTTCAGTTACTGATATTCCAGGCTTTCCAGCACCAACAGTTGTTGGCCATGGTGGAAAGGTAAGATCCTACGAATTAGCTGGTGGAGTTAATGCGTTAGTTTTCTTAGGTCGTACACATTTTTATGAAGGTTTAGGTATGGAGCCAGTGGCTCATGCTGCTCGCACAGCGGTAAAGGCTGGATGTAAAGCGGTTGTATTAACCAATGCTTGCGGTGGAATAAATACCGAATACAAAGTTGGACAACCAGTTTTAATTAAGGATCACATCTCACTAACCGCAGCATCACCATTAATTGGTGCAGATTTTGTTGATCTAACCGATCTTTATAGCAAGCGTTTGCGCGCACTTGTTAAAGAGGCAGATCCATCACTAGCAGAAGGTGTCTATGTTCATTGGCGTGGACCTTCATATGAAACTCCCGCAGAAATTCGCATGATGCGAACCATCGGAGCAGATCTAGTGGGTATGTCTACTGTGCCTGAGGCAATTGCTGCACATGCATTAGGTGCTGAAGTACTTGGCATTTCATTAGTAACAAATGCTGCAGCTGGCGTAACTGGTGAAAAGTTAAATCATGAAGAGGTTATTGCCGCTGGCAAAGCAGCCGCAGATCGCATGGGTAAGTTGTTAGCCTCAGTATTACCAAAGTTGTGATCTCAGCAGATTTAAAGCAAGAAGTAACTGAGTGGATCAAGCATGATCCAGATCCAAAAACTGCAAAACAATTGCAGCAATGGTTAGATGAAAATAATCTTGAAAAAGTAACCGCTGCCTTTAATGGCTTCCTACAATTTGGAACTGCTGGATTGCGCGGACCAATTGGACCAGGACCTTCCTGCATGAACCGCGCAGTTGTAAGTAGAGCAGCCGCCGGAATAGCCGCCTTCATGAAAAAGCATGGTTTGCAATCAGTTGTGATTGGTCACGATGCCAGACATGGCTCTGCTGAGTTTGCTAAAGATTCTGCAGAAGTTTTAGCGGGGGCTGGATTCCAAACCTATGTACTTCCCCGAGAATTACCGACACCAGTATTGGCCTTTACAGTTAATAAGTTAAAGGCTGATGTTGGAATTATGGTGACCGCCTCCCACAACCCAGCAATTGATAATGGTTATAAGGTCTACTTAGGTGGCGTAGTAAATGGCATTAATTACCATGGTTCGCAAATTATCTCTCCCATTGATAGTGAGATATCAGATTTCATCAGCAAGGCAGATTTGAAACCAAATCGAGTTACTAAGTATGAAACAGTTGCAGAATCGGTAATTGATGA
>JACCDP010359281.1_pt1 | contig 11709 bp, 6 predicted proteins | sample 7445841 | NCBI WGS metagenome assembly JACCDP01 (sample SAMN15323441, study PRJNA562643) | freshwater metagenome | isolation source: river surface water | place: USA:Blue River Watershed | collected 2017-08-17
CGCTCTGCCGTTACGGTTCATGCGGCGCCGTTAGGTGTCGCTCTGCCGTTACGGTTCATGTGGCGCCAAGATCGTAGATCGACCAGTTAGTAGCCCTTCGTCAACCGATACATATAAAATGCACTAATACCACCAAGGATCTGTGCAAGAATATACAGGGCGAGATTCACCCCTTTCAGTGTCCCGTTCATATACATCGCGGCGGAAACGGCCGGATTTACGTGACCGCCACTGCGCTCTCCAATCAAGAAAATGGTCAGCGCAAGGGCACCACCAATGATCAACGGGTTACCCCCGCTGGCAAAGATGGCCAGGATAAAGAAAAAGGCACCCACGTATTCAGCAAGATAGGTCAACGGAGTGATGATCATTCTACTAAGGGTATTCTTTTTTGCTGTTCTCAGATCACTAAGTAGATGAGCACGTTTCGAACGATCCCCTGTGGCATCATGAACCATATTAAAACCATGCTGACCTATCGGGACCGGGCGGCATTTTTGGTTCTGTGTAAAGAGACGAGTCGGTTTCCCATCGAAACCTTTACACCCTTCCGCTTTCGCATTCTTGATTTACCGATCCATACCGAAAAAACGTATCAGCTGTATTTCAATCCGTTTGAATCCCCTCTTTCCAGCCCGATCCCCCATTCTTTTCTTGGAAACAATTTTGTGAACATTATTATTTATGATAGCCCCACCTCTTATTACAATATTAGGATCTACAAAGAGTATCAAGCAGGCAAGACCATAATAGATTATCTAAAAGAATACAAGCCGCATTCGTATTACATTAATAAGATCACGAAATACATTTATCCGTAAGCATAAAAAATAGAGATTCTCTCTTGTTTATGGGGACGCCTCAGTATCTCTTGGTTCACGGCGATGCCTTCGGCGCATGGCAAATCAGTTTCTGGTCCGTGATCATTCGTGATGCGATGTTCATGGTCTCTAGCTCCTGAAGAAGCAATTTTGTCGCGTAGGGGATGTGAACATGGGAAAATCCCAGCGTGTTCGTGCATCCGCGGCATGACCAGATTCCCTGTTCAGGATTGACCACGGCCAGCAGGCCGCAATCTTTACAGGAGTAGCACGAGAACGAATCCGAGCACTCCATGAGGCGTTCCTTGAGAAACTCTGCTGCTCCATGACTTATGACAGCGTCACGCTCCATTTCACCGAATCGTAATCCTCCCTCGCGCGCCCGCCCCTCCGCAGGCTGTCGTGTCAGCATCACAAGCGGCCCTGACGCACGGCTGTGCATCTTGTCCGCCGAGCAATGACGCAGGCGCTGATAATAACACGGACCGATGAAGATCGACGTCTCCATCTGTCGCCCCGTGTATCCGTTATACATGATTTCGTTCCCGTAGGGCTCCATGCCATACGTATCACGCATCATTGTCGCCAACCCATCCACCGTTGTGGGCCCAAAGGGCGATCCATCTCCTAGCGATCCCGCCATACAACCGATCTTGCTCATGAGCGTCTCCATGAGCTGGGCAATGGTCATACGCGAGGGAATTGCATGGGGGTTAATGATAATGTCAGGCACGATGCCTGAGGCTGTCTGGGGCATGTCTTCGGGATTCAAGATCATGCCCATTGTGCCCTTCTGGCCATGTCTGCTTGAGTTGCCTGTCCACACAATTCGCCCGCGACGGCGAATCATAAAGATTTCCGTTGGGACGCGCAGACAGTATACTTTTCCCTGGAAGGGATGAACACTCTCTGATTGTCCGTGCTGTTCGTGGACGTGTCCGTGATTCATCGTAGGACGCAGCCGAGTTCGTCGAATTCCAATGTCCCAGCTATCGACCGTTGCAGTAATAACACGACCATCTGCCATCGTGGTTTCATGACCTGCTTCATATCGTTTTGCGTAATACGATGTCCAGCCAGCGTGCTGACATAGAATCTGTAGATCATCTCGCAGACCGACAGACGATGTGGAATAATGCAAGGAGGTAGCCGTTTCATGTCCGTCTCCGAGACACATTCCATCAATGAAGATGCGTGTCTGGCGAGCGCTCAATTGAAAGGCCCACTGGGGGACACGCTTGTGGATGGCGCCTACGCTCAGCGGCGCAAGGTGTTCCGTGATATCTTTGTTGTTGATGTAAAACTTTTGAGTGGATTCTACATAATTGTGTTTCCACTGAAGAAGTTCACAACATGCTTTCAATTTCTCAAGAACACGATTCTTATTTGCCGCAAACTCCAATCGGCAAATGTAGTCGTCTGGTCGAATGCTGGTCCATCCTTCCGCCATCCAAATGCCACAAATGGCGAGCCATGCATCCATTCCCTCTTCGGAAAGTCGTTCCTCGCCAATGGTCAGCTCCCTATCCTCGCGGTGAACGGCTCCATCGGATTGATAGCGCACTCGTTTTCCTACAATCTTGCTCGCTTCGATCAATTCGTAGTTTGGCTGATCGCGTTGCTGCACCCACATACGATGATTCATGGTCACATGAAGACTCACACCTTGACTCTCCACTTCATACATGTCTCCATCCTGATCAAAGACGAGTGTCTCAAGAGGTGACACATACTCCATCGTATTGGTGTCGCGATTCAGTTGTGCAACACGATCCTGAAGGGTCACCTCTGCAATCGGCACCCATCCACGCTGTTCTGTCAACACATCGTGGTCAGCCGTCAAACAGAACTTGTCGCCAATCTCTGGGATGCGATCCTGTCGCATCCGAATCTTCACAAAGGAATAGCCCTCTCCGTTCCGATTCTTGTAGATTTTGTCCACATAGCCGCTCTCGTTGTTGCGAGGCATCTTGCTGACATCACGGGACTTCTTGGCCCCCGCGGGCAACACGGCGCCCGTGGGAACGCGAAGGGGCACCACCTTGCCAATAAGGATGTCATCGGGTGTCACATACGTATTGCGGGGAACGAATCCGTCCTCCGCGATTTTATCGTATTTCGCGTTCTTGATGTGCTTGGTTTCCGTGGGGTCGGGTCGGCAGAATCGCTCTTCTTCGCCAGACGACTGATTCTTTCGCTCTTCGTCCTTGTAGGTGCGATAGAAGATGGAGCGGAAGCGACCACGATCCAAGGACGCCCGATTGATCATGTTGGAATCCTCTTGATTGTAGCCCGTGTAGGTCATGATGGCCACGACAATATTCTGTCCTGCAGGAAGTTCCTGTGCGCCATAGTGACGGCTCATGAAGGAGGAGACCATTGGAATTTCGGGGTAACACAACACATGGCTCATCGCATCGAAGCGCTCGCGAAAGTTAAGGGCGTAGATGCCCATGGCTTGCTTGCCCATTGACGAATTGTGGGAACCGATATGATGGCTCGTGACAAAGCTGTGATGCGTATTGTCCACCGTGATGTCGGCGATGCGCACGGTCTTATGTTTTACCACGGACTCCAAGGGGACAAAGATCATGCGACCGCGATGCGTCATGCGACCGCATACAACATCACAGAACTCGTGTGCCTCCAGGTTTCGCATCGTCGGCACCCGCCCGTTTTTCACGGCCCGTCTGATTCCGCCGATCGTAACGAATGACACGTTGCGAGCAAGGGCAATCTGATGAGGCGTGAGACCCATTGCAAGATCTGCGCGAACGGCCGTCACCATGTGCACATACTCGCTCACAAGTCGCGCCTTGTATTTCAGATACTCCACCGTCTTGAAGCTCTCCACTATTTTGCGCGTATCATAGCGATAGCCGATGGTGTCATAATAGTGGATGAGATTGGCCGATCGGTCCGCCAGTTTCACTCCCGCTATCCAACGATCCTCGTTGAAAAGGCGCGACACGAGTTTGGTCTGAACACCGAAGGACGTGAACAGTGTCTGAAGCTGAGTCATGAAGGCGATGAGACTGTCCTTATAGGCCAGTGCAATTTGCTGGGTTGTCTCGGCACACACGAAATTCTGATTGTTCTTTGTGCGATTGTGGCGGATCATGCATCCGTCGCCACCCTGGAATCCGCCGAGGAATTCGCGTTTGACATTGTCCGAACCATTCATGATCCATGCAGGAATGGGAAGGCGTTCTCGTGTTGTGTTACGACCCAGCGTAGGTCCAAGGCACGCCATCAGGGAAGCAAAGGCTCCATTGTGGCACACGTGATAGGCGCTCATCTGATATCCATGAATCATGGCAGTGCGATGCGTGATTCCGCAGGCCGTGAAGCCAAGAGATGTGACATCATTCTCCCACTGGATCGCGTCTTCTTCATCTCCAAAGTCACATGCAACCTGACACATCGTGTAGGATTTCTTGTCATAGACATTGATGGAGCCGTCTGTTTGAAGGAAGCCCAGCATGCGCGCCAAGAGGGGGAGACGTGCGTCATCGGCCCAAAGGGGGCATAGTCCCTGCGTTTCCAGCGAGGCAAGATGACGTTCCACAAGGGACTCTCGAACATCATACTCGAGAAGAACCTTCGCCATGTTTTCTTTGGAGATCGCCACACGATGTTCCGTCTTCGTATCCAGAAAGAGCCAATGAGGCAGAATGCCAATCGCAGGCTCTGAGGCCGTTTCCGAGTTGCCCATCGCATACAGATCACCCACTGTGGTCCAACCCGTCGCCGTGATGAAAGGGTGATTGTCAGTGGCCACAATGGTGCGTCCTGAGAGCGTCGTGAGACGATAGATCTGCTTGTCCGTCTCCCGCACATACTGGTGAAGAACCGTCGCCTTTTCCATCGCACCCGTGACGGGATCAAAGCTCATCACGTTCTCACCGATCGCGACATCCTTGATCGCCTTTCTCTCTCCTGAGGCCATGAGCACTTCCTCTTCTTCCCAGAGGCACTGGTAAGCGTTGCGGGGAGACTGATTGTGATCAGGGAAAGGAATGTAGGACGCCGTGGTGCCAAGCATGGCACTCGGATGGATTTCGCAATGGGTGGTCGTCGGATCCGCGATGGCCTTCTCATAGTCCATGGCAAGATAGGCGCAATCCGTTTCACCTGCGTCGATGTATTCAAACAGGTGGTTTCCCGAGGGAGTCTCCCAGAGAAGCATCTGATTCCAGTCCTGAATGGCCATCACCTGCGCCTTCAAGGTGCCCGTCCGATCCGCGGCGATCTCACGAAGCGCGGGACCATAATAAACGGGGCGAATCGCACGGCCAGCCTCCGTCGTGATCCAGAGCTCTTTGTAGGCGTTCTTCCAGACGATGCCCGTGTAGATGTGGAGCCGACCCGCCCGTTTCGCCTGTCGCAATGCATGGACCATGCTTGCCGTATTCGTATTCATGACCATGCCAATCCAGGAGCCGTTGAGGAATACACGGGTCTCGCTGTGTTTCTGCTCCATGGTAGACTCGCGCAAGGACACGAGAACATCCAGTTGCTGGATGAATGCATAGACCGTGATAGGGCTCGTGAAGATGGTGATGGCCGTCGTGACGGACATGTTCTTGACGACACCGACACCATGCCCTTCAGGGGTCTCACAAGGGCACACTATAAAGCACTGGCTGTTGTGTTGCTTTCGTGGAGCAATCAGCTTGCCCGTCTTCTCGATCGGCGTCGTGATGCGTCGCAAGTGAGAAATCGTCGCCGAATAGTTCATGCGGTTAAGCACCTGCGACACGCCGATCTTGTTGGGTCCGCCAATCTTTCCGCTTCCAAAGTTGCCCGTGGCCAAAGAGGACTTCAGACAGACATCCATGATCGTGGACTTGATGATCTTGTTGATGTTGTTGATGTTGACGATGTCGGGCCAGTTTCCCGTGGCCTTCCACGATCCACCGTGAATCTCCTTGGACAGTGCGGCCTTCATGTCTTTCACCATGCGGTTGTTGTAGGTTTTGCGAAAGAGATCCGCAAGAAGGAATCCAGGGATGTCCACACGCTTGTTCGGATACGCATCGCGGTCATCGATGGGGATGCGTTTGGTGGAGGTCCACAGCGCCTTTCGTGCCATATGCGCCAGGAAACACGCCTTTTCGTAGTTCATCTCTTTTCCGCCAATGTGAGGGAACAGCTCCTCGGAAAGGATGTCCGCAATGTTGTTGGGCTTATAGGACTTGGAGGACCAGGTGTGCGTGTGCTCGCCGATCCACGCCAGCGCCTGCTCGTTCGTCTGAATTGCCGCCGCCTCCATGATTGTCTCGGTCATCACTGAGTCATACACGGGCTCATCTTCGCCGCCCAGAATGAGCTCGCAGATCTCTCGGTCAGACAGGACGCCCAGTGCGCGAAAGAGAATCACAATCGGGATCTCCGTTTTGATGCGAGGAACCGTCACACGGATCATGGTCAGCAGTTGGTTCTTGGGGTGATACACAATCTTGACGGTGTTGGACTTGGGCACCTGGTCATTGTCAGGGCCGATGCACTTGATCTCCACCACCTCTAGTTCTTTCACGCTTCCACGGCCATTGCGAAAGACAAAGGGGCGATTTTCGGACATGCGCTCCATGGAGATCATCGCGCGCTCTCCACCCTGAACAATGAAGTAGCCACCCATGTCTTCAGGACACTCGCCCATCGCTGCGGGCGAAACATGCTTTTGGTCGTGGAGAAGACAGTATTTGGACCCCACCATCACGGGGATCTTTCCCAGGTGAACATGGGGAAAGACACGGACGTTGGTTTCGCGGATCCCGTTGCGAGTATGATCAATGAAGACCGTCGTCACTTTCACGTCCATGTTGAGCGGGGCCGCATAGGTGAGATTGCGAAGACGGGCGTCATTGGGCATCATCGGATGAATGGCACCGTTGTTCTCAAAGATGGTTGGCTTGCGGATGGAGATCTCTTCGAATTCCAGCGTCACCTCGTATTCATGCTGAACCGTTTTTCCAGCCACCGCGCCGTCTGCCGTGGTGCCCATGAGCGCATGGGCGGCCGTCGTGGAGAGTCCTGTCGCCGTCGCCAGCGCAGAACGAGGTCCCGCCAAGGGAATTTCCGGTGAACCATAGGCGGTGATGGGGTTGGACATGTGAATGATTTCAGGGATGTCCACTTCGATGAATTGATTGAACGACTCGATCTGATGGCTAATAATCTGTTTTCCATCGGATTGAGTAATGAAGGACTTGAGAATGTGGCGATAATGGGGGAGCTGATCCGCCACCGAGGATACCGCTGGAGTTGCCATGGAGTAAAGAGTAATAGGGTATGCCTTTTTGTTAGAACCCGCCGATCATCAATTTTTAAGAAGTGTATACGCCGGCGTATGGTATGTCTCGTATGTCTTCTTCAGACCCCTTTTGATCTCTCTCTAGAATAGGATGAGTGACGTGAAAACATTTACGATTACGAAAGAAGCGGCCAAGGCCATAGGGGTAGGCGGGACTCGTAAGCGAAAACCCCATACCAATAAAAAGGATCTCTTGCCAGAAGAGGATTTCTCTAGGAAGTCACACGCCCCTCTCCACATTCAAAAACAGGGGGGGTTGGCGGCCCCTGTTCCTGTGGCACCCTCCCTACCTGTTGCTCCTTCTGTTGCGCCTTCTGTTACGCCGTCTGTTGCTCCTTCTGTTACGCCTTCTGTTTCTGCTCCTGTAACATCCGCAACAGTCAATCGCTCTACAGCACAAGGTGGTTCACACCATGAACAAGAGAAAAATGTGCGAGTAGAACTCAAGAAAAAGACGGAGGCCAAGAGTGTTCATCTTCGCCCCAAATCGGATGTCCCTAAAAAGTCTCAGACCAAACGCCGATCCAAACTCACACTGGGAATCTCATCTCTTCGTAAACGGATCACGCGTGCCAAACACATTCATCGCCATGTTAAAAACATGCCATTGGACAAACTAAAGGAAGAGCTCATTAAGAAGAATCTGATTCGCCCCACCAGTAAGGCGCCTGAATCAGTGCTCCGCCAAATTGCACGAGACAGTCAGATGGTTGCCACCTCCATGTAAAGCTTTCTCTCTGTAAGACAAGTATGTCTGCCGATCTACTCTCTTTTCTCGAAGGACCCATCTTCATTGGGCGGATTGCGGGAATTGAGCTTCAGGTAGCCTATGATCTTCACCACAACAGGCGTCTAACGCCAACAGCCCTCTATGAAATTGTGAACAATGCGGGAATTCATACAGAGTCTGAGGCGTCTCTTGTGGAATATACCAAACAGCTGTGTCAGGCCTATGATCACTGCACAGCCATTGCGATATGGGACAAAGAGGGCCCTGTTTATGCTGCCACAGGGCATGCCCAAGAATGGATCCTTCAACGAACAAGGGCTCCTACGATCCAGGCACGTGCCCTGGAGCCCTATTATGATTCCTCTCCTACGTGGATGAACAAGATGAAAGGAAAGCGCGTATTGATCATCCACCCCTTTTATCATAGCATTCAGAGACAACTCCCACGGCTTGCCGCATTGTTTCCCAATCGCCCCTGGTTTCCCGAGTGTTCCATTGAGGTTGTCGTCCCTCCTATGACCTGTGCAGGGAACCATGGAGGCAAGGACTGGCAGGAGCATCTTGCCGCATTCTATGAGACCGTAAAGAAGAAGGAGTTCGACATTGCCCTTGTGGCAGCAGGGGGGTATGGGATGATCATTGCAGACATGATTTATACGCGACTTCACCGATCGGTGATCTATGTGGGCGGCGCCCTACAGTTATTCTTTGGTATCATTGGAAAACGATGGTTTGACCAGAAGGAGATCCTGATGCTCATGAATGATGAATGGATTCGGCCGTTAAAACAGGATCAGCCTCTTCACCATACACGGGTGGAGAAGGGATGCTATTGGTGATCAGCACTTAAAACGGTAGGCTGATCATGGGATAGAATGACGATGATTGCATGCTATGATTCTGATGTCCTATTTTATGCGGGTCTGTCCATCGGTCTGTGGATCGCATCGGTGGTAGGAATGGGTTGTGCGATGCTGCCTTTCAGAAAGAAGTCGTATGCGGACCAGATCGAGGAGATGATGTTTGAGCATATTGTTCAGCAGCTCCGTGGGATCAATATAGCGGAGGCATATGAGGTAGAAAGCGAGGATTCAGACAGCGAAGAGCAGGAGCAAGAGCAGGAGCAAGAGCAGGAGCAAGAGCAAGTAGAAAGCGATGAAGAAAGTGAAGCGCAAGAGCAAGAAGAAAGTGAGGAGTCTACTGATGCCGATAACGAAGAAGAGCAAGAGCAAGACATCGAATATGTAGAGGAAACGCAGATAGATAATCTTCCAGACCATGTAGAGGAGCCACCCGCGCCTGTAGAGGCCCCTCTACTCTCTGAATCATCCGATGACTCTGCCCGTCCCAGTAAGCGAGCTCGTCGTGGCCGAGGACGGGGACGTGGTCATACTTAAACATGCTGCTCCTTCTTATCCAAAGACAATGCCGTTCACCGAACAAGACAAACGAGACGTCATGGAATACGGAGAGCAACAATTTAATAGTGGTCATGTCGCAGGCGTGTATGATGGATATACCAAAGGCTACGCAGAAGCCAAAGAAGAGGCACATGAAGATGTGAAAGAGGCCCATTCATCGGGATATCGCAGGGGTCTGCTTCACGGCTTTCTTCTCGGGTCCATTGGGCTGTTTCTTGGGGCAATCTGGTGCGACTCGACAAGTCGGCCACGACAGAGGTCCTAAAGAAGCAGCAAAGAACCTAAAGAATACCCGCGTATGTATCATAGCAGTTTCGCGAAAAACCCATGACAATGTATAAAGAATACGCTGAACTCTATCAAACCTACACTGAGAAATATGGGGCTAAAACAGCCATTTTCCTCATGGTAGGATCCTTCTATGAACTCTATGACATCCAGAACAACGAAACAGGACTCACTACATGTAATGTTCGCGAGATTACCGACTACCTCGGTATCCAATTATCCGTGAAGAAAGCTGATATTTCCGAGCATTGTGATGGACTCTTCGCAGGATTTCCAGACAGCGCCGTTCACAAATGGGCGGGCCGACTAACTTCTGCAGGATGGACGGTGGTCGTCGTGGATCAAGAGAAGGATTTTCGCGGGAAAGTGAAGGCTCGAAAGGTAGCACGCATCCTTTCCCCCAGCACGCATCTAGAGCATATGTCATCGACGGACATCCCCTATATCGTGACGCTCTACTTTCATGCGCTGCCAGGACAACCTCCTGCGTGTGGCGCAGGCGCCCTGGATCTGACCACGGGAACGACACGCACTTATACAGGACAGGCCACGGGTCGATCCGATCTCTGGACGGCCGATGACGTCGTTCAATTCATCAGTGTCTTCCCCCCAAAAGAAATATGGATTGGGTGGCACGATCCGTCGGCGTCTACTGTGCAAGGAATGCCCAGCGAATCTCACTTTCGCCGTCTACTTGGACAGCCCTCCATCCCATTTCATCTCACTTCCATGGATCATCATGGGGCATTCATCTCCGAACTCGCACGATCCGAATATCTTCAGCGATGTTATGGGATCAAATCCCTTCTTCCCCCTTTTACCTATCTGGGATTGCGAAGCCCCCATGAAGAAATGGCGCTCCTCCAATTGCTCCACTTTGTGGAAGAGCACCATCCCAGCATGCTCCACTCGTTTCATCGGAATGAGCCATGGATTCCCCACCAGCGCCTGATCTGTGGAAATCACGCACTGACCCAGCTCCAGCTTGCAGGCCCTTGTCTGAAGGAAACCGTTATGGGTCTCTTTGACAAATGTATCACGTCCATGGGGAAGCGTGCGATTCAAGAACGACTCATGAGCCCCTATTCAGACGCGGAGACGATCCGCCGACGTTTAGAAGAGGTGACCGACTACCATACATGGTCCACTACCACCGTGTCCATCCTGGAACGACAATTACGATTTATGTTTGATCTTCCCCGTCTTCATCGAAAAATCCTCTGCGGAACCATTCTTCCCATAGAGATTGCGGGACTCTTTCAAACCTACACGGCCATGAATGCCGTCCGCGCTCTTACTGCAGATACATGTCTGAAGGCGCCCCTTTCCGAAGAGATATGGACCAGCTATCATGCCGTCTGTCATACGCATTGGGATCAGGAGAAGGCACAGACTCCCTCGGCCGATGTGACCCCATTGAACAGCAGGCAATATCCCGATATCTCCCACACCGAACAGAAGATTCGTGACACATGGACCGCCATTCATGCACTGCGTCATGAGATCGCCGCCGCCGCGAACCTGTCAGAAGATGCCATTCGTGTGGAAGAACGAGAGAAGGACCCGTTTGGGTTCAAGGGATCCACCATTACATTTCAACAACTGAAGAAAACCCATGAGAAGTTGCCAGACGGCATCACGTTTTCTCTGTTAAAATCGGGAGGATGGATTGAGGGCCCATTGATTCAACAGTGGAACACCACACTTCAGAAACTTCGTGATACGCTTGCCAATCTCTATCGTGTTCATGCATTGGAGGCATGTCTTGCGATCTCAGAAAAAGGGCGGGATCATTGGACTGCAATGGAGCAGTGGATTTGCCATGTGGATGGGACGCAATGTATTGGACGAGTCTCCCACGAAAGAGGGTTCTCTTGTCCTATGGTGGAGGATACGTTACAGGAGGGGTCTGCCGTGGAACTCCAGCATCTTCGTCATCCCCTTGTGGAGGCCACCGCCTCTCGTGCGGCCTATGTCACACACACCGTCAGTCTGGGATATTCTAACACGAATGGATGGCTTATTTACGGAATGAATGCAAGCGGAAAGTCCACGCTCATGAAGGCAACGGGCCTCTGTATTCTCTTGGCGCAAGCGGGCTGTTTTGTTCCTGCAACACGTATGCGACTTCGA
>JACCDP010146797.1_pt1 | contig 11708 bp, 9 predicted proteins | sample 7445841 | NCBI WGS metagenome assembly JACCDP01 (sample SAMN15323441, study PRJNA562643) | freshwater metagenome | isolation source: river surface water | place: USA:Blue River Watershed | collected 2017-08-17
CTTTCGCAGCCTCGTAACCGCGACCGATGTTGGCTAGGACGTTGGCAAATGCTTCGAAGGCCATGGGTATAGTGGTGACGGATTAGGATTCCTCGAGACCCACCGGCGTGCCCACGCTGCCAGCGCCGCCGAGCCCGCCCGTCGCAGGGTTCGCCGTCTTGCTGGGCTGCCACCAGCGGTTGGCGTTGCCGATTGAACCGGCGAGACCGAGCAATCCGGCCCCGGCGTTTTCGAGACCGCTGTCCACCGCAGTCACCCGGGTTGCGCCGGCCGTCGGAGCCGGGCCGCTACCCGTGCCGAGACTGCCGAGAATGCCCGCCGCGCGGTTGAAGCCGGTGTTGCCGTACTCGTCCAGCCGCTGCCGGGTGCTGAGTTCGGTGTTCAGTGCGGCGCTCGGCAGCGACAGCGACGCCAGTCGGCGGGCGATGTCATTGTCAAAGTAGGCAAGACCGCGCGCCGCGGCGGTGTCGGCGATGCCGCGCCGGTCGTTGGCGCCCATGTCCGAGATGTTGCGCCGCTGCGAAGCGCCGAAGTCAGCCAGACCGCGCGTCTCGCCCGCGCCAAACGCGCCAATCTGGGCGCGGCTGGTGGCGTCCGCATCCGAGATGGTGCGGGTGCCTGCGGCGCCGAAATCACCCAGCTCGCGGCGGGCCCCGGAGTAGGCATCGCCGAGCGTACGACCTTCGGTCGCGCCGTAGAAGCCGAGTTCACGCTGACCACCGGCCAGTGCATCGGCGATGCCGCGGCCTTCGCCCGCACCGTACCGTGCAATCGCCGCGTTGTCCGACTCGTTCTGGGTGCGGATGTCGGCCATCGTGGCGGCGGCGTTCTGACGGGCGCCGATGGTGGCGCGGGTCAGCGCCATGTCAGTGCCGGTGCTGCTGCCGACGTAGCCGTCCTGAGCGGCCTTGGCCGCAATCTGGTCGCGCGTGCTCTCCAGCCCGAGGTTAATCGCGGTGACCAGCGCCTGCCCGCCCTGCTCGCGCACGGCATTCAGCTTGCCCTGCGCCGCATTGAGCTGGCCCAGCTCCGCTTCCAGCGCCGCCCGGCGCGCCGCTGCTTCGGCCGTGAGCGCACCGCCCATCTGCGTGAGGGCGGTGGAGAGATTCGCGCGCCGGGCGGCGACGTCGGTCTCGAGATTCTGGAAGTTCGCGGCCAGCTGCGTCGACAGCGACTGCCGCTGCGCGGCGGTCAGCGTGTCGAGGTTCGTGGTCAGCGTGGCCAGCTGCGTCTGCAGCGCGGCCCCCTTCGCGGCGAGTTCGCCGGTGAGGCCCGCGTTCAGGTCGTTCAGCTGCGTCTGCAGCGCGGTCAGCTGTGCGTTGCTTGCCGCGATGTTCGCGGCGCGCTCGTTGACCAGGGTCTGGGAAGCATAGGGCGAGGGCCGTCCTTCGTTGCGACCGTATAGATCGTAGTGTGTCTTCGCATACGTGTTGACGTCCTGCGCCCAAGGGGAGCCGGCGGCACGCTGGGCCTGGAAATCCGCGACGAGGTCGGGATTCATCTGCAGGTAGGCGTTGCCGTCAATGACGGTGGCTTGAAGATCGTTGATGGTCTGGCGGGCCGCGTCGAAGCCGGGCTGGTAGCGGGCCATCAGTTCCGCCGCCTCCTTCTGCCGCTGCTGGTCGGCGAGAATCTGCTTCTGCGCTTCGCTCAAGGCGTACTCGGTCCACGCCTGCTCGGCGGGCACGGCCGTCGTGTCCACGGTCAGCCCGACCGATTGCAGAAACGCCGGGTCATCCAGCCGCTTGTCGTTCGGGTTCTGGTTCGCCCACTGCTCGGCAAACGCATCCGGCGTCAGCGTGGGGTTCGTGGCCAGCGCCGCGTTGTAGGCAGCCTGCAGATCGTAGTGACCGTAGAACGCCGCGGTGCTCGCGGTGGCGTTCTCGAAGTCGCCGATGCTGCCACTCCAGGCGTTGAAAGCGTCCTGCCCGGCCGTGGTGGACAGGTCAACCGTCGGGTTGCGCTGCTGAAAGATGCGGATGGCTTCGTCGAAGGTCACGGGTTAAACGGGGACGGAGGTTGGGTCTACGGGTGCAGCTGCAACGGGCGCGGCTGTCGCTGCTGGCGCTGCTGTCGCGGCCGCGATGCGACGGAACTTGCGGGTTGAACCGAACGGAGAACTGACGGTGGCGTACATGGGCAGCCGCGTGTTGATCGGCTGACCGTTCTCGCCGATGCCGCGCGACATCAGCCAGCGCTGGTAGTTGATGCGGTCGGCCTCCTGCTGCGCCGCGATGTTGGCGGCGTTGGCCTCCTTCTGCGCCTTGACGCTGTCGCGTGCGCCCTTGGCGGACATGGCGGTGCCGGCGATGGCAGTGGCTGCGGTGATGGCGGGTAGAGCGGGCATGGTGGTTACGCGGGTCGGTAGCAAGAGTAGTCGGTGCGCAGCGAGTGTAGTCCGTCAAAGGTACTGCCGTCGTCGTAGGTGCGGTCCTCCCGGAAGCCCATCGCCTTGGCAAACCACGCCACCTCGGGCCGGTGGGCGTAGCTGTAGCTGGTGATGCAGAGCAGGTCGGTGTTCTTCCAGATCCAGTCCAGCACGGCTTTGCCTGCCTTGAGCGCCAGCTTACCCCGCAGCGGCTCGAGAAAGCAGGTGTGCACCTCGTTCAGCACCATCATCACCAGCCCTGCGGGCACGCCGTCCACGCTCACCTTGAGAAAGCGGAACTCGGGCTTGTCCACGAACAGAGCGGCCGGCACCGGGTCGCGGCACTGGTCGGTGTTGATGAGCGGTAGAAGTGTCGTGAGCACGGAGTCGATGTAGGCCACGTCCCGGGTAGGGGCAACCTCTATGTTACGGGTAGTACTGGGTGACATGTCGGTCAAGCGTTTAACCAAGGAGGATGTCCGCGCCGCCGTTGATGCGGGCGAAGATCTGCCCGCCGACCGCCCGGAACTCGATGTCGAAGGAACCGTCGGTCAGCACCGGGGTGTAGCCGTTGCTCGACTCCCGGGTGATCTTTCCGCCCATCGTGACCAGGTTGCCCGAGTCGCTGAAGAACCAGCGGTTGACCCCCGCCGGGGCCATGTAAAGACGGCCGGCGACTGATTTGAGCGGGTTGCTCGTCCCGCCGCCGACGCTCAATGACCCGAGTGCGGTCAGGCTGCCGTCGGTCTTCAGCGTGTTGACGGTTTCCCGGTACAGTTTGGTGTCCATCACGCCGGCGACGCCCCATTGGATGTGGCCTCCGTTTGGGAAGTACAGGTAGCGTGTGGCCGCGTTGGTCCCCACATAGAGGTCGCTGTCGGTGGCCAGTCCCGGCTGGTACGCCGGCGTTGTCTCGGTGGCGCCTACGCCCGGGCGCCGGAACAACGACACGTCCGTCGCGACGTTGACGTTGGCGCTGGTGAACTTCAGCGCCCCGATGGTGGTGATATTGCCGTTCGTCGAATCGGCATAAAGCGTATTCGCAAGAAGCAGCCCGACCTGGCTCAGACCGAATCCACCGGCATCCCCCGACAGGGGTGTCATGCTGATGAAGTCGTACCCGATGGTCATGCGGCGCACGCTCGTGGCCGTGCCCAGCTCGATTCGACCTATATCCGACCTGAGATTAATCGACGTTACGCCAGCTCCCGCCGACAGTGACGCCGCCCCGATGGTGAACCCGCCGATGGTGCCGCTGGTGCCGGTCAGCTTGCCGGTGATTTCCAGCGCCGAGCCGGTCCACAGCAGCTTGTCGCCGCTGCTGTTGCCGAGCGACATCACGCACACCTGGGTTTCACCCACCGGAACCCAGCCGAGAAAGAACCCGCTGCCGTTGTTGTACGCCGTCTGCCCGCTGCGCAGATACCCGGCGCCGGCGGCGATGGTGACCGAGCCGAGGTTCGCCGATATTGCCGACAAAGAGCCCACGCTGAGCTTGTTCGCCTCAATGGACCCGTTGACGATCAGGTTGCCGTTGATGTACTGCGCGAACTGAACCCAGTCGTTGGCGGTCGCCGACCAGTAGCGCTGGTCCGCGAAGCTGGTGCCGTTCGACATGAATACGGCATCGTTGGCCACCTTGGTCAGTCCCTGCGCCGTGATGGCAGTCTCGGCCAGCGCGTTGCTCCAGGCGTTCGCCGTGACGTAGAAGAACTTGCTGCCACGCGGGCCGGTGGCGCCTGTCGGGCCGTTTTCCGCCAGCTTGGTGGGGGTGGACCACTCGGCCGGCAGGATGGTGTCCGTCGCGCCAGTACTCGCGGCTGCTGCCGATGTGACCCACACCGGGTTGCCGTCGGCGGTGGGGATGGTCTGGCTCCACGCGTTGTCCAGTACGTTCAGGGCCAGCAACGACGTGCTGAAGGTGAACGTGCTGTTGTTGGTCGGGCGCGCGGGCTCCGCAAAGGACCGCCGGTACAGGTTGACCTGCGCCACGCTCAGCCCGTTGGCCCCGTTCTCGACGAGCTGCACGGCGCCGGACCACTCGCCGGGCAGCAGCACATCCGATGCGGCGGCGGCGACCGCGGTGGCATACCGTGCCCACAGGGGGTCGGTGCCGGCGGGAGGCGTGATGGCCCAGCCATTGTTGATGCCGGACGCGGTGCCGGCGCCGAACGTGTACGTCACGTTCTGGGAGGGAGCGTTCAGCAGCGCGCTGTTGCTGAGCGTGCCGGCCGGAACCCGCTTGTAGATTGCCACCACGGCGCTGTTCGCGCCCTGCGCCCCGTTGGCCCCGTCCTGCACCAGCACGGTCGGCGGGTCGGACCACTCGGCCGGCGCGATGGTGTCGGTGTCCGTCTGGCTGAGCGCCGTCGCGGAGATGGTCCAGAGCGGGTTGCCGTCGGAGGCCGGGATGGTGCGCGACCACCCGTTCAGGCTGCCGGAAAGGGTCTTGGTCGAGAAGGTGTACGTGAGCACGGCGCCGACGCTGGCCGGCGGGGCGCCCGCCGGGGCCCGCCGGTACAGGTTAATCAGCAGGTTGTTGAACCCATTGGTGCCGTTGGTGCCGTTTTCCGCCAGCTTGGACGGGTCGGTCCACTCGTTGCCGGCCAGCGTATCGGACGCGCCAGTCGAGCTGAACGTGCCGACCGCCACCCACAGCGGGTTGCCGTCCGCCGTCGGGATGGTGGTGGACCACAGCGGGTCGAGCCCGCTCAACGCCTTTGTCTCGAAGATGTAGGTGGCCGTGCCCACCGGCTTGGCCGGTTGCGCCGCCGCGCGCTTGTAGATGTAGACCGTGGCGTTGTTGAGCCCGGGATCGCCTTGGTCGCCGTCTTCGGCCAGCACAGTGGGCGCCGCCCACTCGTTTGCGTTGATGACGTCCACTGTGTCGGCACTTGCCGCGGTCGCCGTGGTAACCCAGAGCGGCGCGCCGTTTGCCCCGGGGATGGTGGTGGACCAGCCCTCGAGGTTACCCGTCAGTGACTTGGTGGAGAAGTCGTAGGTGAGCGACCCGCTGATGCCCGCCGGGGGCGAGCCCAGCCGCTTGTACAGGTACAGTGAAGCCACGCTCAGCCCGTTGACCCCGTTCTGTCCGTCCTGCCCGTTGGTGCCGTCCTGCCCGTCACGGCCGTCGGCGCCGTCCTGCACCAGCACCACCGGTGCCGCCCAGTCGCCGGTCTCGATGTCATCGGTAGCGGCCGCCGACACGGCAGCGGCCGTGGTGACCCACAGCGGGTGCCCGTTGACGGCGGGCACCTGCTGCGACCAGCCGTTGTTGGGCGCCGGGGTCATGGCCAGCGTCTCAAAGTTGTAGGTGATGGTGGCGCTCGGCACCGAGGGCTGCGCCGCCGCGCGCTGGTACAAGAACACCTGCGCCCGGTTCAGGCCCGCCGTGCCGTCCTGCACCAGAATGACCGGAGGGTCGGTCCACTCCGTAGGGGCGAGGACGTCCGTGGAGGTGGCCGACGCCGCCGTGGCTGAGATGACCCAGAGCGGCGTGCCGTCGCTCGGAGGTATCTCCGCACCCCACCCGTTGGTCATGCCGGTCGGGGTCTTGGTGGTGAAGTCGTAGGTGATGTTGCCGGACGGCAGCAGCGGCTGGGTGGCCTTGCGCTGGTACAGGTATACAGTCGCGACCGACACGCCGTCGTCGCCGTCTGCGCCATTTTCGCCTACGATGCGGAACGCCGTGCTGGGCGACTGGCCTGATGCCGTGGTGCGCGCGTACAGGTCTTCCCCCGGCACAAAGGTGGGGTGCCAGCCGGTGGTGCCGTTGACCGAGTATTCAATCAGAATCGAGTTGCCCTCGACCTGCACGGGCGGCGACCACGTTCCGACCAGCACGCCAGCCCCTGTCTTGGTGCCGCGGGAAATCCACAGCACCTCGCCAAACGCGCCCGCAGCGGGCGGTGCGTCGAACCACGTATTGTCCGGGGTATTGCCGGCGGGCGTGGCCGGCTGGGTCGCCGCCCGCTTGAACACATACTCCGTGTAGTTGCCGTCGTCGCCGTCGTCACCCTTCTCCCCGACAATGCGGAATGCACTGCTCGGACTGCCTCCATTGACCAGCGTACGGGCATACAGGTCAGCGGCCGGATTGAACGTGGGGTGCCAGTTGCTCACGCCGTCCACGCTGTACTCGACGGTGTAGCTGTCGCCCGCTTCGCCTGCAGCGCCTGCCGCGCCGTCCACCCTTACGGGTACTGTCCACGAGCCGATGAGCACGCCGTCGTAGCTCTTGGTCGCAAGGCTCATCCAAAGAGGGTCTGTACCCGCTGGAGGCGCGCCGTCCCAATCCACCGGGTCGTTGCCCGTCGGCGTGGCAGGCGCGCCGGCGCTGCGCCTGAACACGTACTCCGTGTAGTTGCCGTTGGCGCCGGGCGCCCCGTTTTCCACCAGCTTGACGGCGGTGCTCCACGCAGTGGATGCAATCACGTAGGTGGCGGTGGTTGCGCTGGCCACCGCCACAGAGACATAAAGGGGGTCGGTGCCTGCCGGAATGGTGCGCGTCCACCCGTTGTTCAGACCGGACAGCGAACCGTCCGCGAACGTGTAGGTGGTGTCCACGCTGGGCAGCGTCGGCGCGGTGGCGCTGCGCTTGTAGATGTACACCGACGCGTTGTTCAGACCGTTGGTGCCGCTGCCGTCATTGCCGGGAGCGCCCTTCGGCACGAACAGCACCCACGTACTGCCGTTGCTGATGTAGCTGTTGCCGTTGGTCGAGTTGACGTAGACCGAGTTGACGGTGCCCACGTAGGCTGACGCGTCCTGCTCGGACGCATACGTGCCGACGAAGTTCACACCCGGCAGCGCGGCGTTGCCTGCCAGCGTCTCCAGGTCGATGGTGTCGTTGCCGGGCCCCTCCACCACCAATGCGCCGTTTACCCGGACAACGCCGTTGACGACGCTGAACGGGGCGACCGCGCTGTTGGCACTGGTGGAGATCTGGAACTTGTCCGCGAGAAAAATAATCTCCGTGGTGGCTTGGCCAGCCAAGTCGAGGGTGCTGCCCACGCGCATGCCGGCCACGTGGCCGTTGACGTTGACCTCGAGCGAATAGCGGGCGGCAAGCGTGCCGTCGGCACCCGCGCGGGCGGTGCTCTCCGTCGTGACCGCGGCGCCGATGCTGCCAGCCAAGCTGCTAGAAAGCGACGCGGTTATGGCGGATTCGGCCTCGGCGTATGCGCCCGAAGCATCCACATAAGCTGACTCAATCTCACTCACCCGTGCAAGTAGTCCGGTCTCGGCGGTGTCGATGGACGCCTCCAAGTCAGTGGTACGTTCAGCCAACGCTCCGAGCGGAGTGACATACGCGCCTGCCGCAGTGGTCACGGCGGCGCCGATGCTGCCGGCGGTGGCGCTGTTCAGAGAAGCAGTGATGGCGGACTCGGCCTCGGCGTACGCCCCGCTCGCGTCCACATAAGCCGATTCGATCTCGCTGACGCGGGCCAGCAGCCCGGTATCGGCCGTGTTCAAAGCAGCCTCCAGGTCCTCTGTGCGTTCAGCAAGGGCACTGTCCGCATCCACCAGCGCCTGAATCTCGGTCGAGACCAGCGCCGTGAAGTCGCCCTGCACGCGGGTGATGTTGAGCGCGTTCTCGTTGCCGGTCGTCAGGGCGCGGCTGGTGCGCAGCGCCGTGTCGTCCTGCTGCTCGTACAACGCCGAGCGCGTGCGGCGCCAGAAGTCGGCGACATCGCTCTCGTACTTCTTGAGCGCGGGGAACCGGCTCAGCACGTCTTCCGGCATGGCCGGAAACGCACTGGGCAGTGGCCGGGTGAAGGTGCCCGGCTGGGGCGGCGAGGTCTTGTCGATTAAAGCCATGGGTTAGGCGAGGGTCACCCCGTCGGAGGCGACCCGGCGCACGGTGAACCGGCGGGCGCTCAGCTGCACCCCCGAGCCGTTGACGGCCACGCTCAGCGAGTCGCGGAAGTAGATGTTGCGAAAGAAGGTCGGCACGGCGGCGGTGACCGTCGGGTTGGTGAGCGCCACGGTGCAGAGCAGGTCGACCGCGTTAGCGGGCTGGTCGGTGCCGTAGAGCGTGACCGTCACGTCGACGTCCGCGCTCGGGGAACTGAGCACCGGGGCGTAGCTCAGCAGGTCCTTCTCGTTGTGCTCGTCGCCGAAGGCCGCGAGCCCGCCGCGCAGGGTGGCGGTGTAGCTGGTGGCGGTGGCGTCGTCATCCTTGATGCGGGTGTAGGTGGCAACCCCCGCGAGCGTGAGCCCGTAGCGCAGCACGCGGCCCGCCCGTGCGCAGAGAAACCAGAAGTCGGACGGGTCGGTCGAGCTGGTGCCGTCGGGCTTGCGCACATATCCGGCGGACGTATACGCCTCGTCAATCCAGCTCGCGGTGTCCGAGACGTAGTCGTAGGCCAGCACCCCGTTGTTGGTGCAGAACCACAGTTCCTTCGTGATGGGGTTGTGCGCGGCGAACACCGACGAAGCCGTGAGGCTGGTGAAGAACAGTTCCTTGGCGTCGTCCAGCGGGGCGAACAAGCGCGGTTCGCCCGCGCCGTCGTACACGTAGAAGCTGTTCTCGGTCGGATAGACGTGCCGGTCGCCGGTCAGTTCCTGCACCGCGTCGGGGTAGAACGGCACATTGCGGCCGTTGTACGCCGGGGTGAACACGAACGGGTTCTCGACCTCGCCCGTGTAGCGGGCGTGGAAAATACTGCTCTCCCGGTAGATCGCGAGAATACCCCGGTTGAGCGGCAGCATGCGCGTGACGGCGGTCGAGTCGTCCTGAATCTGCGCGGAGCCGGCGAACGTGCTCACGTCGGAGAAGCGGGTGACCTGCACCGTGAGCGGGTACGTCAGGCTCGCGTTGGCCGACACGGCAAGGGTCAGCTCGGCGCCGCTGATGCTGCTGATGGTGATTCCATCGGGGTTGGCCTCGTCGCCGCCGAGCGTGCCGCCGTCGGCCGCGGCGCCGATAACCGCAACTTTGGTTGACGTAGTGAACGCCGACACCGGATAAGCCAAAGTAACCTTGTTCTTGGTCGCGGACTGGATGGTGCCGGTGATGAGGGGCGCCCAGTTGGTCGGGTTGTTGTAATCCGACCACGCAATCTTGTAGCGCACGCGCTGCGTTTTGTTCGAGGCGACGACGCCGTAGGGGCTGCCCCCGGACATGACCCCGGCCAGCTCGGCGGACAGAATCTCGGTGATGTCGGCGAAGAGCAGAAACCCGTTGAACACCGCCACCGTGCCCGCCGCGGCGACACCAATCTCGCGCAACTCCTTGAGCTGCACCACGGCGTTGTCCTCGACGCGGAACGAGACGGGCAGGTCCACGCCGTTGTTCAAAATCAGGTAGCCGTCGAGCGAGACGGCCTGCCAGCGCTTGCCCGTGTTGGAGAAGCCCGAGCCGATGTTGTCCCACGTGCCCGTGGCGTAGGCGTAGCGGTGCAGCGTGGTCTGCGTGGCGACCACGACACTGCGCTGACCATTGGGCCTGACCGCCTCCCACATACCGGTGACGGCGCTGGCAGCATTCAGCGCCTGACTGCCCTGCGCCACGATGAGATTGGGGCGGAATAAGACAGCCCCTTCCCGGGCGACCTCGCGGTCATCCATGCGGCGCCAGTTGGTCTTCTCCAGATAGTTGGCGGGGCCCACGTTCTCGGCGCTGGCGCCGGTGGTCAGCCGCCCACCCTGGGACGGCCGCAGTACGATGTTGGATTCGCGACGGGGCATGGCGGGTCAGCGGAAGCAGCCGTTGCGGCGCATTTCCATGAAAGTTTTGACGATGGCCTTGTGAAAGGGATTGCGCGGGCTCGGGAACAGGAACTCGTACGGCCCGCTGTCGGGCGCGAAGACGGGCCGCTCGGCGGCGAGCACCCTCACCCGCACCGGACTGCCGTCCTTGCACCGCAGATTGAGCCGGATGCCCGTGACCCACTCGTGGCTCTGGTCGGACCAGTTGCCCAGGTCGACGTCCGCCTCCCGGCCGTGGCCCTCAAGCACGCCTGAGACGCTGACGTTCCTGCTGCCGCCCTTGATGGTGATGCCCATGCGGCCCCGCAGCACGAACGTGTTGGCGTGAATCACCAGCCCGTCGCAGCGGTTGTTGACATCGACCGCGTCCTCGGTGCCGGAAATGACCCGGTCGAAACTGCCGCTGAACTCGGTCAAGCCGGTCGAGAACTTGAGCGCGTCGGCAAAGCCCGTGCCGTCGACCACCCGGTCCCGCCAGTCCACGTAGCGGCCGTTGTCGTTCGGCCCGTTGAACGAATACAGGTTGACGTCCGGTTTGGCGGGCATGCGTTACCCGTAGTGGTGTGTAACACCTAGGTCAAGCTCACTTGGTAAACCAGCTGACGACGGCGCTGACCACGACGCCGAACACCGACCCGGCGCCGCCGGCGATGATGCCGACCGTCTTGAACGAGGCCGACGCCCTGGCCATGGTGAGCTTCAGGTCCTGCAGGTCTGTCTCGTGCTTCTGGACGATGGCTTCGAGCCGGTTCATGCCCTCCATGACGGTCAGGCACGCCCCCGGGTTTGGACAAAGGTTCTTCGTCACAAGCAGGCTCAGGGAGTCCAGTTTGGAAGTGATGGAATCAACCTTCGACTCCAGCGCGTGCAGCCGGTAGGCGATGACCTTGGGGTCGTTGATGTCGTCAGACGGGGCGGCGGCGCTCATGGGTTGACTGGTTTGAGGGCAGCCTTCCTCCATGTATTCATGGCCAGGAAGTCCACCATCGCTTGTTTGGAAATCAGCCAGCGGTCGTCGCCCATGGGGGCGATGCCGTGGTCTGGTTTCAGATGGGGGGAGAAGTCCCCACCGTAGATTGCGATCAGCGCGTTGTGCCTCTCGCGGAAATGGGACGTGACGACGAACCCGCTGTTCGTGGACATGATGATGCCGCTATTCTGCACGTTGCCATCGTAGCTCGCCACGCTGGGCGTAACGATGTCGGGCTGCACCGTCGTGCCGCAGCCGGTCGTCAGCGCGGAAACAAGCAGCACCGCGCCGATGAACGCGGCGAACAGTCCGAGCTTGGCTCGGTCACTCCGCAGCCATGCGCCTGATTTTTTCGAGGTCATCGGTTTTGACGGCGTTGGTGGCAGTATCGCGGATCTCGGCATTCTGTTTGGCCCTTTCGTTCGCACGGATCTCGGGCGCGTTGCGACGGTCGTCCGCCTTCTCCTTCAGTCGGAGAAAGGCGGCGATGGCAGAGATGATGTCCGCGAGCCAGTTCATCGAATGGTGGCGGCGTGGAACGGCACTCGCATCAGATCCAGTTTACCCTCGGTCGTGATGTAGCGGTTCTCGTTGAGAACGGCGGGAGGCGCTCCCTGCCCAATCCCGGTCCTGCCGTTGTTCCACTCGGCACTCGCC